>ENA-OPZZ01001021-OPZZ01001021.1-human-gut-metagenome-genome-assembly--contig:-NODE-1021-length-19188-cov-3.691674_pt1 | contig 19188 bp, 21 predicted proteins | sample MGYA00242487_ERZ504511 | MGnify/ENA primary metagenome ERZ504511 (study PRJEB26092, sample SAMD00036241) | human gut metagenome | host: Homo sapiens | study: EMG produced TPA metagenomics assembly of... | reverse complement strand
CTGAATCATTCACGGAACAGCAGTGAGTAATTCAGGGTTAAGTATCATAGTGTTGTATTTTTTTTGACTAAAATAGCTGGAACGATGGTTTCACAGGGAATATAGTTGTCTAGTGACTGAATTGCTACTTGAGCCATGAGCGAAATATTCTGATCAATTGAAGTGATAGGATAAACAGCATAGTTTGATACAGGAGAATTATCATAACCAATTAGTTTAACCATATTTGGAACATCAAAATCCTGTTTGATACACTCACGTTCAAAGAGGTTGGCTATATCGTCATTAGAACAAAAAACCCCTATTTTTTTGTTTGGATATTTGGTTAGTAAGTTTTGAACTACTTTTTGCATTGTACTTTCTGCTTTTGAAGTATAGGGGTCAGTAAAATTATTTTCTACAATACGTTCATAACAGCGATCTTTTATTCCGAATTCAAACCCTAATATACGTTTGAAAGAAGGCCAATTTTCCTGATAGTCATTATTGATATGGATAAAAACATCGCAGTCATTTTGGATTAAAAGCTCTGCGGCTAGTTTTCCGCCAGTAAAATTATCATTGTTAATCTGTTTATAATTTCCACCTGTACGTTCGATAGTAATAACAGGTACAGGAAGCTCTTCTATTTCTTGAGGAGACAAGAGGTGACTTAATAGAATCAGCCCTTTGACCCTATAGGACAAAAAGATTTTGGATAAGTTGTAATTCTTCCGATTTGGAGTTGTTGGAAGTGTAGACGATTAAATGGTATCCTTTTTCTTTTGCATATTTGATCAACTGATTTAGTAGTTCTGTGTAAAAAGCTTAAAATGTAAAATGTGGAAAGATAACGCCTACGAGATTCGATTCTCCAGTTACAAGAATTCTGGCAAGATGATCTTGCTTATAGTTCAGTTTTTGGATTGCATCTTCTATTTTAGTTTGTGTTTCTTGTGATAAAAGTTCAGGATGATTAAAATATCGCGAAACCGTAGTTGGAGATACTTTGCTTTGTTTTGCAATATCTGTGATCTTAACTTTATCCATATACTCACCTCGTGATTATAATATATATCTTAGTATGAAAATTGCGTAGCATAAGATAGAAATCTTATGAAAATAAATATAACACGATTTTCAGAAAAAGGAAAGATAAAATGAAAAAAATTTCATAAAACTAAAAAATAGAAGGATATATAGAGAGATGTTGTGAAAAACATCTAAAAACAAAACTTTTGATTTGTGAAAAATATGGAAACTGATGAAACAATAATGAAAACGATTGATATATAAATTTTCACATTATAGAATATCAATAAACAAAACGAATGGAGGTATAAAGATGAAAAGAAAAATTATTGCAAGTATTCTTGTAATGTCGATGGTTGGATCAATGTTGGTTGGATGTGGAGCAAACGGTGGGAAAAAACAAGCATCCAATAAAAACAGTATCACAGTGCTTGTAGAAAGTGGTTCTCCGGCTGAAGCACTTGCGAAAGAAACGGCAGCAGAATTTAAAGAGGAAACTGGCTGTGAGGTGGTTGTAGATGCAGTTGCTTATACGGGAATGTATGATAAACTTTCAACTGAAATAAAGGCAAAACAAGCAACTCATGATGTGGCGTGTATGGATGTAGTGTGGCTGGCAGCTTTTGCAGGCGCAATTGAACCATTAAAAGATGCTGACACAAGTGATTTTCTTCCGACACTAGAAGAGAGTGGTACGATTGATGGAAATCTTCTTGGATACCCTATGTGGGTAAATTCTAAAATTCTCATTTACAGAAAAGATCTTATTCCAGAAAACAAGGTACCAAAAACTTGGGAAGAGTATCAGAAGCTTTCCCAGGAACTTTCAACAGATGAGATGTACGGGACTACAGTTTTTGGAAGCGGAACCGATGCGGTATGCTCCTTCCTTGACTTTGCATGTCAGGCAGGCGCAGACGGGCTTGTGTTTGACAAAGAAGGTAATGTAAATATAACAGATCAGGCTTATGTGGATGCATTAAACTTTATGGTTGAAAATGCAAATGCAGATTATACACCGTCAGACTCCTTATCTACAGCAGCGACAGAGTCTCAGGAACTTTTTACTAATGGAAAAATCGCCATGCAGTTAAACTGGAGTCATCAATATCCGGCGGCTGTTGCGGCATTAGGCGCAGATAAAGTTGGATGTGCACCGATGATTGCAGGAAGTGCAGGAATTGGTGCAACAACAGGTCCTTGGTATGAATGCGTTATGAAGGATTCTAAAAATAAGGAAATGGCACAAAAATATGTAGAATTCATGTATGAACATAATGAAGACTACATGGATCTTACATTAAAAATTGCGGGAAGGACTTCTGTATACGAAGAAAAAGGAAAGGAAGCAGGAAATGAACATACAACCGCGGTTCTGGAAACGTTGAATTCAAAGCAGTCTCAGGCAAGACCTATGGTAAAGACATGGCCACAGATCGAAGAAGTGCTGGTAGGTGTTGTAGAATCTACTTTGGGAGGAGCTGATATCAATGAAACACTGGAGTCAGCAAAGGCTGAAATAGAGGCAATTGGAAAGTAGTAAACATAGATTACGTAATTGTAGAAAGGGATTCTTGAGGAGTCACTCTTGTCAAGAATACCTTTCTAGTTAAAAGGTGGTAAAAATGAGATTGATTTCAAAAAAACCTTATTATTATTCTTCCTTCCGGGTGCGGTATTTATGGGTGCATTCCTGATATATCCTATTTTCAAGATGGTCATAGACAGTTTTTTTGAGATTGGCATTACGGGAGATAAAACATTTATCGGTTTAGAAAACTATATTCATGCATTTACAGCCGGCGGCTTTTTGAAACAATTAAAAAATACTCTCATCTATATCATTGTTGCCGTAGGAATCGAAACAGTGATGGGACTATTATTTGCACTGTTTTTTGAATTGGATTATAAAGGTAGTAAAGTGATCCGCTCATTTCTTATGGCGCCTCTTATGATAGCGCCACTGGTAGCTGGTCTTACATGGAAATTGATGATGAGTTCAAGCTTTGGAATTGTCAATGAACTGCTGGTACGAGTAGGAATCTTATCAAGTAGCAGTGATATTCTCTGGCTTGCGGATGAAAAAATGGTCATTATTAGCTTGTTGTATTGCAGATATCTGGTTGACAACACCATTTATGATGTTGATGATCTTAGCGGGACTACAGGGGTTGGACAGTAGCATGCTGGAGGCAGCAAAAATAGACGGTGCAAACAAATTACAGCAGATATTTGCGATCAAATTACCAGTCATCAAACCAGTTTTATTGACGGCGTTGTCTGTAAGGATCATTGATGCGGCCAGAACATTTGACATTATCTGGGCAATGACAGAAGGTGGACCGAACAGTTCTTCAGAAACGATCAGTATTATTATATATAAGACATTGACAAGATATAACGACATTGGTTATGCAAGTGCGATGGCAGTTGTATTTATTGTAGTTTTAGTAGTATTCACGCTGGTATTTATGCAAAGCTTGTGGAATCCGAAGAAAAAGAATGGTTAGTTGATTGGGATAGGAGGCATAAAAGTGAAGAAAAAGAGTGAAATAGGAAAAAAGATAGGGATCATATTATCAGTGGTTCTGACAATAGGCTGGCTTTTTCCGTATATATATGTGATTTGTTGCTCTTTTAAACCGGGTTCAGAAGTAATCGCAGTTCCGCCAAGTTTTTTCCCTAAAAACTTTTCAGTTGAAAATTTTTCGGGTTTGCTGGAAAGAATGGATGTTTTTAAATTTCTTTTCAATAGTCTGAGTACTGCGTTACTCAGTACGATTATTGCACTGATCTTAGGATCTCTTGCGGCATATGCGATTCAGCGTTCAGGTGCAAAATTGTCAATTTTGTTAGTGGTTCTGGTCTTGTGTTTAAAAATGATACCTACTTCAAGTATCGTGGTGCCTATTTATGAACTGATATGCAATTTGGGATTATATGATACAAAAATTGCTTTAATACTGGTATATGCAGCAATTAACATGCCATTTGTTATGTGGACAATGTTGAGTTTCTTTGAAGGAATACCTTCAACGCTGGACGAAGCGGCTTATATTGACGGGGCTAGCAGTCTGCAGACATTCAGGAAAGTAATCCTTCCAATCTGTAAACCAGGTTTAGCGACTGCATTTATATTCACATTGTTTTTGGCATGGAACGATTTTCTTGTTGCGTTATTGCTCACCAGCACAAATGCAAAGACGTTTACTGTTGGCTTAGCGGGCTTTTTATCAGCGTATAATCTGGATTTAGGTCCGATGTGTGCAGGAGCATTTTTGTTTAGTTTTCCTGTTATGATCATTTCTCTGGCTGTTCAGAAATATATTGTACAGGGAATGACAGCCGGAGCTGTGAAGGGATAGGGATGATAGAAACAGACAGGAGGATTTATGAATGAAATGTAACAATTATTACGATGTTACAAAATGGGAGACGGGAAATCCGTATGAAGATATTGGAGAAGTGATCAACAGCATGATCGCAGACATCAAAAGCAGGCAAACAGACTCTGATGTTAAAGAAGGAGGAAAGCCGGGAGCAGTAATATATATTCCACCGGGCGATTATCATCTGCATACACAAGTGGTAATTGACATCAGTTACCTAAAAATCATGGGATCGGGACATGGTTTTGTCTCTTCCAGTATCCGATATAATCTGCCGCAAGATGAATGGAAAGACCTGCATGAGGTATGGCCGGGAGGAAGCCGTATTCTGGTGGAACTGTCTGGTAATCATGCATCGGAGAAAGACGGAGCTGCATTTTACGTGGAAAGAGATGGAAATCCTAGGATTAGCTCTGTTGAATTTGAAAATTTCTGTATTGATGGATTACATTTTGAAGATGATGGCACCCAAAAAAATGATCCGGAGAATACATATATTAATGGGAAGACAGGAATTTACATAGCAAGTGCTCAAGATTCATTTCGTATCACAGGAATGGGATTTGTATACTTAGAACATGGGGTTGTTATTTATCATGCAGATGCATTGTCAATCCATGACAATTTTATTGCAGAATGCGGCAACTGTATTGAACTACGTGGTTGGGGACAGGCTTCTAAAATTACAGATAACCTGATCGGTGCAGGGTATAATGGGTATTCAATCTTGGCGCAAAGTTTTGGTGGTCTTTTGATCAGTAACAACAATGTTTTCCCAAGAGGAAAAAGTAGTGTGTGTTTTCAAAATGTAGCAAAATCGATTATTTCAAACAATAGGTTTCATTCGTTTTACCCTGGAATGCTTTCGTTAGAAGATAATTGTTCTGAAAATATGATTTCCTCTAATCATTTCTTAAGAGACAATGAGCCGTGGAAACCGATGTTAGATAATGACAATGGTTTGGATGACAGTTACGGTCTTTTGCATATAAATGGAAATAATAATTCTATAGTTGCAAATCATATTTCAGAAATGATTCAAAGGAGATATATCAAGCCTCTAGATGCAATGCCTGTGATTATACGTATTGCTTCAGGAAGAGGGAACTATATTTCAAATAATCATATCGTAGCTACTTGTGATATTGAAAACGAGTTGCAAGATGCATCTGACTCTTGCTATTCGGCACAGGTAGACGCTTTGACATCATTAAATAATATCCGGGAGATGTCGGTAGTTTTATGTATTGGTTGAGCAAGAAGCGACTAATAATACGATTCTTGATTCGGGAAATGAAAAACAAGTGATTTTAGATAGAACCGTAAATGTTTTCAGACCGACACCTGCTTTGGGAGATTAAGATATGGGACAACATAATACTTAAACAATGGTAAAAAGATAATTGCAAAAAGACTGACAGAGAGTTCGATGCCAGTCTTTTTATTAAATGCTGTTATTGAAACAATAAAGTATATAATTTCCGGAGGAAGAAAGAGTATGCAGAAAATACATGTAAAAGCGAACAGGCACTGGATGAATGATCCAAATGGTTTCATCTACTATAAGGGTAAATATCATTTATTTTATCAGTGTTTTCCATATGAAGCTAGATGGGGAAGGATGCATTGGGCTCATGTGGTGAGTGATAATCTGGTAAACTGGGAGTATCAGGGAATTGCAGTATTTCCCAGTAAAACGGATGATAGAGATGGCTGCTTTTCAGGGAGTGCCGTTGAAGATGAGGGTAAATTATATTTATATTATACTGGTGTAAGGTATTTAGTGGAAAATCCTGAAGATATTAATTTGTTTCTAGACGAACAGTTTGTTTCGGCACAAATGCTGATCACATCAGAAGATGGATATCATTTTGATAACATAAAAGATAAAAAAAACTATTATTCCGGTTTTTAATAACAGTGAGATCGGAGATGCACGGCATACAAGAGATCCCAAAGTCTGGAAAGAAGATGACGGATGGTATATGGTTCTTGGAAGTACGATTAATAATAAGCAGGGAAAGCTATTGTTTTTTAAAAGTACGGACAAGAAAAATTGGACATACATGAATTTTGTCACAAAAGATAACGGTTTCGGCTGGATGTGGGAGTGCCCTGATTATTTTCAAACAGATGGAGAACAGATTTTAATTTTTTCCCCGATGGATTTTAATAAAGGAGGGAAATCTTATTCTGACCAGTCAATCTGTATGAAAGTCATGTTTCAGAAAGAAACATGCCATATGGAGATGCCAGATACATATCAATATTTGGATTATGGACTGGATCTTTATGCGCCTCAGACTACTGTGGATGAAGCGGGCAGAAGAGTCCTGCTAGCATGGTTACGTATGCCAAAGCCGGTTGACGGACAATGGAGCGGGATGCAATGCATTCCAAGGGTTATTGAGGTGAAAAATGATCATATTTATTTTCGTGTACATCCTAATATAAGAAATGCTTTTTCCAAAAAGATTAACAGCCCGGATGAAGCGGATGAAAATGGATACAGAGTATCATTTTCATTAGAGGATGGGGAGACTGTTGATATTGGAGGATATCAAATTACAAGAAAAGGAAATAAGATCCATACGGATAGAGGTAGGCTGGTAGATACTTCATGGGAAATGCAAACAGAATTTTCCACTCCTGATTTAAAAGACGGATTCCAGATAGATGTATATGTGGATCCGAATCTAATTGAAGTTTTTGTAAATGACGGAGAATATATAATATCCAATTGTGTTTACAACCTAGGCACTGATATTCATCAACAGGGGAATGTGAAATATGAAATGTACACGTTGGAAGGAACAGAGGTATCGGAGGTGTAAAAATGTATGATGTAATTGCTTTAGGAGAATTACTGGTCGATTTTACGAATAATGGAACAAGTGATCAGGGAAATATGCTTTTTGAAGCCAATCCCGGAGGCGCGCCATGCAATGTGCTTGCTATATTGGCAAAGCTGGGGGAAAAAAAACAGCCTTTATAGGAAAGGTTGGAAACGATATGTTTGGTGCGATGCTAAAGGGAACGATCGAACGAGTGGGAATTTCATCAAAGGAACTAAAAGTAGATAAAAATGTGAACACAACGCTTGCATTTGTACATACATTTCCAGACGGAGACAGAGCATTTTCCTTTTATCGGAATCCAGGTGCAGATATGATGCTTACAGAAGACGAGGTAGATGACACGTTTGTTCGGTCTACAAAGATTTTCCATTTTGGTACTTTGTCCATGACACATGAAAATGTTCGGAATGCAACAAAAAAAGCTGTTAAAGCTGCAAAGAAGAATGGATCTCTGATTTCTTTTGATCCGAACTTGAGGGAGCCTCTTTGGGAATCCTTGGAAGAGGCAAAAAAGCAGATGGAATATGGATTTGAGCAATGTGACATTCTAAAGATATCCGATAATGAGATTCAGTTTATTACAGGAATAGAGGATTATGACCAAGGAGTCTTATATTTACAGAATAAATATGAGATACCATTGATTCTTCTTACTATGGGGAAAAAGGGGAGTAGAGCTTACTATAAAGACTTTAGGATAGAAGAAAAAGGATTTCAGGTATCAGCGATAGAAACAACAGGAGCGGGAGATACTTTTTGCGGGTGTTCCTTGGCATATATTTTGGAACACGATATTAACAACTTGACAGAGGATCATTTGAGAGAAATGCTTATCTTTGCGAATGCAGGTGCGGCTCTAGTTACAACAAAAAAAGGTGCAATTTGTTCTATGCCTGAACGGAGAGAAATTGTAGATCTAATTGATGTTGGTAGAAATGCAATTCATCAGTTTTGATACGGAGGATGTGGAAGAAAATAATCTCACTGCAGAAAAGGCACAGCAGCTGTGTCTGAAAATATGCTCGATTTTTCCGCTGTTTTCGGTTACGTAAACGTTAATTGTTTGGAACAACAGAATGCATATCAAACCCCAGGAACTTTGTGTTTCTGGGGTTTTTTAATCAAAGACAGGATAAAACAATTGTAGTTTTATCCTGTCTTTGAATGGAATTATTTGTTTGTGCTGTCTGCATCAATTACAGACTGAATCTGTTTCATCAAAGTATCATAGTTGTCTTGATTATCAATTCCGCCGAGCATCGGATCACCTACAATATTACCATTTCTATCGACCAGTATTGTTGTAGGAAATGCCATAATATCGGACGCATATTTCCCTGCATCTGAAGAAGAGTCAATGGAAAGATTGCGATATTTAGCACCCTGCTTTTCGAGAATAGTCTTTGCTTCTTTTATAGCAGTTTTGTTTCCGTCGAAGGTTTCTGTGTTGATACCTACAACTTCTCCACCCATTGATTTGATTGCATCGTTTAATTCGTTAAGTTTAGATAATTCGGCAACACAAGGTTTGCAGCCGGTGAACCAGAAATTGATGACAGTTACTGCATTTTTGGAAAACAGGCTTTCATCAACAGAATTTCCATCATAATCCTGACCAGAGAAATTCTTGAAAGGAGATGCGCCTTTGGAACTGTTTTTCTGATCAGTGTTATCAGATCCTGCATTTTTCTTTTCAATCTCAGCGATCTGTTCCTCGATTTTTCGGATAGTTTCAATATCAGCGGTAAGTGTTTTCAGCTCGTCATCTGTAAAAGACTCCTTGTTTGATTCAATAGTGTTAGCCAGATAATCCGCATAGTTTCCATTTTGATCTGCAGCACTTTTGCTCATCATGCCAAATGCTTTGTCCCATACATCTTTGTGATCTGCGAAGATCTGATTTTCCTGCTGATATAAATCATCCAGTTTAGAGTTGGAATTGTCTGCAGATTCTGAGCCGGATTCAGTCTTGGTATTCGAAGATTCTGTGCCTGCAGTTCCTTTCCCGCTACATGCTGTAAATAATAATGCTATGCAAAGTGTTAAAATAGAGAGAAATGTTCTTTTTGTTTTCATAAATAATTGCTCCTTAAAATAATAGTAATAAAATGAATAGTTACCGGTTGGTTATGGTTGATTGCTGCTGTTCTTTTTTGGGGCATGTTTTTCCCAGAAACTGATATTGAATCGCATCTTTTGGACAAGCCTTGATGCAAGCCCCGCATCGTATACATTCTGGATGATTTGGAGTCTTGCACACGTCAATATCCATTTTACATGCCTTTGAACATTGATTGCATCCGACACATTTGCTGCCATCAACCTTAATATTAAGAAAGCTGATCTTATTAAATAATGAATAGATCGCTCCAAGAGGACAGATCCATTTACAGAACGGTCTGTAAAACAAAATACTCAGCACAACAACTGTAATTAAAATAAGGCATTAAAAGAAAAAAGTGTTCCAAGTGCAGATCTTATAGCGGTATTTCCAAGTGACAATGGTATGGCTCCTTCCAAAACACCTTGTGGGCAAATGTATTTACAGAAGAATGGATCCCCATCCCTATAGAGTTCGTTACAAACAATGGCAGAAGAATAACGAAAACAATGAGGATTATATATTTCAGGCTATCTTAGCGGTTTCAGACGGGCTGTGGAAAATTTTTTTCCGGGGATTTTATGAAGTAAATCCTGAAACCAGCCAAACGGGCATAAAAAACCACAGATAAATCTTCCGAGTGTCACACCGAGCAGAATGAAAAAACCGGTTATGTAGTATGAAAATTTAAATCTGGAGGATCCGATAACCGCCTGAAAGGCTCCAATGGGGCAGGATCCTGTCGCAGCAGGACAGGAATAGCAGTTTAATCCCGGCACACATACAGTTTTGATTTTGCCTTGATATATTTTACCCTTAAATAAATTGGAAATATGAATATTGGTAAGTAATGTGGCAACTGCCTGTATCCATCCGCGTATTTTGGCAACTCTTTTTGATAGTAATTTCGTTTTTTTATCCAATTCCGACACACTCCAGACATAATTTTATTGCTTTGCCAAGCACGACGTCTCCTTCACCTCTGAACGCACCATAGCAAATCATAGAGATACCCGTGATGAGCATTACAAATTGAGATATTTTTCTGCACTTCAAGATTTTGTTACTCCTTTCGTTGGTTGTATTTGTTGACCAGCTGACTTCGGTATTATACAATAGTTAGTGTGAAATTTTCGTTAAGAAGGTGGAATGATTTTGAGATTACTAATAGTTGAAGATGAAAAACAAATATGTGATGCAATTGCGAAAAGTCTGTATGATGCCGGGTACGAGGTGGATACCTGTTATGATGGGGAAGAAGCGCTGGAATGCATTCTGATAGAGAATTATGATTTGGTTGTTTTGGGATCTGAATCTGCCCGGCATGGATGGGATGGAAATCCTAAAAGAACTCAGACAGAGCAATGAGGAGACAAAGGTTCTTATATTATCAGCAAGAGGACAGATCGCAGATAAGGTCGAAGGGTTGGATGCGGGTGCGAATGATTATATGGAAAAGCCGTTCCATCTACAGGAGCTTGAGGCTCGTATCAGAAGTCTGACAAGAAGGAAATTTGTACAAAAGGATGTATGTTTGGAAAGCGGCGATATTAAGTTTGACACAATAAAACGTGAGGCATATGCAAAGGAAACAAAGATTTCCCTGACAAGAAAAGAAAAAGGTATTTTGGAATATCTACTTCTTAATCAGGGCAGACCGGTAAGCCAGGAGGAATTGATGGAGCATGTCTGGGATGCCTCTGTAGATAGCTTTAGTGGAGCTATCCGAGTACATATGTCTTCACTAAGAAGAAAGCTTAAAGCAGTGCTTGGACATGATGTGATCATGAACAAGGTGGGAGAAGGGTATAAAATACGAGAGGAGTCCGATCGATGAAAAAGATGTCATTGCAGTGGAGACTTACCTGTATCACGACATTGTGTATTGCAATCATATGTGGGTGTCTGACGATGTTTGTCTATAAAAATGGGGTGTATTATATAGATTCTTTACAGAAGGCTGTTAATGCGCAGAGTGATGATGATGCAGACAATAGTGCAAATGATTCAGAAGAAATATATATTAGCATACCAGAGGATAAGTGGGATGAGTTCGCAAATGATTTTTCTGTTCAGGTGTACAATAATAAAGAAGACTACAGAAAAAACAGTTTGATAATTTCAGCTTTATTGGCGATTCTTGGCGGGGTAGCTACATATTTTATAAGTGGACACGCACTCAAACCTCTTCGTGAGTTTTCTGATAAAATAGAAGAGGTGCAGGTACAAAATCTGGCAGACTCGCGAATCGAAGAAAGCAAGATTAAAGAACTGAATCAGCTTAGTGTTTCATATAACAAGATGCTTGAACGCCTTCAGGATGCATTTGAGGTACAGAGACAATTTACTGCAAATGCAGCACATGAGCTTCGCACTCCATTATCTTTAATGCAGGTACAGCTTGATCTATATCATTCCACCCAGCATCCAGGCAGTGATGCAGACACTTTACAGATGATAAAGATGGTGACAGAACAAAATGACAGGCTAAGCAAGATGGTAAAGACACTTCTCGATATGAGTGAGCTTCAGACGGTAGGCCGGGATGAACAAATTATCATGGATGATCTTGTTGAGGAGGTATTGGAGGATTTGGAACCTCTTGCACAGGAAAAGAATATAAAACTTATTGGGAAATGTAAGGATATAACGATGGTTGGAAGTGATATTCTTATTTACAGGCTGGTATATAATCTTGTCGAAAATGCTATAAAATATAATCATTTAGGTGGACAGGTTACAGTAACTGCATATAAGGAGCAAAAACACATTTACCTGTCAGTAGCGGATACAGGAAGTGGAATCCCGAAAGAACTCAGGGAGCGTGTATTTGAACCATTCTTTCGCATAGATAAGTCCAGAAGCCGAAAGCTTGGCGGTGTAGGACTGGGACTTGCACTGGTCCGTGAGATTGTGAGAGTGCATGATGGCAGTATTACAGTTAAGTCCAATCCGTCGGGAGGTACAATCTTTGAGGTGATTTTCACTCAGTAATAAAATGAACAATTATTGAGGTGATTTTCACTCAGTAATAAAATGAACGTAACTATTCAGAGCCAACCTCCAAAATGCTACGCATTTCGTCGGTGTGGCGTATCCGCCAAATAAAATTTCAAAAACAGTATTAAAAATGCAAGCATTTTACACCTGTTTTATGAAATTTTGCTTGGCTCTGAACAGTTACAAATGAACAATTTTTGCAGATAAAGGAGAAAGTAAAAATGAGTATTTTAAATGTTGAACATCTTACCCATGGCTTTGGTGACAGGGCGATTTTCTCAGATGTTTCATTCCGTCTTTTAAAAGGGGAACATATCGGACTTGTAGGAGCTAACGGTGAAGGAAAGTCCACATTTATGAATATTGTGACTGGAAAGCTGATGCCGGATGAAGGAAAAGTAGAATGGTCAAAGAATGTCCATGCAGGATATCTGGATCAGCATGCAGTACTGGAAAAGGGAATGACGATTGGCGGCGTATTAAAGTCAGCATTTGATCCACTTCTTCAAAAAGAGCAGCGCATGAATGAAATCTGTGACCAGCTTGGAGATGCAGATCCAGAGCAGATGGAGCAGTTGATGGAAGAACTGGGAACGATTCAGGATGAGCTGACTTTACATGATTTCTACACCATCGATGCAAAAGTAGAAGAGGTAGCAAGAGCACTTGGACTTCTGGATCTCGGACTGGAACGCGATGTCACAGATTTAAGCGGAGGTCAGAGAACGAAAGTGTTGCTGGCAAAATTATTACTTGAAAAGCCGGATATTCTGCTTCTTGATGAGCCGACCAATTATCTGGACGAAGAGCACATTACATGGTTGAAGCGCTATCTTTTGGATTATGAAAATGCATTTATCCTGATTTCACATGACATTCCATTCCTAAATGAAGTGGTTAACATCATTTACCATATGGAAAATCAGGAATTGAACCGTTATGTAGGAGATTATGAACATTTCCAAGAAGTCTACGCAGTAAAAAAAGCACAGCTTGAAGCTGCATATCGCCGTCAGCAGCAGGAAATCAGTGAACTCAAAGACTTTGTTGCGCGCAACAAAGCACGCGTATCGACACGAAATATGGCCATGTCCCGCCAGAAGAAGCTGGACAAAATGGATGTTATCGAACTGGCAGCAGAAAAACCAAAGCCGGAATTTCATTTCCGCTATGGAAAGACACCAGGAAAATTTCTTTTTGAAACACATGATCTTGTGACAGGATATGATGAGCCATTGTCAAAACCATTAAATCTGAGCATGGAGCGTGGACAGAAGATTGCTATTGTAGGAACCAATGGTATCGGAAAGACAACACTTTTAAAAAGTATTCTGGGGCTCATTCCATCTCTGTCCGGAACATGTGAACTGGGAGAAAATCTGGAAATCGGATATTTTGAACAAGAAGTAAAAGGTGAGAACCGCACAACCTGTATCGAAGAAATCTGGCAGGAATTTCCATCATTTACCCAGTATGAAGTACGTTCCGCTCTGGCAAAATGCGGACTTACAACAAAGCACATCGAAAGTCAGGTGAGAGTATTAAGTGGAGGAGAACAAGCAAAAGTACGCCTCTGTAAACTCATTAACAGAGACACGAATATCCTGCTTCTGGACGAGCCGACTAACCATCTGGATGTAGATGCCAAAGATTCCCTGAAAAAAAGCATTACAGGAATATCGCGGCAGTATACTCTTAATCTGTCATGAGCCGGAATTCTATCAGGACGTGGTGAATGAAGTGTGGGATATGAGTAAGTGGACAACGAAAGTGTTCTAAAAGGGACACCGATAATGAATGATGGGGACGTAGTACTTTTAAAGTTCAATGTCATTAAGTTAAGGATAAAATTGTAATTATTGAGGCTTTGACACTTCTTTTTATGGATTGTCAAGGCTTCTTGTTTTTCAAGGATACTACAAGTAAGCAGCGAAAAACCCCTGATTTCTCATGGTTCCTATTTTCATTTTTACAATCTTATGCTATCCTACTGTTGAATGCTATTGCTGACTTTTTAACCGTATCTCGTGGAAAAGTCCGGTTATCCCTTATGGGGACAAGATAGTTCAGCAACATTTTTTCAACCTCTGGCGCTGCTAAAGTCTGGGAGCACCAGAATTCTCTACAAATACACATTGCCATTTTTATATTCAATTTATATTCATATTTCCAGTATTCCTGCTGTTTTACCGCAATTCCACCAACTATAGTTTTACAAAAAATGAACATAATTACGATTCCTAGAAAAGTCTTTTCCCGGACGCTTTACGTGTGATGAAAAATCTCTGCATAATATTTTTATAGCAGACTCCAGTTTTTGCTTTACAATAAAAGAAATATTTGCCATTTGAACCTCCTAAAAAAGAATATATTCAAATGGCTTCGCCGCACTTTTGTGAAGTTTTGTCAAGCTTTTAGGCAAAAAAAGTAGTGCAAAAAGTAAAAAACTACTTTTCACACTACTAAAATCCTTAACTTAATGACATTGAAATGAATTTTACTACGTCCCCAATTTTATCTGTAACATTTTTCGAAATCAAAAGTTCCACTATTCAGAAACGCCATAAATGCAGTTCCGGCATTGTTTAGGTGTGTTTTTTGATTATATACGACCATAATTGTACGATGTGGTGGTTCTGGAATATCATAAGTTAAAACTTCAGCTGATTTAATAGCACATTTTAAAGATATTTTTGATAAAAAAGCAAGACCTAACCCATCTATAACAGAATCCTTAGCTAACTGTTCTGAATTGAATTCTGCAATAATATTAAGATCATTTTTTCTGTATCCCAGCTTTTCGAGATAACAGGAGACTACATCATTTAAAGAGTTGTCCCAGATGAAAGTCTCTTTTAATAGAACTTCCTCCAAAGTAGGTTTTTTCATGAGAAGACACTGATATCTCGGTGTATTCGGCAATGCGAGTGAAATCGAATCATTAAATATAGGAAGAGATTTGAACTTGGAGTTAGAAATAGGCTGGGATACAATCCCAAGATCTATTTTCTTTTGATTCAGCAAATCAACAATATCCGCATTGCTGCCTTCACGTAATAGAAATTTTGTACTGTTATGTGCTTTGCGATAATAATTCATAACATCTGTTACCATATATCGCGCAGGAATATTGTGTGCACCGATTGAAACTGTATTTGAATCCTGGCGGTTCGCGGACATATCTTGCAATGTATAACAGCTGGAAAGAATTTCTTTTGCTTTTTCATAAAAAAGCAAGCCGTCTTCAGTTATTTCAATTTTCTTTTTATTTGTACGGTCTAATAACTCTGTATGAAGTATTTCTTCCAAAAGAGATATATTTGAGCTGACTGCAGGCTGAGAAAAAGCTAACAAATCTGCCGTTTTACTAAAGCTTTTTGTCTCAGCAACAGAAATAAATAATTCTAATTGTTTGAGAGTAATAGATAGCATCGAACAGACCTCCCAGTAATATGTTAAAAAGTTTCTCTATCTATTGTAACATGATTTTTTTATGTATAAACATTGAAAAATATAATATAAAAACATGATTATAGAAAAAGTGAATAATATAAAAAGCTGTTATCTATTTATTTTATAATAGATAGATAAAAACAATGAATAAAATGTTTTTTGAAATTGCTTTTAATAAAATGTTGTATTAGGATAAAACATGTAATATTATGTCTATTTTGGGAGAGTGCTATGAAATTGATTATTGAGGCAACAAAAGAAATGTTGTTCTGTGCACAAAGAAGTTCAGAATGGTGCGTGATAGATGCCCGTAGTTCAGATATATATATGGGCTGGAAGCATGGGAATGAAAAAGCTGGACATATTCCATATGCAAAGTTTTTTTCGGCGCAGTGGTTAGACACAAGGTGGAGAGAAAGTGCAAAAGACTATGAAGTCAGATTAAAAATTCAAATGGAGTCACAAGGGATCCGTCCGGATAAGAATATTATTGTGTATGATGAAAATGCTCTGGATGCAGAGATAGTACTCAATTATTTTAGTGAGAATGGTTTTGACAGATTGTTTTATTTTAATTTAAATAACTGGGATGGAGATTTGTATAAATATCCAAATCGAAAATTAATGATGCCAATGTGGATGGTAAATGATATTGCGCAGGGAAGGGGAGAACAATATTTCCCGGGGTGTGATATTAAAATATTTGAAATATCATGGAAAGAACCGTCAGAACACTATCTGGAAACCCATGTTCCCGGAGCAATTCATGTAGACAGTAATGAATTTGAAGTACCGCCAATGTGGATTATGAAAGAAGACGATGAACTCATTGATTTTGCAATGCAATATGGCGTGACACCGGAGACGGTTGTGATTGTATATGGAAATACACGTCTTAACTTTGGCGCAGCTGCAAAATTGGCAGTGGTATTCCGGTACTTGGGGATTCAACAGGTATACTGTATGAATGGGATTATAAAGAACTGGCTGATGGAAGGTTATCCTACAGAAGCCGGAAATGTCAAAAGACAGCCGTGCAGAATTGACAAAAAAAGATATATTTTAGATAGAAGCCATGCTTTGCATATGAAAGATGTGAAAGAGATTTTAAATGATCCAGATAAAGGGAAGGTCATAGATATCCGGAACTGGAAAGAGTATATAGGAGAAGAAAGCGGTTATCCGTATCTGGACAAAGCAGGACGTATTCCGGGGACACAGTGGTGTTATTATCCTGACCATTATATGACACCGAATGTACAGATGGGAAATCTGGAAGTCATGTTGAAAAGCTGGGAAAAGGCAAAAATCAATCTGGAAAAAACGATGGCATTCTTTTGTGGTAGTGCTTCATGGGGAGCAGCGGCATGCAAGACATTTGCAAATGTAGCTGGATTTCCGAATGCTACGATTTATGAGGGCGGCTGGTGTGAGTGGTGTGCGTATCCTGAGAATCCTGTGGAAACAGGAATTCCGGAAGAATATGCAGATTACAATCCAGAAGAATTTCATGTATCGGAGCTTATTACAGAAGAAAGCTGCCATGTAATGTGATAATAACTGGGAGAAAAAAGAAAATGAAAAGAAAAATTTACAGTACAATTCTTGTGATAGGATTAATTGGCTCGCTTCTTGCAGGATGTGGAAATAAAAAGGCAGAGGAAGCGAATAACGGAAAAGAAATTATAAATCCAGGTGATCCGATTATTGTGTCTACTATGAATGATACAGAAGGTGAAATATTGGGCAGAATGATGGTTCTGGCACTGGAAGATGCCGGATATGAAGTGACAGACAACACATTTGGATATCAAGGAACCGTAAATGGAAGGACTGCTCTATTGGAAGGTGAAACAGATATATATATGGATTATACTGGTCGTGGACTTCGTTTGATTGAAGGCGTTGACCCGGCACTTTACAGTAAGATGGATACAGCTTTTGAATCCATTTCAACCTGGGATAAAGAAAACAATAATCTGATTTGGATGACTTATGCCCCTTATAGCAATACAGATGGTCTGGCAGTGACAAAAGAATTTTCAAAAAAGAATAATGTAAAAACACTGGTAGATCTGGCAGATTATATCAAAGATCTTCCGGAGACAACGTGTTTTCTCTTTATCGAAACAGAGGTGGACAAGCGAAGCAAACTGTTCAAAGCCGTGAAAGCAAAGGGCAGCGTTGTGGAGATGAACTTTCAGGATGAGGCGACTTTGAAGCGTTGGACTGCCGGCTGTATCCAGCGGGAGGGAAAGAAGATCACGGAGCGTGATGTGATCTATTTTCTGGAAAAAGTCGGAACGGATATGGAGAATATCACGAAAGAACTGGAAAAGATCTTTTGCTACACATTGGGACGTGACGTGATCGCGAGAGAAGATATTGACGCAGTCTGTGTCACACAGATCTCCAATCATATTTTTGAGATGGTCAATGCTGTGGCGGAGAAGAAGCAGAAGAAAGCGCTGGATCTGTATTATGAACTGCTTGCATTGAAAGAACCGCCGATGCGGATCTTATTTTTGATGATGCGGCAGTACCGGAATCTGTTTCAGGTAAAAGGTCTGATGAAAAAAAGGGTATAACCGGAAAGAGATCGCATCAAAAGCAGGACTTCACCCGTTTGCAGCCGGGAAATATATGGATCAGGCAAAAGTCTTTAAGACAAGCGAACTGCGGGAGATCCTGGAAGATGGCGCGGAGATCGAGCAGAGGGTGAAAACAGGTCTTTTGACCGATCATCTGGCAGTGGAGCTGTTTATCGTAAAATATTCAAATGGTTAGTTGGAGGAAGAGAAGTGTCAGGAATAGATCAGAGTAAAATCAGAAATTTTTGTATCATTGCACATATCGATCACGGAAAATCGACGTTGGCAGACCGGATCATTGAGAAGACGGGACTGTTGACAAGCCGTGAGATGCAGTCGCAGGTGCTCGATAATATGGATCTGGAGAGAGAACGCGGGATCACGATCAAATCCCAGGCTGTCCGTACCGTTTACAAAGCAAAAGACGGAGAAGAATACATTTTCAATTTGATCGATACACCGGGGCATGTGGATTTTAACTATGAGGTGTCCCGAAGCCTTGCGGCATGCGACGGAGCGATCCTTGTGGTTGACGCCGCGCAGGGGTGGAAGCGCAGACGCTGGCGAATGTCTATCTGGCGCTGGATCATGATCTGGACGTGATGCCGGTGATCAACAAAGTGGATCTTCCGAGCGCGATCCGGAACGTGTCAAAGAAGAGATCGAAGATGTGATCGGGCTGGACGCAGAGGAAGCGCCGCTGATCTCTGCGAAAACCGGACTGAACGTTGAGGACGTATTGGAGGCGATCGTACATCAGATCCCGGCTCCGACGGGGATGAAAA
>ENA-OPZZ01001020-OPZZ01001020.1-human-gut-metagenome-genome-assembly--contig:-NODE-1020-length-19212-cov-2.622950_pt1 | contig 19212 bp, 31 predicted proteins | sample MGYA00242487_ERZ504511 | MGnify/ENA primary metagenome ERZ504511 (study PRJEB26092, sample SAMD00036241) | human gut metagenome | host: Homo sapiens | study: EMG produced TPA metagenomics assembly of... | reverse complement strand
CTATTGCTCCTCCACCGACTAACGCCAAGGTGAAAGAAAAGATTGTTGTACTTCATCAGCAGGGATATTTAGAAATATTCCAGATGTGGTGGATAAACGAGGTCAAACGTTGCCTGTTGAAGAACTGGAGAAAATCTTTTAAAAAAGATGATTACTTATTGCGAGAAGCAGGCGAACAGTAAAGATCAAAAGCATATCGAATCAAAATTCATCCGATATGAAGCAGATGTAAAAGCCAAATAGCTATGTCAAATCCTGATTCATATTACTCTCGTCCGGAGGTCAGTAATTCAGATCTGACAGAGCTTAAGAACTATCTTTATCCCCGTGCTCAATACGGGGATAAAGAGAAGGCATTCAAGTTTGGAACTCTTGTAGATGCTCTTATTACAGAAAACGAGCGTGTAAGATATGACAAGTTAATGGTAGACGATTACGTGTATACGAAAGACGAATTTGAACTAGGGCTTGAAATGCGTAAGGCTCTCCGGAAAGAAGCAGAAAAGGATCAATTTCTAGCTGTCGTTTTAGCACAGTCCGATACACAAAAGTTTATGGTTAATAAACAACAAGAGTTCTTTTATGGGAACTTTGTTTATCATCTCGATACACGGTGTAAATGGGATTGGTGGTTGTCTTCTTTCAACTTTGGAGGTGATTTAAAAACGACCTTCGCAGAGTCCCAAACACAATTTGATGAAGCGATAGATTTCTTTGACTGGGACCGGTCCCGGGCATGGTATATGGATATAGCCGGTAGCAAACAAGATTTTATTTATGCTATCAGTAAGAAGAATTGTAGAATCTTCAAGCATTTTATCACCGACCGGAAACACCCTTCATACATCAGAGGAAAAGAGAAATACGAGGACCTTGCTTTTAAGTGGTGGCAATTAATGGTCTGATTATATTTTACCATAAAACAATATGAATTTACTTATTACATCAAAAGAACAAATATTGGCCGAATTAACCAATATAGATTCATTCCTTAATATAACTATGAGCGAAGATGTAGCAGAAGTTGTACAACGCGGTAATGACTTAGCTGTATATGTTGCTCGTTCCGGCAAATTGCTCGCAGATTCAAAATATTGGCTCAATGAGGCAATGAAATCCGAGGTCATGCAGACGCTTGTAGACACGGCAAAAAGTGCGAAAGCAACAGCGACAGCGATAAATGCTCTAGTCAATTCTTTATGTCGGGAAGAGAGATACTTAGTTGATTGGTGCGAACGTTGCAATCGGACGGCAACACATCAATTATCGTGGTGTGTAACTGTAATAAGTAAAGCTAAGGCAGAAATGCAAATGTCCGGAATGTTTAACAACAAAAAGTAATTATCATGAAAAATCTAAGAAGAGTCACAATCGGAATATCCGTTATCGGTCTGTTTACGGCATTATCTTTCTCTCAAAGAGAAGATGCTACAACTAGAGAAATAACTACGGCTGCCGTAATGGGAGTTGTATCAACGTTTAGTATTATCACTTTATCAACTAAAGAAGATTATGGAACAAGCAAAAAATGAAATCAAGAAAGCGATTATTAAAAAGGACCGCTTGAATGTAGTGTACAATGAACGTTTTTCGGAAGCAAACTACACGAATGTAATTAGCAAGAACTGCGATCAGATCATTCATAGTGACTTAAGAGAGACATTTAATCGTCTTAAATTACATCTTGTCGTATTGTGCGAACAGCCGGAAGCTGCCAATATTAATAAGGATAGTTTTACGTCTCCTGGCTATTCAGAGATTCTTGAAAATTACATCATAACCGGCTATGCAAACGATAGTGTCGACGGTGTGTCTGGAATTACTATTATGGGGGCTAAATTACTTCAGTCCGGCAAAGTTGTTGATCTGAAAATCTTCGTTCCTCTCCTTGATGCAGACTATCCTTACTATGAAGAATTGAGCATTGATGCGGCAGCTTGTGACGCAGAAGTTGAGAGTTATCTGTTTGAAGAGAAATGGGGAGTCAGACAGGAACGTCTTGATTTTGATACAGACGAACCGGAAGAAGCCGTTATAATTGAAGATAAACCTAAAAAAAGAGGGCGAAAGAAGCAAATAGAAGCTCCAGCTCCTTTAGATGCAACTGCATAACACCAATCACTATAGGGGGATAATTCCCCCTACAAAATACTCTAAATCATGAATATCGAATTAAAAGGAGATAATTTTGAATTATCTTTTAAGTATAAACCTTCTATCGTAGATCGGATCAGGCAGATTCCTGGAAGACGTTTTGACGGTGCTAGAAAAGTTTGGATAGTACCTACACGGAGTAGAGTTGATCTTGAAAGAATGATTTATCAGATACAGCAGTTTGAAAATATAAATTGGGTGAGCGGAACTACAAAGAAAGAGGAAGATATTGCTTATGATGTTCCGGAACTTCCAGATCTAATAATTCCGCATAGCTTTAAAAATTCAGCCTTATCCCTATCAACTCAAAGGTATTGCCCGGGGATTGGAGCTAAAGCGCTTCATGAACTGCGATGAACCAGGACTCGGAAAGACATTACAAAGTATTGCTACCATCAATCTAGCGAACGCTTTTCCCTGTCTTGTCATTTGCCCATCATCATTGAAAATCAACTGGCAACGGGAATGGGAGAAGTTTACGGATAAAAAAGCAATGGTACTCACAGATAAAGTACGTGATACATGGACCTTCTTTTATCAAACAGGAATGCATCAAGTCTTTATCGTAAACTATGAATCACTAAAGAAATACTTCGTACAACGCATAAAGAAAGCCGAAGGCTGGACGCTGCGCGATGTGGAATTTAGAAACTCAATCAATTTATTCAAGTCTGTTATCATTGATGAAAGCCATCGCTGTAAGTCTGCATCTACTCAACAGGCAAAGTTTTGCAAGGGTATTTGTACAGGTAAAGAATGGGTGATAGAGCTTACAGGAACACCGGTAGTAAATCGGCCTAAAGATTTGATTCCACAGCTGGCAATTCTAAACCGTATGGATGATTTCGGTGGCTACAAACCATTTGTTAACCGGTACTGCTCCGGACAAAGAGAAGCATCGAATTTGAAAGAATTGAACTTCAATTTATGGAAATATTGTATGTTTCGTCGTGAAAAGTCTCTCGTCCTTACAGATCTTCCAGATAAGATACGCCAGGTAAATACATGTGAAATTACTAATCGTAAGGAGTATATGGATGCAGAGCGTGATCTTATTATGTATCTACAGAAATATAAGGATGCCGACGATGAAAAGATTGAAAAGGCTCTGCGAGGGGAAGTCATGGTACGTATCAATATTCTACGGCAGATCTCCGCACGTGGAAAAGTACGCGATGTTATTGAATTTGTGAAAGACTTCCGAGAGAATGGAAAGAAGATAATTCTCTTTTGTTCGCTTCATGAAGTTGTAGATCAACTGAAACGTTACTTTCCCACTGCCGTATCTGTTACCGGTAGAGATTCGCAGGATGAGAAGCAAAGAGCGGTTGATTCCTTTCAGAACAATCCAAAAGCGGATATAATCATTTGCTCGATAAAAGCGGCTGGAGTTGGTTTAACGCTTACTGCATCAAGTAATGTCGCTTTTGTTGAATTCCCTTGGACGTATGCTGATTGCTGTCAGTGTGAAGACCGGGCACACCGTATCGGGCAAAAGGATTCTGTAACCTGTTACTATTTTCTTGGCCGTCGGACGATAGATGAGAAGGTTTATCGAATCATCCAGGAGAAAAAGAATATAGCTAATGCTGTAACTGGTTCTACCGAGGATATTGAAGAAAATATCGTCGATATGGTTGCACGTATCTTTGATACTGATTATGATGATGAATAATTTAAGTCTGCAAAGATATGAATCTAATCAGGCTGAACTGGTGACCAAATAATTTCTCCATTAATATATCTGAAGTGTATTGAGGAACGGTTTGCAACCTTCTCTCCTGAAAAAGTAAATTCTTTACTAAAATTCTCACTTTCATGGTTAATGGTAATAACCAATGTATCATTTGTCGTGACTTTCTCTGTATTGATTTTATAAGATACAGATGTTTCAAGTCTACTTGAAGGGCGGATTGTTCTATTACGATATATTGTTGACATATATTTGTTTTTTTGCAAATATAATAATAATAAACTAATAAGCCTTGGGCGGCTTTATAAAACCCAATATTAGATTATGAATAAACTTGGAATTTTGGCGGCTATCGTATTTGTCGCAATTGTTGTAGGATGTTTTGTTACCATCCCTTATTATAACGTTTGGCAGCAAGAAATGTCTGGAAAGGCTGAATTTGCTAAAGCAGAACAAAACCGTAAAATAAGGATTGAAGAAGCTAAAGCAAATCTGGAAGCTGAAAAGCTGAACGCCCAAGCTGAAATCGAACGTGCTAAAGGTGCTGCCGAAGCGATTAAAATTGAAAATGGAAGTATTACCCCCGCATATATCCAATATTTGTGGGTACGTCAACAAAGCAATCTGAATGATAAAACTGTGATATACATACCAACGGAGACAAATCTTCCAGTTTTAGAAGCGGCAAGAAATAAATGATAAATCAGCTATGCGGTAGATTCTTCGTTTACCGCATAGCTCAAAACAAGAAAAAAATGAGCAAAATAGAGCTTGAAATAAAAGCCCTGCTATCAATAAAGACAACAGGGCTAAAAGAAGATGGCGGCGACCTACTCTTCCACTGTTACGCAGTACCATTGGCGCTACAAGGCTTAACTTCTCTGTTCGGAATGGGAAGAGGTGGAACCCTTGTGCAATAACCACCTTAATTTAGGGACTTAGCTGTGCTAAGTAATTTTCTCTATTAACCACTACAAAAGGTCAATACAGTTTAGCACAAAGTCCCAGCCTACCGTCTATTCAATTTTAAGCATTGCCATAGCCGTACGGTAGTAAAGCTATAGAATGCTTTTTCTAATTAAATTTTTCATAATTAAAAAAATTAATCATTTGCAACATTGCAAATGAAGTCCAAATGTAATAATAAAAAATAATATGGCAAAGATTTACGTAGCAAGTAGTTGGAGAAACTCATATCAACAAGACGTTGTATCGTTTCTCAGAAGTGAAGGTCACGAAGTATATGACTTCACCCATCCCAATGGTGACATGAGTTATGGCTTTTCGTGGTCGAGTATTGACCCTAATTGGAAGAATTGGAGTACTCAGCAATATCAAGAGGCACTCAATCACCCGATTGCGCAAAAAGGATTTGATTTAGATTTTAATGCAATGAAGTGGGCGGATGTCTGTGTTATGGTTCTTCCTTGTGGGCGGTCAGCTAATACAGAAGCCGGATGGATGAAAGGTGCTGGTAAAAGGGTTATGGTTTATTCTCCAAAGGAGCAAGAGCCGGAACTAATGTACAAGATATACGACTTTATAAGTGACAGTATGTTCCGAATTAATGATGAGATAAATAGAGTATAACAAGAATAAAAAGGAGTCGATATGCGTGAAGATATAATGTACATGATAACCTACCCAAATGGTACACTTGTGATGAATACTCAAAAATATTACCGAAGAGATTGCGTCAGGTACTGGCTGGACGGAACTAATTTGACATGGAAACAGATGTATAAGAAAGGTTTTCGCTGTAAAAAAGTGAAAGTGACATTTGAAATAATTGATTAATAACAGTATAGATATGAGTGACTTTGCATGGTTTTTAATGGTACCTATATCAGCGATTATAGGACATTACGCTGCTGAAATAGTCCGGGCGATTTACGGGCGGGAAAGAAAAGAAGACGATAATAAAGAAGTATGATTAAATAGAAAGGAATAAATATGGCTTATCATGCAAAAAGACAAGGCGAAGATGCTTTCTCAAAGAAAGTAGCCCGAAAAGATACAAAATGTTTTATATGCGCTGAATCAATACCCAAAGGGAGCGAACGCTATGTTTCAGGATATGGCAACTCTCTTTGTGATAAATGCTATAAAACATGGATGGAAGAAGGCGGAAAATTGGGGAGTGTTTCCCGTGCAAAAATAAACGTATAACAACAATCAAAAAAGAATATAATGAGAACAATTAAATTTAGAGGAAAATCTAGGTTTGGGATTCATGAATGGTTGTATGGCAGTTTGCTTCTGCTAAACGGCAAGGCATATATATGCCCGGACAAAGCTGCCGTATGGAACATGATTCGGTATGAAGTTATTCTGAATACAACAGGACAATTCACCGGGTTATTAGACAAGAAAGGGATGGAGATCTATGAAGGGGATATTCTTCACACTGTTACATTTGGTTTTGAACCAGAAGAATATACTGCAATTATCCTATATGATAATTGCCGCTTTCAACTATCTAATGGTCGAAATTTATTCTATTTCGGGCAATCTGACCTTACAAGAATGGATGATACTATCGTGATTGGTAATATCTATGATAATCCCGAATTAATTATCCCATAACAAGAACTGATATGAATAAATTATATTTCATTGAGGATTAACTATTAACAAAAATAATATAGAATTAAATGAAGCGTCCACAGAGCAATGGGTTATTTGAAGTTACAGGAGGTCAAGAGAAAGAACGAGGTTTCTGCTGTATGAAGCTGATAACTTTCCTCTCCGCTAATAATGTAACAGATTGGGATGAATGGCATGGAGCGCATCTTTCTGCTATGTCAGGAAGATGCCCGTATGCTTCGCAATGTCCGATTCATGAGAGAACGATAACAGCAGTAGGTAGAAGACCAATACAATTTAGCTTATTTTGAATTAATGACTAAAGAAAAGTGTATTTTATGTGGAAAGGAAACGGTGTCGGTTATTAAAACCGATACCGGCTTTATGTGTTATAATTGTTATGCAGATCAGCGTAATCCTCCACGTTCAAAAGAAGTACATAATAACGAGGAAGCTCGCATACAAACAGAGTTCTTTAAACTTATTCCTCTATATTTTCCTAATATACCTGACAAACTTATATTTGCCGTTCCGAATGGTGGAAGTCGTCATGTACGGGAAGCTGCTAACCTGAAACGTCAAGGAGTAAAGCCAGGTGTTTCTGATGTGATCGTACTTATTCCCAAAAAGGGTTTTGCTTCTCTCTGTATAGAGTTTAAAACGAGGGTAGGGAAACAGTCAGAAGAACAGAAGGAGTTTCAAAAACAAGCGGAGTCATGCCGTAATAAGTATGTGGTAGTTCGAAGTGCATCACAGGCAATCGAAGAATTACAAAAATATCTTTCTTAATAGAATTGAAATATGTAATACTGAAATTCCACAGATTGAAATAGCTTTTATATGATAGGGGAGAGGGCATCTGTTTTTTTATATCTTTGCTCTAAAATTACAAGTATGACATTTGAAGAAGCAGTTTCTTTGGTTGACAGAATTAAAGATCAGGTTGTCGGAGCTCCTGTAAAAGGTAGGCTCATTGAATCTTTGTTCATTGGGCCTACAAACTGGGAAGAAATGCATGTTTTTATGAATATCTGTCTTCAAAAAGGGGAAGATGAAGCTATCGACGAGTTTATTGGAAAAAGTTTCTCTGTGTATGGTAGGTCTGTAACCTATATTAATCCGGATCTTCCTCGGTGGGATGTAACAGTGTTGGATGACTGGGAAAAAACTATTTATAATTGAAAGAGGTAGCTTATTCGGCTACCTCTTTTTTTACAGGCACCAAAGGAGAACAACTTTCTCGATTAACAACTATATCACGCATATTAGGCTTATTATTAAAATTACGAGATATATTTTTTATCATATCAATATAATTATCTGTCCCATCTTCGTACTGTCGATAAAAGACTTTAATAGATAGGCAGTTATCATGCTCAAATAAAGTATTTAATAATGTCCGATCAGAGTTTCCACAAGAATGCCCCATTATAAAGACCTGATATGGACCTAATGCAACAAACTCCAAAAGCTTTCTATAATTTCTTGTTTTATGGTATCGTATAGATTTAATATTCTCTAGAAAATCATTATTCTGTAATCTCTCTATTCTTTCATAATCATCATCTAGCTCATCACCATATCCGAATATAATGGGATTATTTTCATTGTTAAGCTCTCCATGAATATTAATAATCTTGTCATTTCCATTTTTAATATATAATTTTTCTGCCGTTTTTGTATAATTAAATTTAGAATCAAGGTGTTTGGTATAAGATTCTCTTTTTTAAAATTGTCATTATTAAGTTTCTTATCAATATAGTACCTCAGTTCTTCATCCTTTGTCAAGCATTCATTATATGAAAGATCTCCATGCCGGTCAATGTCAAAATCAAAACGTATATCCATATTAGAAAAAAAATGAGTTAATAAATGCAGTTTGCTTACAAGTGGCAACTTCTTCAAATTCTACATAACTTGAAAAAGCATCTTGTATAGATTGATGTTTTTTCAGTTCTGTGTTTTCAGTAATCTAGTTAAATATTTTTTCTAGCAATCTTTTTACACTATCAAACTCTTTATTAAGCGTATGGATACTTTCGTTTTGCTTTTGGTAATTTTCTTCTTGAAGTAGCTCTTTCAATGCCTTATAATATTCATTTTCTATATCTACCCAATTCACAAGAGAACATTGATGAGATATACGCTCAAAAAAATGATTTGTGAACGTTAAAGTAACTGTCACATTTGAACTAGGATCATTATTATGCTCATCAATTAGTGTATGCAATTTCCATAAAGGACTATCTTCTTTATAAGAAGAACAAACTTTATTAACTCCGGTTTTATCATATTCTTTTCCAATTTTTATAAACTGATCTTCATAGTCATTAAGAGGGTGTTTGCCCCCTCCATATTGTTGGTCTAACAACCGCCAGTATTTATCATAAATCCCTTCTTCAACAGTATCCCAATAATCATTTATAAAATCTTTATATCCAGTCTTTAAATTGTGAGCTAAATCAAAACCGTTACCAATAATTATAATTCTATTCATACTGGAGACTTATTTAAGTTAATAACAAAAATATCATAATTCAAGAACGAAGTTATGATCGCATTTATTTCCCATATTATATTTTTAAACATTCAATATTATTATTGTTTACAAAATCTTCAAACTCACCTTTCAATTCCCTACTCAATTTTAATTCGCTATTCCAAAGAGGTAATCTTTTATTTTGTATAACAGACTCCAATATTAAACAGTATTCTACTAGTAACGGATTGTCATTTTCTGTATTATACCAACATATTTCCAATTCGAAGATAGATAGCGCACGCATTTTTTCAGGCCACAGTTTCCATCTAGGAGTCTTTTGCTGCTTCCCAATTATTCGTCTTTTTAGTCCTCCTTTGCGATGCACTGTCTTTCCATTTTCTATATGCCCCGAACTTCCGATATAAACTGGAACCTTCGTCCCTTTAAAATAGCCATATACAATATACACTCCACAACAATCATCAGGAATTTGAGCCTTCTCACATTCTCTATTCAAATTGTCATCAATTGTGAATTTTAAACATCCCTGTTTATTATAGCGATTTAATAAATCAAACATGCCTTTCCAAATGTTTTTTTATTATTTTTGCCATCTCCTTTAACATATCATCCTTTACATCCGCACTTAGCTGACGAGTGTGGATTACAAGTTTTCTACCACTGGCATCATGATGAGTATAAAATCCAATTCCCTTTATTAAACAAAAATCTACCGACATCATCACCGTCATAAGTGACACCAAAAATCTTATCTATCTCGCGAATATTGTCATTATTCTGAATATAATTAGAACATGCTAATATAATCACAGGAAAACTTTGAATAAAGGAGGATACCTGGAATAATTCTTTCCGTGAGGAAAATTCCACTTTTATCGGCTTGAGCAGTTCGGAGACTAGGGGTATCATTTATCTCGGTAGTAAATATTTGAGTTGGGAAATCAACATACCGATTGTGAAACCCTTCGCTGCCATAGATATAATCTTTTAATCTCTGATACTTGCTCCAAGTATTTACACCCCACCCCTTTGCTACGTTAACATCTTGTTCTACTTTATGACATAACTCCATAATTGTATCATTACTAACATGATTATCCCACATAGATGCATTGCTGTTATAAGACTCATCAGGTTCTTCCATTGCAGACTCTTTACCCACTATTAGTATTTTAGAGTTAGGGTTTCCCCAACCAACATATTTACCATTTTGATTACAGTAATTTACAAATTCCTTAAATTCATCTAAGTATTCCATAGTATATCAATTTTATTTGGACAAATATATATGATTATTTTATATACGACAAATAATAATTAAAAAGCCTCGACTACACTTAGTCGAGGCTCATTCCTTTTGGAGTAAATAGCGTATTGTCTCTCGCTTTCGAAAATTAGCAACTTTTCCGTAGAGAGATGATACAACAGACATCCACGTCTGTACACAAATATACGAAATATAAATGAGATAAGCAAAAGAAAAGCCCCGAATCAGAGAGACCTTTTCGATAACGAGTAAATTTCTACATTGTGAAGGCAGTGATTGTTACTGAATGGGTAAAAGAAAAAGGGATGCGTCACTTCATTTTGACATACCCTCAATCAGTTACAAAATATGCTACTCATTTTAATGCTTTAAATTGTTGTATCTCCACTTTTGGTTCTTCGTTATCATTATTCAATGTGTCTTTTACTACATCTTGAATAGTATTTGCATTAATCATTACTGATTGGCTATTCTTATACAGAAAGAAAGTCAACATAAAATACAATGCGACTAATATTAGACCAAATAGAAAACGCCTAGTGAAAATATATTTCTGCAAATTCATTCTTTGAATTAACAAAGGAGAAATAAACAGATACGAAGATGCGAAAAGTAATAGTAATACCCCTAATCCAATAGTATTAGCTATCAATTGATATAAATTTAGAGTCGTGTTATTTATGAATATATTTACAATTCCAAAAAGAAAAGTAATAGTGGCAGTAAATATTGCAATTAAATCATAAGCTTTTTTATCCGAAGTTTTAATATCATCTTTGATCTGTGTTATCTCTTTTCTCTCAATAGATAAATCACAACGAAATCTCAAATACTCCTTAGTTCTATTAAATTGTTCTAATCGTTCTTTTAATGTATCATAGTTAATATATTTAGCATAAGCCGAAGGAACGAATAGCATAATAAGTTCATCACCTGCACTATACATTGATTCTCCAAAAGGTAATTGAAAAGGGAAAAATTGATGAGAACGACTCCATTCATAAGCTTCTTCATATAAAAGAATTACACGATCAAGTTCTTCCAATTTATCCTCTATAAGCCTATCATCAAAATCATCTTTCCCAATATGGAATTCAATGCATTTAATAATAGCTTCTATAGCCTTCTCGTATGGATGGAAGTTTTTCACTCCAGTTCTTGCTTGTATATTCTCTATTATGTCTAAGTTCTTCCTTTATTTGTTTTAAATTAAGGTTCGCACTTTTGTGATATAAAAAGAAAAACGACAATTATGCAAAGAAATTTAAAATTGAATTTAATGAAAATTTATCATAATTCTTCTTATTGAGCTACTAGGAATTGCATTAAATCCTTGTGAATCTCGATTTTATTTGATAAATGGCTGAGTACTTTCTTAAAACAAAGTCCATCTTAGCAATATCAGATTTTACAGATAGATTTTGTTTATAATATTTCATCAACAGAACAAACGATTTCAATTTGGGATTAATACTATTAATATCATTCCAAAGTTCATTAGCTTTTTCTTCTGAACTACATTCCTCTATAACAAACTCATCATAATAGCCAACATCTAATTCTGCTGGATTTATGCAAACAATGTTCGATTCAGAGTTTATATATAAAGGAGCATTTTTAATCTTACGTATAATAAAGTGGCATTTATGAAGTAATATAGATAAAATAGCCCTTCTTTCCGAACTACCTTCACTTATATATTCCATCAATCTGTTTCTACTTAAAAGCAGTTTGTGAAATTCATCTTCACCGATAGGAAACCTATAATCAAATAAGCATAGAGGAATCGTTATATCAGAGAATAATTTAAGAATTTTATCTGTAGATTTGATATTCTTCAGTTTGTAAAATCCATATTTGTATCTATTCTCTTCAGTATTAAATTTATTTTTGGAAACTGTTACAAAATAATTATAATGCTTCAGCGCATTATAAATTGAGTAGTTCAAATCTCTATACCGTGATAATAGTCTATCTACTTTTTTCACTTCCTGATTCTGACAGTAATGGAGGAGCATACTCCACTGCTGCTGCTGTCTTATCCAGAAAGCGATTCAAGACATCAATGAAATTATGAACATTAATATACTCACCACAAATAATGGACTTACTTAATAAAATAAAGCACGTTTCAAAGAAGCTTTCTACCTGAACATTCTTATTAAAAAACACTGATTCATCCTCACTACCATTTGGAAGCCAAGATTCAGGAAACTCTTCTATGAATTGATTATAACACTGTTCTAGTATACAGCTCATCCTTGTTTATTTATTCAAAGTATTTATTTCTATCGCTTCGAATTGATTCTATAGTCATTTTATAGCTTGACATATCCATTAACTTGGCAAAATTTATAGATTGCTTCCAACTATCCCATTTATGTGTAATTTCCACTAAATCAAAAGCGTTCAATAAAATAAGTAATCTGTTTTTTTCTTTTAAAGCATATACAGCATTCTTCACAGGAAGATAGTCATTTTCATTATAAGGCAATGTGATATCTCTTTTTTTCGTTATTGATCTTTCTGTCAGAACGTAAGAAGGCAGATTGTCTTTTTGAATTGCATTATATATGTCACTTTCAACAGGCCCATAGGGGAGAGCACAGAAATTATCAAATGTATCCAAAAGGTCTCTAGTATCTTCTCCCTTAGGAACTGCAGTCAGAAACAAAAGTTTAAGCATAGACAACTTAGAACAGTTTTTGAATTCTCTATTCTGCTCCTTATTCTCTTCGTTATACCATTCCTCAAATAAGGATAGCATATAATCAAATGCATATATTTTATTCATAAGACTTATTTATTTCTCTATATCAAAGACACTGTTATTAACTAATTACTACAAATAAAATCCTAAATAGTTTGTTGCATTATGTAGTATTAGCACAAAAACAACGTAATTATGCTGCAAAAGTAACGTAATTTACTAGAAGCGGAAATTAAATAGATAATTAATTAGATAATTATGCTGCCAAACATAGGATAATTGACATATTAACATTGCAAATGTGCTACTTTTTCCTCCACCTATAAACCAACCACCCCACAATAAACAAACCTATTATACCTATATACACTTTATCCTTATGCAAATCCCACCATGATAGTTCTACGACAGTTTCTTTTTGATTCAGCAAAACATTAACCTTATTACTAATAGTATCAAGTCGATTCGATAACTGCTGCAAAGTAATGGATAATGTTTCATCAACTTCTATTCGTTCCTGTTCCTGCTTGGAAGCGGTGGTAGTACTTTCTTTGACCGGATATTGCTTCCCTGTTGAATCCGGATCAGACAAGTAAACAGTTGTATTTTCAATCTTCAGATCACTTAGTTTGTCTGTAGTAATTTTCGTTTGCTTATTCACATCCAGCCGTAGTGATTCAATTAAGTTTCGCAAATACAAGAAATCCCCTGAATAGTCAATCTGTTTCTGCGTCTCGATATTACGAGAAGTTTTGCAGGAAGTAAACCATATTCCCGACATCAGGAATATGGTTATATAGATTAGCGCTTTCATGGTCGGATCACTGTATTACGAAGAAAATTAGAAAATTCACTCCGTACATCGAAACAGGGGCATGCCTTGATATATTCCCTAGACTCTACCTCTCCACTGCCATCCAGATCGGGCGAAGTATCACGATGTCCGAGCACTTCAATTATAGGATATTCCTTACAGAGCTTCGCGACCAATTCACGCAAACTAGCTTTTTGAGCGGGCGTCCGTGTATCAGCAGGTTTTCCGGCTGCATCTAAGCCACCGATATAACAGATGCCAACACTATGCTTATTATATGAAGACTCTGAAAATCCTTTGGTATTGCAATGGGCCCCGTCAATACTTAACGGTCGCCCATTCTCAACCATTCCGTCCAAGTCAATGACAAAGTTATAACCTATTTGGTTAAACCCTCTTTGTTTATGCATACGGTCAATGTCCTTTGCATGTAAATCCTGCCCGGTACGTGTGGCAGAACAATGGATGATAATTGCATCAATAGTTTTCATTTTGCGTCTCCTTTTTGTAAGTAGTTCGTTAAATATGGTATGTTCTTTATAAACTCGACACTTAGTACATAATGCAGGAAAGCTACTACCTTGTAACCATTACTAGAGTTAGGGAGAATCTCTTTTATGTTTCGAAGAATGTTCACCCCGTAGAAATAGAAAACGCTATACGTAATAAATGAGACACATTGTAGCGCACCTTCCGGATTTCCCTTGTGTTCACCTATAAAGTAGATGCAGCTAACCAAGGCAAAGAAAATAGTTGCTTCTACGATACACCTCCAAGCTTTTTTAAAAGAAAAACTCTCATGATTGATAAGGAGTGCAGTAAGCAGTCCACAAATGAAATTAAGAGCAAATACTGCAATAAGACTTTTGATCTCCCCAGAGATAGGATTGAGATAAGCAGCTATGCCGGTAATCAATCCAATAAGTAAGTTTTTGAAATAATCCATAATCATTTATCTAAAATATTAATACTTCATTTCAAGACCTCACCACAATCGTCAATGGCTGTCTGAAATACCTTCTTCACTTCGCCAGAGGTTAGCCCATGATCCTCATGTAACGAGAAGCCGGTTACTCCATTTCGCGATGCATTGAAGAATCCGACAGTCGTTTCATCCTTAATGATTTCGGCAGTAATATCTTTGACTGCCTCGGTGCCACGGGTTGACATTCTGTATTTAACCCTGATAGCTTCCGTAACCTTAGTTGTAGCGGTACTGTTAGTTGCTGTGATGTTCATTCCTTGTTTCCTCCTTCTATTAAATCATAAATTTGTCCGTATGCACCAGATACAAAGAAATCTGCACAAATTTCCTTCAATAAGGTTGCATCTTCTGTCTCTATATCAAGTACACCACGATTGTTAATAATCTGTTGTAACATTTTATACGCACGCAACTTTTTCGACATATCCAAACCCTGTTGAGGGTTAGAACCTGCTGCATACAATGCCTCTGAAACCATATCACGGAGATACTGCTTTACCTCTTTACCGTTGACTACTTTAATAGCTTCATTGCCTTTAAAATCGAGTAAAGGCCTGTTTAAATTGATTTTCATAATTATTTATATATTAAGCGATTGATACCAATAACCCTTTTCTGAATTTCATATTACTACCAAAATCGAAATCAATACCTTGGTAATAGTTAATCCCACCATTTCCATCCCTAGATGTAATACAGCCAAAATTATCAGCTAAGCACAATTCACTTGACAATGTTTCCTTTCACGTAAACACCTCCATCAAAGAAGCCGGCATACGTTGTATTTGCCTGTGGATAACTCCGGTCTGATTCTTTAAGATTTCTCGACGCATAAATACAAGCCCCACCTAAATTTGAGCCAATCGCAGCAACTCCAAATCGTCCATCGGTAGCTGCGTCGAATGTTACATTTACAACACCTTCTTTTGATGTTCCGGAGCCTAATTTCAAACTGCGAGATGTTCCACCGAAGTACCCTGAACGTGTCCAAACAAGACGACCACCTTCAATGGTAAAGCCACCAATAAAACCGGAAACTGCTTCAATGTGCCTAACCTTTATCAAATCAGTATTCAGGTAACCGCCTACCACAATGGTAGTGCCTAACTTCGCATATTCAACTGCATCCTCAAATGCCAACTTACCTAATCCGTCTCTATCAATTTTAGAGTTAATCACTGTCTGCAGGTCACTATGCAGTGCGGTGATTGTAACAGCACCTTCTAGGTTAATCTTTGAAGAGTGAATCGTCGTTTCACCTGCTGCCTGGTTAATATAGGATATAAGCGTATTGCCGTTTTCCCAGTTCTTTAGAAGCATATATCTTATTGCCGTCTGCTGTGGTAATCCACCCGGCAGTATCTATCCGCTGCGTCAAGCTATCAACTCGAGTTACTTGTGCGGAGATTTGAGTATTGAGCACTTTCAGATCGGCACTACACTCATCTGAATAGCTTTTCAATTTGTCTTGAATAGCTTTGTTTGTTCCTTCAACAGCTGTATTGAAACTGGCTAAAGCAGAGTTGAATAAAGCGAACTTATCATCTACATTCTTTTTTTCCCTCAACAGTCGTTTGTCCATCTGCAATAGCCGTATTTATTGCAGCAATAAGATTATCAATTGCACCTGACAAAGAAACCTTAGCATTAAGTAGATCTGTTTTAGCAGAGCCTTCCAGATAGGCATTCACGTATAGTTTATTATATGTAGCTTCAACGGCAGATTTCGTATTCTTAACTGTATTCAGATACTTCTCTATTGCTTTCGCTTCCGCCCCGTCAATAATGCCATCAGCAAAAGCTCCATCTACGTAGTCATGTAAGCCATCGACTGAATCGGCTGCATCTTGTGCAGCCTTGGCTGCGTTCGCAGCGTCCTCTAAAGCTTGTATCGCTTGTTTCAGTGCCTCGTCGGAATATTCCTTTAGTTTATCCTGTATTGCCTTATTAGCTTCCTCAACAGCTGTGTTGAAAGTCGCTAAGGCTGAATTAAACAGAGTAAACTTATTATCTACCTCTCTTTTTTCCTCTACAGTGGCCTGTCCGTCAGCGATGACCGTATTGATAGCATTTATAAGGTTCTCAATACTTCCCATCAATGTAACCTTAGCATTGAGCAAACTAATCTTTGCAGAGCCGGATAAATAAACATTCGTGTAGAGTTTATTGTAAGTTGCTTCGATAGCCTGTTTGGTATTGTTGACAGTATTGATATACTTTTCAATAGCTTTTGCTTCTGCTTCGTCTATAATTCCGTCAGCGAAGGCTCCATCTATATAGTTATGAAGTCCTTCCACTGAATCAGCAGCATCCTTGGCCGCTTTAGCTGCATCCTTTATTTCCTGATGAGCATCTTCCCATTCAGATAGATTTTCTAATCCGGAGGAACCGGCTTTAATTTGAATATTTCCGCCTATTTCCCCTTTTACCAAATCGAAGTACGTCTTTCCGTCCGGCGAAATAATCCGTTCTGTTGTTACACGTCCCGGGAGAATCTCTGTGAATCCGTATAATTCGACAAAACTTCTACTACCGTCATACTCACTATTAAGCACTCCAGTGAGTAAATGATAATATCCGGTTATCTGTTCCATTTTAATAGCCGTTTCACTCAAGAGGAATGTCCCTGTTTGATTCTCCTTGCTAACTTTGGCATACAGATAATATTTCTTTACCGGATCAATAAGCACCGGAGAATTGTATTCAGCCATATCCCAGTACTTGTATTCATCTGCCTTGTGGGAAGAAGAAAGAGAGCTAATGCCTAGTGTCAAATGCTGAATGATTCCTGCCGGAGCGTTCAGTATTTTAGTATTGGCATTATAGGTGATATTATGAGCTAATTGAACCGGATTCGTTTTTGAATTGACAAAACGGAATTGCAAACTTTCATCACCTACAAGCAGTTGCATGGTTGAAACGGTTATCGGATTGACAGAGCCGGAGAAATTCAACAGTGCATCTTCAAGCATAGACATCGTTTCCTTCGCATCTCGGAACCGTCTCTTTGTGAATTGAAGTGCATCCTTATGCTTCTCAATAACTGTCACCTCGTTAGTTTCGATCTTGTTCAGATCACTTGAAACAGACGTGCCTATCGGTTCGTTAGACAATTCAATTTCGGGTGAATACGGATTATTCACAAAACGTTTGATTCCGATCATCCGGATAAGAGAACCTTCCGGATGAAACTGTGTGTCAGAGAAGTTTACATATCCACCTAGCACAATCTTTCCGCCTATCTCCAACCAGCGTTTTTTAGCCCAAATACCGTCCAATGTCCCGGTAAATATGAATGCTTTATCTTCATGTTCATAGAGGTATTTAGCAGCTTCCTTGAAAGCTTCCCAGCTCGCACCCGTTTGTGTACTATCGTTACAGATATAAGCCTTCGGCAATTGCATTCCGAACACTGCGTATGTATCACCAACCTTCGGTCGCCAGACTTCCGGCTCCGGCATAGTAATACCATCAATTTCCTGCGGAACAATTTCAAATCGACGTGCCTCTTTCTTGTCTTTCGCTTCATGGATATACTTTACTTCGAACTCCTTGCCTGTAAGCATACCAGTCTGGAAAATAACCGTCATTGTTTCTCCTGCTATGAGACAATCTTCGAAATTCAACTCTTCAGGAATGTCTTTATCTACAAAGTCAAAGAAGTTATTCTCCTTGTTCACTTCAATAACAGAACTAACAGTACCAACACGGGAAGGATAAATAGCTGTACAGTCCAGACTATCTTCCTTTGCTGTTGTAAGTTCTTTATCAGCACGCATGACACAAGTTCCATCCGCATCTGTCTTATACGTTTTCCCTTCGTAAACAAGAGTCTTATTCTTTGGAAGTAACAGGTATTTAGATCCGTATGTAGAATAATCAATATTGCGATCTGTAGTTTCTACCAAAATTATTTCGGGTGGTATATCCCCAGAAGTCCTACCAACACCGACCTTGAAGCCGTGGCCTTTACCATACGACAGTTTCAAAGGGTTCTCCTTGTTATACTCAACTTTACGCAGATGGATAGTCTTAATTTGCTTTCCATTCACAGTTTCTTCAGTGATCTGCCATTCTGTTTCATATAGTTCTGCAAGTTGATTGAGAGCGTCAAGTATATAGGTGTGATTGTAGTTGATTACTTTCTCCGTTCCCTCGATACAATCACCGACTTTCCACCCGGTACTCCGACGGTTCAGGTTCTCAACAAGTAGACGTAGATGTTCGTGTGCCTTAGCTGTATATGAGAACTTAATACTTCTGTCAATGGTATGGCGTACTTTCCACAACATCGTATCAGCCTTCCCAGTTTCCAGAATCAATGTATATTCGAAGTTACGTTCACCGTTTTTCTTGAAATTGCTATCCTTCTTCAAAGAATAACGCTTTCCGTAGAAGTCACACCAAGAGCCAACCGGTATTTCCAAGTATCCCGGATGAGAAAAATACAAAGTGAGTGTATCTTCTCCCATGATAGCTTCATAAGAGTAGCTTTCATCC
>ENA-OPZZ01001017-OPZZ01001017.1-human-gut-metagenome-genome-assembly--contig:-NODE-1017-length-19259-cov-3.939369_pt1 | contig 19259 bp, 20 predicted proteins | sample MGYA00242487_ERZ504511 | MGnify/ENA primary metagenome ERZ504511 (study PRJEB26092, sample SAMD00036241) | human gut metagenome | host: Homo sapiens | study: EMG produced TPA metagenomics assembly of... | reverse complement strand
TCCGTCGGAGGGTGTGCCGGAAAAATTGTATGTGAAAGAAGAAAATCTGTTGTTGCTGGACATCGATACAGATAACAGAAGATGAGAGAAACAGCCAATGGATCAGGGAGCGGGCCTGAAGAACATTCTGATGACTGCCAGGAGAGCAATCACAGTTTCTTCAGCATTTTTTCTCATCGATTTCCACAAGAATAATATCTTCCCCGATCTGACAGATGCATTCCCAGGGGATACAGAATTCGCTGTCTCTTCCGAGAAAACAGCAGAATTTTCCGGGGCCTGGGATGATGATGGCAGAAATCCGTCCGCTGCAGGGATCAAATTCCACATCCACAGGACAGCCAAGGGTTTTACAGTTGCAGGTATTGATGACTTCTTTTTGTTTCAGATCAATAATTCGCATAAAAAACCCGATTTTTATACTTCTTTTATATTAATTATATGTTTTGTGGTTAATTGTCTTGACGGTAAGTTTACGATTATATTATGATGGGAAAAGATAAAGCATCCACTGTGTGAGGAGATACAGGAGTGATGAAAATTACAGGAAAATAAGAAAACTGTGAGACAATTGAACGGGAAAATAAGAGGATACAGAAGAATACCGGACAATCAGAGGCAGTTTGCGGAAAGAGAAGGATGAAATATGAAGTGTCCGTTTTGTAATCAGGATAATACCCGGGTTGTGGATTCACGCCCGGCGGATGACAACACTGCCATCCGGAGAAGAAGAATGTGTGATGCGTGTGGAAAACGATTTACCACTTATGAGAAAGTGGAGACGATTCCGTTGATCGTGATCAAAAAAAGACCAGAACAGGGAACAGTTTGACAGATCCAAGATAGAGGCCGGTGTCCTTCGTGCCTGTCACAAACGGCCGGTATCAGCAGAACAGATCCACCGGCTGGTAGATGATGTGGAAACAGAGGTGTTTAATCTGGAAGAGCGTGAGATCCCAAGCTCTGTGATCGGAGAAATCGTGATGGATAAACTCAAAGATCTGGAAGCGGTTGCCTATGTCCGTTTCGCTTCTGTGTATCGGGAGTTTAAAGATGTGAATACCTTTATGGATGAACTGAAAAAAATCCTGAAATAGCATATAAATCATAAGGATTCCGGGTTTGACAAAAAGAAGGTAATGAGCTACAATTGAAAAGATATATAATCACTGAATTAGTGTGCTAAAGTAAAAGAAAATAAAAACGAATGGAGGCAGATACAATGAAGACTTTTGATAAATCTTCCAAACTGGATAACGTATTATACGATGTAAGAGGACCCGTGGTGGACGAGGCGGCCAGAATGGAAGCGGATGGTCTCAGTATTCTGAAACTGAATATCGGTAATCCGGCTCCATTTGGATTTAATGCACCGGAAGAAGTTATTCTGGATATGAGACAGTCATTGTGGGAATGTCAGGGATATTCAGATTCCAAGGGACTGTTTTCCGCAAGAAAAGCAATCATGCAGTACTGTCAGTTAAAGAAAATTCCGGGTGTGACGATGGACGATATCTATACAGGTAACGGTGTCAGCGAACTGATCAATCTGAGCATGCAGGCACTGTTAAATGATGGTGATGAGATCCTGATCCCGGCACCGGATTATCCGCTGTGGACAGCAACAGCTACACTGGCTGGTGGAAAAGTCGTACATTATATCTGCGATGAAGAGTCCGACTGGAATCCGGATATCGCGGATATCAGAAGCAAGATCACAGACAGAACAAAAGCAATTGTTATTATCAACCCGAACAATCCGACCGGTGCGCTGTATTCCAAAGAGATCCTGGAAGAGATCGTGAAAGTGGCAGAAGAATTCGGACTGATCATTTTCTCAGATGAGATTTATGACCGTCTGGTGATGGATGGACTGAAACATATTTCCATCGCATCGATTGCACCGAAAAATGTATTCTGTGTGACGTTCAGCGGTCTGTCCAAATCTCATATGATCGCAGGATTCCGTGTGGGTTGGATGGTATTGAGCGGTAATAAAAAAGCGGCAGCAGGTTATATCGAGGGAATCAAGATGCTTTCCAATATGCGTCTGTGTTCCAATGTACCGGCTCAGTCGATCATTCAGACCGCACTTGGTGGCTATCAGAGTGTGGAAGAGTATCTGCAGCCGGGTGGAAGAATCTATGAACAGAGAGAAGTCATCTATAAATTGTTAAACGATATCCCGGGTGTATCAGCGAAGAAACCGAAAGCAGCATTCTACATTTTCCCGAAACTGGATGTGGAAAAATTCAATATCTACGACGATGAGAAATTTGCCCTGGATCTGCTGAGAGAAAAGAGAATCCTGATCGTGCATGGTGGCGGATTCAACTGGGGACAGCCGGATCATTTCCGTGTGGTATATCTGCCGAGAGTTGCAGATCTTGAGAAGGCGACAAAGAAATTGGGAGAATTTCTGGATGGATATCATCAGAAATAGAAAAAATGTTATGGATATACAAAAAGAGAGAGAAGAGATGCTATTATGGAGTTCTGTCTTCTCTCTTTTTTGTATATCCATAATTAGTCCGGTGGACCAATCTTGATTTAAAGTTCATGTTTATTCCTGTACATGATCCAGTCCCTGTGCGAGAATAGTTGCCACATGCGTGTCAGCCAGAGAGTAATATACGGTTTTTCCCATCTCTTCGGAATTTGACCAGCGCCGACTGCTTTAACACACGTAACTGATGGGAGATGGCACTCTGTGTCATACCCAGAAGTTCTGCGATGTCGCAGACGCAAAGTTCACCACCGGATAATGCATATAGAATGCGGATTCTGGTAGGATCCCCGAACACTTTGTAGAGGTCTGCCAGACGGTATAATGTCTCATCAGCCGGTGCTTCCATCGGAAGATGCGGATGATGATGGTGGCAGATGTCACAGGTTTCTATCTCGCTGTTTGCGGAGGTATGTATGTGTGGTTGCTGTAGTGTCTGTTTCATTCCTTTTCACCAATTCCTTACTATACTGTTTCAGTCCTTTCGGACTGTTTCTTTTTTGATCATTACCATTATGTCTGCCTTTTAGTTTAACGGAAAAACCAGATTTGGTCAAGGTGTAAGAATCATACCTTTTATTGGGTAAGGTTATGAAAGGCTGACCTTTTTGAATGTTCGGTCACGAAAAAAACACCGGGTCGGAGTCCGTGCTTACACGTCTCGTGACCCGGTGTGAGTCAGATCAGGAATTGATCAGCAGTATAAAAGTCTTAGAAATTCAGAGTAAAGGTAAATGTCAGTTTGTCCTGATCTACCCGATATTTTTTTGCCAGAGCAGGACCACAGCTGTTAGAGCCACAACCGGACATATATCCATCCAGGCACAGCACTGTGTACGGAGATTTTTCCAGTTCGAAGCTGTGTGCTTTTGTAGTCAGTTCTTCCTGTGTGTACCGGGATGCATTAAAACTGAAGTTCTGTGTACCGGATATCAGCAGAGAACGATGATCGGAAGTGGTCAGTGCCAGTCCGGAGCAGTTCCAGTGGCTTCCGTTTTCCTGCGGACGCAGATAATCTTCATGGAGACTGTCTACATCAGAGGTATAAAGCCCAAGTTTTGCATCGTGATGTTTGTCCGGATAACTTTCAATCGGTCCATAACCGAAATAAGTAACATCGGCAAAGGCTGGTTCCAGAAACAGGCGCAGACCGAAACGAGGCAGGAACGGCATCTTTGGCAGCGGAGTTTTTGCAAGCGGTACGTGAACCGGTTTTCGCTCACCGTCTACGGTAACGGTCAGAATACCGTCTTTGGCAACTTTCCATGTAATAGTTCCCTCGATGATCCTCTGCAGATATACGGCCGCCAGAGAATAGGTGGAAGTGATCGTTACACCATCTTCATCCTGCGTCCATTCAGTAGCATAAATTTTTGTGCGTGCTCTGTCGTAGCCTGCAGCTTCCCATTCCCAACGGATCCGGCGGTCATTATCCATCGGTGCACGCCAGATATTTAACTGGATCGGCTGAGCAATCAGGTTTTTCTGATCTTTTACAAGAGCAGTGAAAGTTCCTTTCCACTTGTCATAGACGTAACGGAAAGCAGAGCCGCTGACTACCAGTTCGTTTTCCAGATCCTCTACAGATACAGCAGATGCAGCAGATGCGGTCAAAGCACCGGAAGCTTTGGCAACAGCGGCGACAGCACTTGTGGTATCGGTAGAAAAGATCAGCTGATCATGACCGGCTTCATATCCTGACGGGGTCAGCAGAGCATCTTCTTTTTGCAGATAATGCAGGGTAACGATGGTATTGGCTTCTACAGTTACAGCAAATGGTAATGTAATCGTTACTTTTTCTTTTGCCGGGCAGTCTACCGGATCCAGTGTACCGGAAAGAACAGTCATACCGTCTTTTTGTACATCGTAAGTGATTGTAAATCCATCCTTGATATTGGTATAATCCAGTTTGTTATCCAGTTCGACCAGTCCTTTGGAAGTATCCAGCAGAGTGGCACGGATTGGACGGGCTACATTTTTATGTTCCAGAAGACCGGTATGTGGGGTACGATCCGGGTATACCAGACCATCCATACAGAAGTTTCCGTCATGTATTTCCTCGTTCCAGTCACCGCCGTAGAAGAATTTGTCTTTGCCTTCGAGGGTCTTACCCATATAGACGGAGTGGTCACACCATTCCCATACGAAACCACCGATATAACCGGGATACTTGTAGAGACGTTCAAAATAAGCCTCCAGATCTCCAGGTCCGTTACCCATAGCGTGGCAGTATTCTACTTCGATAAATGGTTTTTTACCTTCTTTAGAGCAGAATTCATCGATAAATTCCACCGGTGCATACATCCGGGAGAAGACATCCAGATCATGTACATCGTTGACATAATCAGTATTGGTCTGCTGCCAGATACTGTTCTCATAGTTCAGAACACGATCCGGGTCGTAAGATTTGATCCATGCGGCGGCTTTTTCCATATTAGGACCGTATGCACTTTCATTTCCCATGGACCAGGAGAAAACGCTGGAGCAGTTTTTGTCTCTGTGGACCAGATGCTGGATACGGTCTACGACGGCATTTTCATAAGATGGATCGCGCATCAGATAGCCATAGCTTTCTTCGTACTGTACTTCCCCCATATCGACATGCTCACTCTTACTTCCGTAGAGTGTGGTACATCCGTGGGATTCCAGATCTGCTTCATCCATAACATAAAAACCGTATTTGTCATACATCTGTGTGGCCCATGGAGCATTTGGATAATGGCTGGTACGGATCGCATTGATGTTATGTTCCTTCATCAGCTTCAGATCAGTCAGAAGCTGTTCCCTTGTGACTGCAGCTCCGGTAAACGGATTGCTGTCGTGGCGGTTGGTACCTTTGATCTTGAAGTTCACACCGTTGATATAGATGACATTTCCTTTGATATCGATCCGGCGAAGGCCGACTTTCTGAGCGATCACTTCATCCGGTGTGGAAAGAATCAGCGTATACAGTGCCGGATGTTCTGCATTCCACAGATCCGGATCATCTACGGCAAACCGCACTTTTCCGTCAGAAGGAGTGGCAGCAGCCAGGAAATCTCCGTCTGGTGCATACAGCTTTACAGTGACGGAAGGAGAACCACAAAGTTCCAGATCGACCAGAATCTCAGCTTTGGTAAGATCCTCGCTTACCGGTGTATGGACAAAATAATCACGGATATGATCTACCGGACGAACCAGCAGGTAAACGTCGCGGAAGATACCGGTAAAACGAAGTTTATCCTGATCTTCCAGATAGGTTCCGTCACACCATTTTAAAACCAGGACAGTCAGGCGGTTATTGCCGGCGGTTACTTTGTCAGTAATATCAAATTCACTTCCAGAATGGGAAATCTGACTGTAGCCGACGAAAGCTCCATTGATCCATACATAATAGCAGGAGTCCACGCCGTCAAAGTTCAGATAAATTTTCTGCGCCGCTTCTTCTTCAGTCAGTGAAAATTCTTTCACATAGACACCTGCCGGGTTGTCATCCGGCACATAAGGCGGATCGAAAGGAATCGGATAGCGGACATTGGTATACTGATTCTGATCGTATCCAAGGATCTGCCAGCAGCTTGGAACCGGGATGGTGTCATAGCCTGTGGTATCCGCAGCTTTTTCAGTGCATCCTTCAGGAACCTGGTGATAGCTTTCATAGAATTTAAATTTCCAGTCGTCACCATTTAAAATGATTGCCCGGGAAGCCTTCAGCATGTCTGCGCCGTTGGCTTCTGCTTCTTCTCTACATGGAACATAGTAGGCACGAAGCGGTTCTGTTCCGATGTGTAAAGAGGAAGGATCCTGAAAATAATTTTGCAGTTTCATAAGAAAAACCCTCCTTCTAAAAGGTGCAATGTTTAGTAGTATGCACCTGATATATCTATTTTAATCGGTCAATGTCAGAAAAACAAGAGAAACAAGCTGATGTTTCAGACTTTTCTGCTATGCATGTGTGGCGGTTGACACAATGCTGTCTTACGATAACCGGAAGATCACAGTTTCGTATGGTTTCAGTGTTAAAATATCATCTTCCGGGCAAATATCATGTTCCGGATAATTAGATAAAAGTACTGAAGTATCCAGCTGCAGACCGGTTCCGGTGTACTGGAATTTCTGCACATCCTGCGAAAAATTATGTACAGCGAGCCAGGTTTCATCCTGATAACTTCTTGTATATGCAATCACCGGTCCGTTCTCCGGGCAGCAAAGCTGCAGATCACCGTGTGCCATGACAGGGTGTTCTTTCCGCAGCGAGATCAGTTTCTGATAAAAACGAAAGACAGAAGAATCATCTGCCAGCTGACTGGCTGCGTTGATTTCTTTATAGTTAGGATTGACACCGAGCCATGGGGTATGATCAGAAAATCCACCATTTGAACTGTCATCCCACTGCATCGGTGTCCGTGCGTTATCGCGACTGATTCGTTGAGCTTCTGCCAGTGCTTTTTCGGGAGCAATTCCCTGTTCCAGCATGGTATGGTAGGCATTTCTGGTATCAATATCGTCATAATCTTCAATGGAAGGATAAGCAACATTGGTCATACCAAGTTCCTCCCCCTGAAAGACAAAAGGAGTTCCCGGGAGCGTATGGAGGTAGGATGCCAGCATTTTTGCGGAGACTTCCCGGAAGGTTGTATCATTTCCGTAGAGGGAAACCTGGCGTGGCTTGTCGTGATTACTTAAAAATCGTGCCCACCAGCCGTCTTTTTTCAGCAGTTCATAATCGTGACGAAGATCCCGTTTCATTTTTTCCGGTGACCAGGTCTGAATCTCCACGATCGGCGGTACAAAAGGAATTGCCATGTTAAATTCTTCACTGGCAGCACTCGAGTAATGGATGGCATCCTGATCGTTATTGATATTAACCTCTCCGACACTCATCAGATGGTCGGGTGTCATGGTCTTTGCAACCATTTCCCGGATATAACGATGTGTTCCTTCCAGGTTCACACAGGCGACAGTGCCAAACTGTTCGTTTGGATTGGCACGGCCATCCAGTCCTTTGTCCAGATAACTGATGGCATCGATGCGGTAGCCATCCACGCCTTTATCGTTCCAGAAGCGGATAATATCAAAGATTTTTTCTTTTGTCTCAGGATTGTCCCAGTTGAGATCCGGCTGTTCTTTTGCGAAGAAATGCAGATAATACTGTCCACGCTCCGCTACATATTCCCAGGCACTGCCGCCAAACACAGACATCCAGCCATTCGGTGCACCACCATCAGGAGCAGGATCTCTCCAGATATAATAATCACTGTAGGGGTTGTTGCGGGATTTTCTGGATTCCTGAACCAGATATGCCTGTCAGAAGAGTGATTCAACACCAGATCCATGATAAATCGCGATCCCCCGCGCGTGAGCCCCGTCCCGGAAAGCATCCCAGTCCTCCATGGTTCCGAATTCTTCCATGATGGAGGTATAATCGGAAATGTCATATCCATTATCCACATTTGGTGAAGCGAACACCGGTGACATCCATACCGCATTGATGCCAAGTTCCTGCAGATAATCAAGTTTTTCAATCATTCCTTTCAGATCTCCGATTCCGTCATGGTTGCCGTCTTTAAAACTTCTTGGATAAATCTGATAGATCACCAGATCTTTATACCAGTCTTTTTCGTGTTTCATTTCGTTCTCCCTTCGTTTTTTTGCATAAATATTTGGTAAGTTTATTATATTCTATTGTGCAAAAAAAGAGCAAGATGAAGTCGTTTCCGATGCTTGACGAACGAACACAGCATGTTATAATAAGATGCAAATGCAGAATATTTGAATGGAGGATACAAACATGAAAAAAAACAATTTTTGCTGAAAAAGCACCTGCAGCAGTAGGACCTTATGTACATGCTGTAGAAGCTGGAAATATGGTGTTCACTTCCGGCCAGCTGGGACTGGATCCGGAGAACGGAACTCTGCCGGAAGGCATCGAGGCACAGACCCATCAGGCACTGAAAAATCTGGGAGCTGTTCTGGAAGCAGCAGGCGTTGGATATGAAGACGTTGTTCGTACCATGGTATTTCTGGATAATATGGATGACTTTGCAACGGTCAATGCCATCTACGCAGAATACTTCAAGGAGTCTGCACCGGCTCGTTCCTGTGTGGAAGTTGCAAGACTTCCGAAGGGCGGTCTGATCGAGATCGAAGCAATCGCAGCAAAATAAAGGAAAAAGATACCCGGATATGGAGAAAATACATCGGTATCCGGGTATCTTTTTTATACAATGCGCTTTAACATGGTAATATGATAAAAAAATAAAGCAAAAAATGATTGACAAGACAGAAAGTTTTCGGGATAATGGATTACGAATATTTTTACGGACTGTGAAAGTACGAAGTACGGAACAATCCGGTATCATAATTACATAAAGGAAGGATGAGAAAAAGGAATGAGTAACACAGATACCATAGTAATCCTGATCGCATTTGCGGCATATCTGGTGCTGATGATTGCGATCGGTGCGATCTACATGAAAAATACGAATAATTCAGAAGATTATTTTCTTGGCGGAAGGGGACTGAGTGGCTGGGTGGCTGCGCTGTCGGCACAGGCGTCGGATATGAGTGGATGGCTGTTAATGGGACTTCCGGGAACCGTGTATGCACTGGGAACAGGGCAGTCCTGGATCGCGATCGGACTGTTTCTCGGAACAGTCTGCAACTGGGTGTTTATTTCTTCACGATTGAGAAAATATACGATCAGGGCAAATAACTCCCTGACACTGCCGGCATACTTTGAAAACCGGTTCCGTGATAAAAGAAGGGTACTGCTTCTGGTATCTTCGATTGTGATCGTTATCTTTTTCCTGGTATATACAGCGTCTGCACTGTCTGCCGGTGGAAAACTATTTAACTCTGTATTCGGTGTGGATTATCATGTGGCTCTGGCCATCGGTGCTGCGGTTATTCTGATTTATACGTTTATGGGCGGTTTCATGGCGGTTTGTGTGACCGATTTTATTCAGGGAAGTCTGATGTTAGTAGGACTGCTGGTGGTTCCGATTGCCGCGTATTTTATGGTAGGAGCGGATCAGGTAAAACCGATTCTTGACCAGAGCGGTGTTGTGGGCGGTGCTTCGGCATATCTGAGTCTGTTTCGGAATGGTGACCGGTCTTATACTGCAGTGGAGATTATCTCACAGCTGGCCTGGGGGCTGGGATATTGTGGAATGCCGCATATTCTGACTCGATTTATGGCGGTAAAGAATCAGAAAGAGTTGAGAAAATCGAGAGTAATTGCTATTATATGGGTAACGATTTCTCTGGCAGCAGCTGTAGCGATCGGCATTATCGGTCGTGTCTATCTGTTTCCGACGATTCTTGGAACGGAGGGAAATGCTTCCACAGAAAGCGTCTTTATCGAGATGATCACAAAAATGTTTACGAAAGATACGAATCTGCCATTTATCGGAGGAATCTTCCTGTGCGGTATCCTGGCAGCGATTATGTCCACAGCGGATTCGCAGCTTCTGGTGACGGCTTCATCCGTGTCTAAAGATATTTATAAGGATATTCTGAAACCGGAATCCGATGAGAAAAAAGTGCTGAAGGTGAGCCGCTTTACGGTACTGGTTGTTGCATTGCTGGCATTTTTGATTGCCTGGGATCCAAACAACAGTATTATGGGACTGGTATCTAACGCATGGGCAGGTCTTGGTTCGGCGTTTGGGCCGATCGTAGTGATGTCCCTGTTCTGGAGAAGAACGAATTTTGCCGGAGCAGTAGCGGGGATTGTGTCCGGTGGCGGTGCAGTTTTGATATGGGATTATCTGCCGCTGGTACATGGACAGACGCTTGGATCTGCGACCGGGCTGTATTCACTGGTGGTAGGATTTGCGCTGAGTATTCTCTGCATTGTGATTTTCAGCCTCTGCACGAAGAAACCATCTCAGGAGATTCTGGCAGAGTTCGATGAAGTAAAAAACTGGAAAGAGTAAGAAATCTATGAATTATTTGCTGACAATAGAATATGAAGGAACCCGTTACGAAGGATGGCAGAGACAGAAGAAAACCACGCAGACGATTCAGGGAAAGCTGGAACAGGTATTATCCAGAATGACAGAAAAAGAGATTGAGATCGACGGGGCAGGGCGGACGGATGCCGGGGTTCATGCAAAGAATCAGACAGCCAGTGTGCATCTGGCAAAGAAATGGGATCCGAAGGAGATTTTGCAATATATGAATCAGTATCTGCCGGAAGATATCTGTGTAAAGTCCGTGGAACCGGTATCGGAACGGTTTCATGCAAGACTCTGGGCGGAAGGAAAATGTTATTCTTACCGGATTGGAACGGATGAGCAGAAATCGGTGTTTGACCGGAAGTTTCGGTATCATCTGGGAGAAGCTCTGGATGTAGAGGCGATGCGCCGGGCAGCACAGGATCTGGTGGGAACCCATGATTTTAAATCGTTTTGCGGCAATCCGAAGATGAAGAAATCCACGGTGCGGACGATTACGGATATAGTGATTGAAGAGTCGGAGCATGAGATACGGATTGTGTATACGGGAAATGGGTTTCTTCAGTATATGGTCAGAATCTTAACCGGAACTTTGATTGAGGTTGGGCAGCATAGGAGGGATGCGGACAGTATGCCGGAGCTGCTTGAGAGGATGGAGCGGAAGTTTGCGGGCGTTACGGCGCCGGCAGAGGGGCTGTGTCTTGAACGCGTATTTTATTCAAAAAATAGAAGAAAAGAGTTCTAAATAATTTTGGATATAAAGATATAAAAAGGAAGATAGTTGTGTACATTAAGATGTACTGCTATCTTCCTTTTTATAGTATCTGATATTTTGCAACAATGTTCACCGCCGGATAGCAATGAAAGTATTTATTCCGGGTATACCAGGCGGTCTTCTTTGATGTCGGTTAAGACTTCGGTCAGGAAGCGGTTGGCCAGGTAGTTTGCCATGGACAGGTTCATGTCCAGGTAGTTGCCGCAGTGCTTTGGGATCGCCCGGGGACTTCGTCGTGGTAGTCGCGGATGAAGGTGAACATCTCGGTCATCAGCGGGACGATGTCTGCGGAGGTGTAGTCACCTGCCAGAAGGAGATAGAAGCCGGTGCGGCAGCCCATTGGTCCGAAGTAGATGGTTTTGGAGCCGAAGTCCGGGTGATTTCTTAAGAAGGTGGCTCCCAGATGTTCGATGGTGTGTACTTCGGCAGTGTTCATCACCGGTTCTTCGTTCGGGGATGTCATACGGATATCGAATGTGGTGATCAGGGAATTGCCGACCGGGTCTTTGCGGGATACATATACGCCCGGCTGAAGTTTTAAGTGATCAATAGTAAAACTTGTAATTTTCTGCATAATAAAACAACCTCCTGTGTAATGATGTACTCACCAAATCGGACACAGAAAGATCTCGGGAGTACATGGATTATCGCTCTTTTCAGAAACAGGCAGTGTCTGCACCTGTTCGCTGAAAGCTATTATAACATAGTTTGAACTATTTCACAAAATAAACATATTTTGATAACAAATTGACCACAAACCTTTTCTATACTATAGCCATAAACAAAGAAGAAATAAAAAACAAAAGAATACATTTACATAAACAGGAGGAATGACTTATGGAAGAATATGGAAGTTATAATTGGAATCAGCAGGGAAATGAACCGCAGAATAATACACCGATGGAACCGAAAAAACAGCCGGGAAAGAGAAATGGAAACAGAGGCAGATGGGCAAAGAAAATCGGTGCAGTAGCACTGAGTGCCGTACTTTTCGGAGGCGTAGCCGGGGGTGTATTTACCGGGGTGACTTATGCAACCGGAGCGACAGCAAAAGCACAGTCCACGCAGACAGACAGCAGCAAACAGGAAACAACGAAGACCACACTGCAGACCACAACATCTTCAGGCAGCACGGGAAGCAGTGCTTCCGGACAGAGTCTGGATGTTTCTTCTATCGCCAAAAATGCGATGCCGTCGATTGTTGCAATTACCAATAAATCTGTACAGGAAGTACAGGATTATTTCAGTATGTTTTCGAGAGGTAGTGGTACACAGGAACAGGAAGTAGAAAGCCAGGGTTCAGGTATTATTATCGGACAGAACGACAGTGAACTTCTGATCGCCACGAATAACCATGTGGTAGAAGATGCAGATACTTTATCCGTATGTTTTGCGGATGATCAGGCATATGAAGCAACTGTAAAAGGAACGGATGCGGATAACGATCTGGCAGTCATCGCCGTGAAACTTTCAGATATTTCGGATGACACCATGTCTAAGATCAAAATTGCAGAGATTGGTGATTCCAATCAGCTGCAGGTAGGGGAACAGGTGGTAGCTATCGGTAATGCACTGGGCTATGGTCAGTCTGTAACGACCGGTATTGTAAGTGCGGTAAACCGCCAGCTGGAAGGCTCTGACTCCGAGAACGGATTTATCCAGACAGATGCAGCGATCAACCCTGGTAACAGTGGTGGAGCTCTCTTGAATATGCAGGGTCAGGTGATCGGTATCAACTCTGCAAAACTGGCCTCTACAGAAGTAGAAGGTATGGGATATGCTATTCCGGTAAGTACCGCTTCTCCGATCTTTGAGGATCTGATGAACCGCCAGACAAGAACAAAAGTAAGTTCTGATCAGGTAGCTGCTCTGGGTATCAAAGGACAGACGGTGGACAGTTCTATCGCAGAAGCTTATGGCATTCCACAGGGTGTCTATGTAGCAGAAGTGGAAAAAGGAAGTGCTGCTGAAAAAGCCGGCATCACATCCGGAAGTGTCATCACAAAATTTGATGGAACTTCTGTAAAATCAATGGATGACCTGAAGAGTCAGCTGGAGTACTATGCAGCGGGAGAAACCGTAGATCTGGTTGTAAAAATCGCGGATAACGGAAGCTACGTGGAAAAATCACTGACGATCACACTGGATAAAGCAGATACTTCAACCACTGCACAGAACAGTCAGCAGGGACAGAATCAGCCGGGAGCATCCGGACAGGATGGTAATCTGCAGGGATCTATTTTGAGATAAATATATAGAAATCACAGACAACATAAAGATGGAAAAACATAAACCGGCTGACAGAAGGACAGCCGGTTGGCGAAAACAAAACGGGAAACTCGATGCAAAGAGTTTCCCGTTTTGCTATATATTGTATGAGACTATGACATCTCGATAATGGATAAATCTGTTGAAGTGTAGTTCAACCTGTTATGCATCCTCAAAAGCCACCTGATTTTTCCGGAAAAATTTCCGAACCATCTCATCCCACACCCGGTCCAGCTGTTTGTCCAGGGTGAAAATTTTCAGAGAAGTGCCGGTAGTACAAAGAAGCTGCTTCCCGTCAAACTGACAGTTCAGGTACAGACCGTAGATGTCTTCAGGCTTCAGTGCTATGCCGCTTTGTGAGAGCAGCTTTTCCACATTGGAAGAGGAAAGCTGAAAGACAATCTTAAAATTCAAAGGCGTGCGTTTCCCTTTGATTATGGAAAAACACTGCGCCTGCACATCTTCCCACAGACAGTACGTCCGCATGGGTTCCTGTTCGGAATCAAAAAATTCTTTATGCAGTTGTCCATCCAGAGTATAAGTGACAAAGGTGGTAAAAGAAGCTTCCACAAAAGAAAAATGCTGAAACATTTCTCCAATAAATAATTTTCCGGTAAAATCTTTCAAATCTAAAATACGAAGTGCTAACAAATATAATCCTCCCAATGTGATATGACATAATGGTTATCCGGTATGCGAATTCAGGAAAACCAGTTGTTTTTATGAAAAAACCAGATTTCGATCAAAACAATAACAGCGCAGATACCGATCAGAATCCCGTAGGCGTGGGGAGCAGAAAGTTCCGGCATATGAGAAAAATTCATGCCATACCACCCGGTGATAAGCGACAGTGGGAAAAAGATCGTGGTTACTACGGTGAGAATCCGCATGGTGCGGTTCTGTCTGGCGTCAATCTGAGACTGCTCCATTTCACGAATCTGCAGGGCATATTCCCGAAGCATCTGGGAATGATCATAGAGCCGTTCGATCCTGGATGCATACAGAGAAAAAATCTGACATTCTTCTGCCTGAAAAAAGTGGTTGGAATTCTCTTCCAGATCCTCACAGAAATCAGACAGCTGCTGATAATAAGAATGCAGGATCAGAAGGCGTTTGCGGATGTGCATAAGCTGTGCGGAAGAGTCAGAGATCGTGTGTTTTATGATTTTTTCTTCCAGATCACTCATGTGCTGTTCCAGCTCCTGTAAAAACAAGGCATCTTCCAGTGTAAGTGTGCCGATGAGCTGACACAGAAATTCTGCGATGGTCTTACAGTTCAAAAGTTCCCCCTCTTCAAGAATTGTAAGAATCGCCTGGATATGTTTCGAATCATCAACGAGAACCAGCAGATTTTTATTCATATAGAAAGAAATGGATAAAACAGTCTCTTCAATACTTCTTTTATCGGGAATCAAAAGGGTTCCCAGGATACAGTCCTTGAACATTTCTGCTTTGCAGTATCGGATATTGTGATTTTGCATGTTCCTTGCGAGAATATGATAATAGGGGAGAGAATGATAGCGCTGTTCACACTCTTCAGTGGAAACCAGAGATATCACCACATCAGTGTCTTTCGGCTGATAATATTCATCCAGCATTTCCATGGAACTGTTCAGTAAATAATCCATACAACCTCCAAGTTATAATTTAAAAAAACAGATATCAGTATTATAAACCAAAAGACACAAAAAGAACATAGAAAATCTCTTTTCAATTTTCTGAAGATATGATATAGTAAAATGTAGTATTGAAAACTATATCAGGTAGGCAAAATTACAGGGTGTGACGAAGTCCAAAAGCGAAAGCTGTAATCTTGCGATGATGAGAAAAGATATGGATACACAGTTATGTAGAAAATATATAATGCTGGAGGCAGGAAGTAATGAAATATAAAATAATTGTAGATAGTTGTGGAGAATTGACACCAGAGATGAAACAGGATGAACGTTTTGCATCGGCAGCACTGACTCTTGAAGTGGGAGCAGATACTATTGTGGATGATGATTCCTTTGATCAGGCAGATTTCTTAAGAAAGGTAGCAGCATATCCGGAGTGTCCGAAATCAGCATGCCCGTCTCCGGAAGTTTACCAGAGAGGGTTTGAGGCAGATGCGGAACATCTGTATGCGGTGACTCTTTCCGCTGAACTGAGTGGTTCCTATAATAGTGCGGAACTTGGAAAAAGCCTGACACTGGAAGAACATCCGGATAAGAAAATTCATGTATTCAACTCAAAAAGTGCTTCGATAGGGGAGACACTGATCGCACTGAAGATCCAGGAATGTGAAGAAGCAGGCATGGAATTTGAACAGGTTGTGGAAACTGTGGATGCTTATATCGAATCTCAGCACACGTATTTCGTACTGGAGAATCTGGAAACACTGCGAAAAAACGGGCGACTGAGCAGAGTAAAAGCACTGGTGGCTTCCGCATTGAAGATTAAACCGGTAATGGGTTCCACACCGGAAGGCACTATCTGTCAGCTGGATCAGGCGAGAGGAATCAATAAAGCACTGGTTAAAATGGTTGATTATGTAAAAGAAGGAGAAAACAACAGCAGTGACAAAGTACTTGCTATCAGCCACTGCAACTGTCCGGAGAGGGCACAGATGGTAAAAGAGGCACTTCTGGAAAGAATGCAGGTGAAAGACGTGATCATTCTGGATACCGCCGGGGTGAGTTCCATGTATGCGAATGACGGTGGAATTATTGTTGCGATGTAACCATGCAGTATTCTGCATTCCGCAGTTACTGTTCACTGGTAATATCCCGCGAGCAACAAGCCAAACGTTTTAAAAACCTTCTTTGCTTTTAACGTGTGATATGTTATAATTGTCAGTATGAGATATGCAGCTGTCCCAATCTCCAAAAGACAGCGGCAAAACTGAAAGCAAAGGAGCACACTTATGAGTCAGGCGAAAGTAGATAATTATAAAAAGAGTAAAGCCAATCGCCAGAAAATCATGAAAAGAGAAAAAATCATGCATCGTCTGGAGATGGTATGTATTGCCCTTGTCTGTGTGGTTTTCGTTGGATGGATCGGATATTCCGTATATGCGAAAATTGACAGAGCACAGGGTACTGCGCAGGAAACGGTAGAATTTGATGCAAGCGCGGTACAGAATTATGTCAGTGGACTGACACAGGACTAAAACAGACAAGGAGCTGAAAATATGAAGAGAGTATTATTAAAATTAAGCGGAGAAGCACTGGCTGGCGAAAAGCATACCGGATTTGACGAAGCAACCGTAACTGAGGTCGCAAAACAGGTAAAAGTTCTTGTTGAGGAAGGTGTGGAAGTCGGTGTAGTAATCGGTGGCGGAAACTTCTGGAGAGGAAGAAGCAGCGAGACTATAGACCGGACAAAAGCAGATCAGATCGGTATGCTTGCAACAGTTATGAACTGTATCTATGTATCTGAGATTTTCCGTTCCGTAGGAATGAAAACGGAGATCTTTACGCCGTTTGCCTGTGGAGCTATGACAAAACTGTTTTCCAAAGATGAGGCAAATGCATGTTTTGCAGAGAAGAAAGTTGCTTTCTTTGCAGGCGGAACCGGACATCCTTATTTCTCAACAGATACAACTACCGTACTTCGGGCCATCGAGATTGAAGCAGAGACTATTCTTCTTGCAAAAGCAGTGGATGGTGTTTATGACAGTGATCCGAAGACGAATCCGAACGCTAAAAAGTACGACAGCGTGCATATTCAGGAAGTCATTGACCAGAAACTGGCAGTGGTAGATCTGACTGCATCGATTCTGTGTATGGAAAATAAGATGCCGATGCTGGTATTTGGACTGAATGAAGAAAACAGTATTATCCGTGCAGCAAAGGGAGAGATTGACGGAACAAAAGTTCTGGTAGACTAAAAGCGAAATAAAAGGTGTTACTCAGACAGAGTGAACAGTAACAAAAAGACAGACCAGGAGGAAATATACATGGATGAGAGAATCGTAAAATATCAGGAAAAAATGGATAAGACACTGGCCAATCTGGACAGTGAATTTGGAACAATCCGTGCAGGAAGAGCCAATCCTCACGTACTTGACCGTATTATGGTAGAATATTACGGAGCACCGACACCACTGCAGCAGGTAGCCAATATCTCTGTACCGGAAGCCCGGATGATCCAGATTCAGCCGTGGGAAGGATCTCTGGTAAAAGAAATTGAAAAAGCAATCAATATGTCAGATCTGGGAATCAATCCGACTAACGATGGTAAAGTCATTCGTCTGGTATTTCCGGAGCTTACTGAAGAACGAAGAAAAGATCTTGTAAAAGAAGTTAAGAAAAAAGGCGAAGCTGCAAAAGTAGCTGTCCGCAATATCCGTCGTGATGCAAATGATATGCTGAAAAAGCTGGGAAAAACTGATGTGTCTGAAGACGAAATTGCTGAGCTGGAAGATTCTGTTCAGAAAATGACAGATAAGTTCATCAAAAAAGTAGATGAAGCAGTGGAAGTAAAATCAAAAGAAATCTTAACTGTGTAATATCATGTACTTCCGGAGTACGTAAAAAGCTGAGGGGCATCAACATATGGAAAACGATCCATTGTATGGTGTCCCTTTTTCAATGAGCAAAGGAGAATTGTATGAGAGTACCAAATCATATTGCTATCATCCTTGACGGCAACGGTCGCTGGGCAAAAAAAAGAGGCATGCCGAGAAGCTTCGGCCATGTCAAAGGATGTGAAAATCTGGAAGATATCTGTGAAGTGGCAAAAGAACTGGGAGTAAAATATCTGACTGTTTATGCCTTTTCCACAGAAAACTGGAAACGATCCAAAGAAGAAGTGGATGGGCTGATGAAGCTGTTTCGGAATTATCTGAAAAAATGTATTAAGATCTCACAGAAAAATAATATGCGTGTAAAAGTGATCGGAGATATCACCGCCTTTGATTCGGATATTCAGGAAAGTATCGAAAAACTGGAAGATTTTTCCAAAGATTTCACAGATCTGCATTTTCAGATCGCACTGAATTATGGAAGCAGAGATGAAATCACCAGAGCAGTGAACCGGATGCTGGAAGATCAGAAAGCCGGAAAGCTGGAGACACCGGTGAGTGAAGATACGATATCAGATTATCTGGATACGGCCGGGCTCCCGGATCCGGATCTGATGATCCGTACCAGCGGAGAACTGCGGTTGTCTAATTACCTGCTGTGGCAGCTGGCCTATAGCGAATTTTATTTTACCGATGTGCCGTGGCCGGATTTTAAAAAAGAAGAACTGGTAAAAGCAATTGAAAAATACAATGAGAGAGACCGCAGATATGGCGGTGTAAAGGAGGAATAGGATGTTTAAGACAAGATTGATCAGCGGAATTGTCCTGGTGATCCTGGCACTTGCTACAATTATCTGTTCCGGACCGGTACTTCTGGTGACTCTGATCGGAGTTTCCTGTATCGGTATGCAGGAATTATATCGGGCGGCGGGTGTTCACGAAGGAAAAACAAACGGACTGGAAATTGTAGGTTATGTGGCAATTGTGATCTATTATCTGGCGGTTGCGTATCTTCCGGTAAGTTATCATCTGCCGGCAGTAATTCTTGGTGCTCTGATCATGATGAGCATTTTTGTGTTTACGTACCCGAAATATAATAACAAACAGATCATGACTGCATTTTTCGGTATGGTTTATGTGGGTGTGATGCTGTCTTATATCTATCAGACCCGCGTGCTGCCGGGTGGAGCTTTTCTGGTATGGCTGATCTTTTTATGTTCCTGGGGATGTGATACCTGCGCATACTGTGTGGGTGTACTGATC
>ENA-OPZZ01001015-OPZZ01001015.1-human-gut-metagenome-genome-assembly--contig:-NODE-1015-length-19294-cov-4.125007_pt1 | contig 19294 bp, 13 predicted proteins | sample MGYA00242487_ERZ504511 | MGnify/ENA primary metagenome ERZ504511 (study PRJEB26092, sample SAMD00036241) | human gut metagenome | host: Homo sapiens | study: EMG produced TPA metagenomics assembly of... | reverse complement strand
GACAGAAAGGCAATTGCCCGAGGTGGCGAGATCCTGAAAAACGGCGGGCTTGTGGCATTTCCCACAGAGACTGTATACGGTCTCGGAGGAAACGCCCTGGATCCGAAAGCATCGATGAAGATCTATGCAGCCAAGGGAAGACCTTCGGACAATCCGCTGATCGTACATATCGCAGATATCCGTGACCTGGATAAGATCGTTACGGAGGTTCCTGAAAAAGCCAGAGTACTGGCTGAGAAGTACTGGCCGGGTCCGCTGACAATGATCCTTCCCAAAGCAGATATCGTGCCAAAGGAAACAACCGGAGGACTGGACAGTGTGGCAGTACGTTTTCCAAGTGACCGTATCGCACAGGAGCTGATCCTTGCGGCTGGGGGATATGTGGCAGCGCCAAGTGCCAATACTTCCGGAAGACCAAGTCCTACGACAGCGGGACATGTGGCAGAGGATCTGGGAGAAGCCATTGATATGATCATTGATGGAGGACAGGTAAACATCGGTCTGGAATCGACTATCGTAGATTTTACAGAAGACATACCGGTAGTCCTGCGGCCGGGATATATTTCCCTGGAAATGCTCCGGGAAACACTTGGAGATGTAAGGATGGATAAGGGGCTGATCAAACCGGACAGCAAGGTCCATCCAAAAGCACCGGGAATGAAATATCGTCATTATGCACCAAAGGCAGATCTTGCCATTGTGGAGGGATCCACAGAGGGTGTGATCGCGGAGATCGAAAAAAGAGCCGGAGAGGCTGAGGATAAGGGACTGACTGTGGGAATTATCGCAACAGATGAAACAAAAGGCCGATATTCACATGGAATCGTAAAGAGTATCGGAAGCCGGGAGCAGGAAGAAACGATCGCGCATCATCTGTACGAGGTCCTGCGTGATTTTGACAGCTGTAATGTAAGTGCCATTTATTCAGAGGCATTTTTTACACCAAGAATGGGACAGGCGATCATGAACCGCTTATTGAAAGCGGCTGGTCATAAAATTATCAATGTTGAGGAGGAGAAAGAAAATGATAGCACTGGGATGTGATCATGGCGGCTATGAGCTGATGCAGGAGGTAAAGAAGCATCTGGAAGAGAGAGGACTGGAGTACAAAGATTTTGGATGCAATGGTCCGGAATCTGTAGACTATCCTGTTTATGGAAAGAAAGTAGCACAGGCGATCGTGGACGGCGAGTGTGAGAATGGTATCCTGATCTGCGGAACAGGTATCGGAATTTCCATCACTGCTAATAAATTTAAGGGAATCCGTGCTGCACTTTGTACAGATTGCTTTACTGCAGAGGCAACAAGACTTCATAACGATGCCAACATTCTGGCCATGGGCGGTCGTGTAGTAGGACCGGGACTTGCTCTGAAGATCGTGGATACATTCCTGGATACACCATTTTCCGGGGATGAGCGTCATATCAGAAGGATCAACATGATCGAGGATTGATCGATCAGTAAGAAACCAATAGAAAAAGAGGATTCTGTATGGATAAAAAAGGACAGAAACGACAGGGATATCTTTCCTGGGATGAGTATTTTATGGGTGTTGCCATGCTTTCCGGCATGCGTTCCAAGGATCCGCATTCACAGGTTGGTGCCTGTATCGTAAGTGAAGATAACAAGATCCTGTCAATGGGGTACAATGGATTTCCAAAGGGATGTTCCGATGATGAGTTTCCCTGGGGAAGAGAAGGAGATCCGCTGGATACCAAATATCTTTATGTGACACACAGTGAGCTCAATGCCATCCTGAACTACCGGGGAGGAAGTCTGGAAGGTGCCAAGCTTTATGTGTCCCTGTTTCCCTGCAACGAATGTGCCAAGGCTATTATCCAGGCAGGGATCAGGACTATTGTATATGACTGTGATAAATATGCAGATACTCCGTCTGTGATCGCATCCAAAAAAATGCTGGATGCAGCCGGAGTCCGGTATTATAAATATAACCGGACAGACCGTGAGATCACCATTAAAGTGTAAAAGAGAACAAAAATAAGAGAAAAACAGCAGCCTGGCCCCTGATCCATCATAGCATCAGGGCTTCAGCTGCTGTTTTTTATGAATGGTTAAGAAGGTGTTTCGGAATGAGGATCTTCCGGTGAGGATAAGGTTGTGGGAGAGATCTTCTGTGGAAAACTTAAGCAGACTTTGAAAAGGTCACCGTCCAGATAAAGTTTAAAGGTGCCACCTTGAAGCTGGGTAAGGCTCTGTGCGATGGATAATCCAAGTCCGCTGCCTTCTGTATTTCTGGCAACATCGCCGCGGATGAAACGTTCGGTCAGTTCTTCTGCCGGAATGTTCAGAGGCTGTGCGGAAATATTTTTCAGAGTAAAGATGACTTGATCTTTTTCCAGAAGAACTTCCGCATAGACCCTTGTGTTCTCCATGGCATATTTCAGAATATTGCCGAAAAGATTTTCAAGGATACGCCACATCCGTCTGCCATCGGCATAGATCATGGCAGGAGAATCAGGCAGATGTGTCATCAGGGTCAGATGTCTGTTTTCCATCCGTTCTTCAAATTCGCCCATCACCTGGTAAAGCATTTCCACAAAGTTCAGATCCGCCATTTCCAGGGAGAGATTTCCAGCACTGGCTTTGGAAGCTTCGACTACATCTTCGGTCAGACTTTTCAGACGATGTGCCTTCGAATCCAGAATCTCAAGATATTTCAGTGCTTCCGGATCTTTGAGGTTCAGCCTTTTCAGCAGATCAATGTAATTGATGATGGAAGTCAGCGGCGTTTTCAGATCATGGGAGACATTGGTGATCAATTCGGTTTTCATACGCTCATCTTTGAGGCTTTTTTCCACGGCAGCGTCCAGCCCGTCACCAATGCGGTTGATATACTGTGCCATTGCTTTCTGATCACCACGGAGTTCTTTTTCCGGGATCTTGTAAGTGAGCTCTCCATCGGTGATCCGTTTCAGGCCGTCAAGGATGAGTTCCCGTCCAAGAGCAATTTTGTAGACGCAGAAAAGCGCACCCAGATCCAGAAGAAATAGAAGCAAAAACATCAGGAACCATCCATCAGATGCCGCGAGCAGGGCACTGAAGAAAAATTCAAGGAATAGAAATACGCCAAGTCCCACTACCATACGTATTCTGCTGATGGTATTCCTGGAGAAAAAATCGATCAGCTTACCGGCTTTACAAAGACACAGACGGGGAAGCTTCAGGCATTTGCGAAGCAGGCTGTTTTTCCACAGGGTGCGAGCTTTGATCCTGCGGATCAGGCTTAAATAGCCGATCCAGAACAGGCACGTGATCAGGAAAATCGTGATACCCAGGATGATCAGGGAGGAGACAAGGTTATAGGTGGAAGCTTGCATGCTAAGTCCTGCGGTCAATACAACAAGTGCCGGGATACACACGAGTCCGGCGGCTGCTTCCGTATAGATCCTGTCAAAAAAGTTCAGTTCTGGCTGAGCAGTGTCTGTATTACCGCTATCGGAATTTCTTCTTCCGGTGTGGACAGTAAGCCAGATAAAGTCTATGATAAAGAGCAGAAAACTGATCATGGTGATCACAGCAGCCGGGATAAATAAAGTACGGTAAGTCAGGAAATGCTGTCTGTCAGTTTTAATAGAATCCTGTACAGGAAGGCTGGTATCATCGATCCAGGCAAGAAAACTGCAGTTTTCATTGTATGTGGAGTTTCGAAGGAGATTGATCCAGCTTCCTACAGAAGGGTTTGCAGCAGCGGAAAGGTTCAGATTCATAAGACCATTCCGGGCATTTTCTCATCTGTGGCAGCTTCGTTGACACTTAGGAACACGTAAGGCTTTTTGTCTGAAAAACCGGAAATATCAGTCAGGTCGGAAGTATAGGCTGCATCTGTATTTGTGAAGATTTTCTGTGAGGTGTTATCCGTATAGGCATAATGGATATTGGAATTATCACTGCTGTACTCATCCAGTGTCTGAGCAGCGTCTGTCCAGCCGGAAAAAAGATCCCGGGCATTATCCAGCTGCTCAAAGGCATCGGCCAGGTTCCCTTTGAAATTCCTGGTTTTGGATGAGGTGGAATTCATGTAATCCAGGAGACTGCCGTAACCTTCCGGTGCACAGGGGATTTCAAGGATTGGAGTGAGCATATCTGCCACATCTGTGTAAACTACGTTTCCGTTTTTGTCTGTGATGTTTTTCAGAGGTTCCTGTGACTGGATGCCGCCGTCTGCATATTCGGCGCTCAGAGAGGAAAGAATCCGCTCAGTCCAGTCTTTCTGGGAAATTCCCTCGTATTTCAGGGCACCGGAGTTGGCATTTAGCTGCAGGGTTCCGTCTTCCAGAGCTTTTTTGAAATCAGAATAGTACATATATTTTGTTTCACCCTCCGGGGTGGTAAGGCCCAGGACGATCCAGTTATCATTGGAATGGATCGTCTGTGAACTCCATTCCTTAAGATCATTGAAGGAATAAGCCAGTCCGGAGGTATTTTTGAAGGAGAGAGAATCTCCGTTATAAAGCTCTCCGAGATCAATGTATGCATCTTCGCTTGTTTTATCCAGGATTTCCCTGGCTGAGATCCCGGACAGGATTGTGGAAATTTTTGAGTAAAAGCTGTCAGCAAAAGCAGAAGTCTGGAAATAATCCTTTGTTTTAAGATCTTCTGCAGAGTCTATCCGGATACCTGCCTGGATCACCAGTGCCGCTGAAAAGACCATGATCACAGGCAGGATAAGAGCAAGGACAAGAGCAGGAATGCGCATAAATGAACGTTTTTTTCCCGTATGTTTATTTTTATTCATAATACCCCTTTCTGAAGTACAGATACTTCATGGCCGGCTGGCTCACCGGCTCAGTTTTTCGATTTTATAACCCAGGCCCCAGACAACTTTCAGATAGCGGGGATCCCTGGGATTGATCTCAATCTTTTCGCGAATGTGACGGACGTGGACGGCTACAGTGTTATCCGCGGCCAGAGCATCTTCATTCCAGATGCTCTCGTAGATCTGCGTGGTGGAAAAAACACGTCCGGGATTTTTCATGAGAAGAAGCAGGATATTATATTCGATGGGCGTCATCCGTACCGCTTCTCCATCTACCAGCACCTCTTTTTTGTCATCGTTTACCGTAAGACCTCCGGTTGTGTAGATGTGTTCCGATGATGCCGGTGCAGCGGAGCCAAGCTGTGTGTACCGGCGCAGCTGGGATTTTACCCTGGCGATCAGCTCCAGAGGATTGAAGGGTTTGGTGATATAGTCATCTGCACCGATGTTGAGGCCCAGGATTTTGTCCGTGTCTTCAGATTTTGCGGACAGGATGATGATGGGCAGAGGATTGCTTTCCCGGATCCTGACTGTTGCCCGGATTCCGTCGAGACGGGGCATCATCACATCGATGATCAGCAGATCTACAGTTTCGCTGTTCAGGATATCCAGCGCTTCCTGTCCGTCATAGGCTTTCAGAATGCAATAGCCTTCCTGTGTAAGATAGATTTCGATAGCTTCCACGATGTCTTTGTCGTCATCGCAAACAAGTATGTTAGCCACTTTTTTGTACCTCCCTGATGTTGTTAGAATAGCAGTCGGAAATTAAGACGAAAGGGGTAAATTCTTAAGATTTCATGAAATCCATTGTACTATATTAAGGATATAGTGTAAACAGAGAAAGACTTGTTGGCAGCAGACGTGATGTGCTAAACTAGTAGAGAAAATAACGATAATAGAAGAAAGATCAGGAGAAAAGTGAAAGTGGAGAATGAAAATAAAATCAGCAGTATGGCAGGGAGCGCACACTGTACGGAAGAAATTATGTCAGCTTGTGCTCTTTGTCCAAGAGAATGCCTGGCAGACCGGGGTGCAGGGAAAAAAGGCTTCTGTGGCATGGATGAGAGAATTTATCTGGCGAGGGCTGCACTTCATATGTGGGAGGAACCCTGTATCTCCGGAACAAAAGGCTCCGGGACAGTGTTCTTTTCCGGGTGCGGGCTGCGCTGCTGTTTCTGCCAGAATCATGATATTGCTATGGGGAGCAGGGGACGGGCTGTAAGTGTGGAACGGCTTGGAGAGATTTTTCTGGAACTGAAGGAAAAAGGAGCTGCAAACATCAATCTGGTAACAGGTGCACACTATGTACCACAGATCATAGAGGCACTGGATATGGCCCGGAGGAAGGGTCTGGATATTCCGGTAGTGTATAATTCCAGCGGGTATGAAAAAACAGAAACTTTGAAGCTTCTGGAAGGATATGTGGACATTTATCTTCCGGATCTGAAATATCTGGATCCGGAGCTTGCACAGAAATTTTCTCATGCGCCGGATTATGTGCAGGCTGCAAAGGCTGCAATTGGAGAGATGGTGCGTCAGACCGGGAAATGTGAGTTTGGAGAGGATGGATACATCCGGAAAGGAACCATTGTCCGTCATCTGATCCTGCCGGGACATACAGGAAATTCCATAAAGGTTCTGAGGTATCTTCATGAAACCTATGGGGAAGATATTTATATCAGTATTATGAATCAATATACGCCGGTGAGAAAATTTGTGGAATTTAAGGAATTAAACCGGAAAGTTACAAAAAGAGAGTATGAAAAAGTTCTGGATGCTGCTGTGGATATGGGGATTCAGAATGGATTTATCCAGGAAGGAGAAACTGCTTCAGAAAGCTTTATTCCTGATTTCGATTATGAGGGAGTGGAAAAAAATACTCCGTAAATGGAAGGAGGCCGGTACTTTCGTACCGGCGCGTATGAAAAAGAAAAATATTATAGAAAGTTCATCACCTTCTATGACCTATAATATACAGCAAAAATGTGAAGAAAGTGTGTCTAACATTTGAAATAAATGTGAAAAGAACAATTTATGCCACGAATATAGCAAAATATGACGAATATATACATGAATAAATGAGAGACGGAATGTTAACCGAACCAGGGAAAGCCTCTGCTTCAATTGCGAAAAGCAATAAGCATCAGGCAGGAGCGTGCCTGTATCAGGAGAAAAAAATCGGAGAAGCTGATGATAACATATCAGTTCTCCGATTTTTATTTTATCAGAATTTCTTCCAGGTTTCACGAAGAAAAAGGATCAGGATCGGAAATAGCTCCAGTCGGCCGGCCAGCATATCAAAAGAAAGGACCAGCTTGGACAGCGGAGAAAAGATCCCGAAGTTTCCGGTAGGACCGATCAGGGAAAGACCGGGACCTACATTGTTTAAAGTGGTGACTACGGCTGTGAAATTTGTTACAAGATCAAATTCATCAAAACTGATGATGAAGATAGATGCAGCCACAATCATCAGATAAACGATCATATAAATATTGGTGGCACGCATAACTTCGTGAGACACCGCTTTTCCGTCCATTTTGATCTTTTTTACTGCGTTGGGGTGCAGATAAAGATGCAGTTCCTTGCGAACAGATTTTGCAAGAAGCAGAAGACGGGAAATCTTGATTCCGCCGCCTGTACTGCCGGCACAGGCACCACAGAAGGTAAGCAGTACCAGAATCGTTCTGGATACTGCAGGCCACTGGTTATAATCCGTAGTGGCATAACCGGTGGTAGTGATAATAGAACCAACCTGGAAAAATGCCTGCTGAAGTGCTTCCCACACATTGTCAAACAGATGTCGGACGTTGAGTGTGATCATCAGGGCAGAAGCGATGATCACAAAGAAGTAGCAACGGACCTCTTCAGATTTCAATGCCTGAGAAAACTTCCTGGTGAGAAGAAGAAAATAGACATTGAAGTTAACGCCAAACAGGATCATAAAGATGGTGATGACGATCTGAACATATAAGCTGTAGCTTCCCATACTGTCGGATTTGATTCCGAACCCACCGGTTCCGGCAGTTCCAAATGCTGCACAGAGACTGTCGTAAAGAGGCATCCCCCCAAGAAGCAGGAGGATGATCAGTGCAACAGTGAGTGCAATGTAGATCTTGTACAGGATCTTGGCAGTTGACTGGACTTTTGGAAGAAGCTTTCCTACGGAAGGACCGGGGCTTTCTGCCTTCATAAGGTTCATATGATAGCCACCTGAAAGGGGCAGTAGTGTCAGGATAAATACCAGAACCCCCATACCACCGATCCAGTGGGAAAAGCATCTCCAGATGTTGATGCAGTAAGGCATCTGTGTTGGATCAGAAAGGATACTGGAACCGGTTGTGGTAAAACCGGAAACGATCTCAAAAAAAGCATCGATCGGATCGGGGATAGCTCCGCTGAGTACAAAAGGCACAGCGCCGACAATACTGAGAACGATCCAGCTTAAGGCAGTGGTAACAAGACCTTCACGGGCGTAGAATGCTTTTTTGGAGGGCTTGCGGCTGACCAGAGGAACACCGATAGCCAGACATGCCAGGATCGTGATCAGGAAGGCAATACCGGATTTTTCGCGGTAGATAAGGGCAGTGATGCCGGGAACCAGCATACAGACAGCCTCCACATTCATGATCCATCCCAGGATATAAATAATAATCGAATAATTCATTTGTCAGTACCTCTATTTTTCCAGTATATCTGTGATGTCGCGAAGCCCCTTGTGAGTGGTTACGATGATCACGGTATCTCCCACCTGGATCATATCCTGACCACGGGGAATGCGGATGCGGCCGTTGCGGTTCAGGCATCCCACCAGAAGATTTTTGCGGAGATTCAACTCTGCAAGAGGGATATAAGTTACGGCAGATTCCTCACGGATCGCAAATTCCAGTGCTTCTGCATTGCCATCCAGAATATGATAAAGAGTTTCTACATTGCTGCCGATGCTGTTCTGAGTGGCGCGGACATACTGCAGGATATAATCAGCAGTGATATTTTTCGGGTAGATGACACTTCCGATATCCAGGGAGTCGATGACATCATCAAATTCCAGACGGTTGACCTTGGCAACCAGCTTGGCATCGGAGATGCTTTTGGCAAAGAGGGCAAGAAATACATTCTCTTCATCCAGATTTGTCAGAGTGACAAAAGATTCGGACTCGGAAAGTCCTTCTTCGAGAAGAAGAGAACGGTTTGTTCCATCACCATTGATGATAGTCGCATCCGGAAGCAGTTCGCTTAAGTGCTCGCAGCGATTTTTGTTCTGCTCGATGATCTTGACATCGATCTTCATATCGAGAAGTGCATGGGCAAGATAGTATGAAATGGTTCCGCCACCTACGATGATACAGTTTTTGACCTGATTGGTCTTGAGACCGATCTTACGGAAAAATGCCGCTGCATTAAGCGGAGAGGCCAGAATGGAAACCATATCTCCGTCGTGTATAATGTGATCACCACCAGGAATGGATACATTGTCACGGCTTTCAATCGCGCAGACCAGAATATCACTTCGGAAAGCATCTGAGATCTGGGAAACGCTCATTCCGTCCAGCTTGAATTCCGGGAGAACTTTAAACTTGAGAAGTTCTACACGACCACGTGCAAAGGTGTCAATCTTGATCGCAGATGGAAAACGGAGAAGCCGTGAAATTTCCTGGGCAGCAGCAAACTCCGGGTTAATGATCATGGTAACACCAAGACGTTCTTTGATGAATCCGATTTCTTTTTCATAAATGGGATTACGGACGCGGGCGATAGTCTGGCAGTGGTTGGCCTTCTGTGCGATCAGACAGCAGAGAAGGTTCAGCTCGTCAGAAGCGGTAACTGCGATCAGGATATCTGCAGTATCAACACCTGCCTCCATTAAAGTATTGATGCTGGCACCATTACCGACGATTCCCATAGCGTCGATATTTTCGCAGAGATCATTGATCTTGTCGGCAATAACGTCGACAAGAGTGATATCAATATCCTCTGCCTGAAGCTGCTCTGCAAGATTTCTACCGACTTTTCCGCAGCCTACAATAATTACCTGCATAATTTCCTCCTTCAATAGCCGGTCAGGCTACAAATCATAAGTAAAAGCGCCCATCCGTGTAAAGATAGGCAAGGATATTATAGCACTGTATATCTGATTTTTAAACAGTAATATTTTCCTGTATATATAGAAAAAAATGGCAGAAAGACAGATATATGTGAAGGAAAGTGAACATTCCCGTTTTCACAAGTTTAAAAAACGGTCATAAAATATAGCGTGATCATGAATGAAAGGATTTCGATTATGGACCGATTTCAGATGAATCGTTCGGGCTGCCGGCCATATCAGTATACCTGTGGGATGAATAGCGGGATGGCAGGCCGGACGGATCAATCATTTTCTGATATGGCAAAACAGGTTCCTGCAATGGCGTATGTGCCATATCAGGAATTTGCGCCTACCTTTGAACTGAAAAAAGCTCTTCAGGTCGGAACTATCTTCCCTGAGCTTTGCAAGCCGTTCTGCGGCAGGAGAGGAGGGTGCCGATGATGTCCGGAAATTGTACTTCAAAAAAAGAACTGCTGCAGTTTATTGACCAGGTAAGCTTTGCCATTGACGATCTTCTCCTTTTTCTGGATACGCATCCAAAAGAAAAAAGGGCTCTTGAATATTACAGTGAGCTTTCAGCCAGAAGAAATGAGCTCCTGGAAAAATATGCAAAGTTTTATGGACCGCTGACCATTGATACCGGAAACGACAGCAATCTTAAGTCATGGCAGTGGATGGAACAGCCGTTTCCATGGGAACAGGAAGGAGGGTGCAGATAAGGTATGTGGAATTATGAAAAAAGACTCCAGTATCCTGTAAATATCAAGACGCCCAATGCAAAGCTGGCACAGTTTATATCCAGCCAGTATGGCGGACCGGACGGAGAAATAGGAGCTTCCATGCGGTATCTTTCCCAGCGTTTTACCGCACCGAACCGGATGGTCGCGGCTGTGCTCAATGATGTGGGAACAGAAGAACTGGCACATTTGGAAATCGTGTCCACCATTGTCCATCAGCTGACAAAGGATCTCTCGATGGAAGAAATTGAGAACAGCGGACTTGGGCCGTATTATATTGACCACACGGTGGGAATCTGGCCGCAGGCTGCAGGTGGAGTTCCGTTTAATGCATGCGAATTCCAGAGTAAGGGTGATCCGATCACGGATCTGTTTGAAGATCTGGCAGCAGAACAGAAGGCACGCTCCACCTACGATAATATCCTCCGGGTGGTGAAAAACATCCCGGAAGTTGCAGATCCCATACGTTTCCTTCGGGCAAGAGAGGTGGTTCATTTCCAGCGCTTCGGTGAAGCATTGCGTTCTGTGCAGGAGCAGCTGGATGCTAAAAATTTCTATGCCTTTAATCCGAGCTTTGATGCTCCGTGCAAAGCCTCCTGTGAAGAATGATGGATCAGAGAAAAACATCTGTCTGACAGGAATCATATCTGAAATAAAAAGAGCTGCACAGCCGACAGTGATCCTGCGGCTGTGCAGCTTTGAATTTGTTTTTTGGGAAAAAATATTTGTAACCTGCATTTATTGTTATGCGTCTTTTTTATCGTTTTTATGCAGATTCTTCTGTGCTGTGGAAAGCATAAGCTTGATCCTGTTCAGCTGATTTACTTCGCTGGCACCTGGATCGTAGTCGATGGCAACAATGTTGGCTTCCGGATGCTCACGGCGAACTTCCTTGATGACACCTTTTCCTACGATGTGGTTCGGCAGGCATCCAAAAGGCTGGATGCAGACGATGTTCGGGACACCGCCGTGGATGAGTTCCATCATCTCTCCGGTCAGGAACCATCCTTCACCGGTCTGATTTCCGGCAGAAACGATGGGCGCAGCCATTTTTGCAAGATCACGGATATCTGCGGCCGGTGTAAAGTGGCGGCTCTGCTCCAGGGCCTCATTTGCTGTTTTTCTCAGCCAGTCGATGGCTCTGAGACCAAGATTTGCGATGGTTGCCTTGGATTTCTTGAATCCAAGCTTTTCAACCTTGAAATTCTGGTTGTAGAAGCAGTAGCAGATAAAGTCGATAAGATCCGGAACAACCGGTTCAGCCCCTTCTGCCTCCAGAAGATCTGCCAGGTGGTTGTTGGCAGCAGGGAGGAACTTGACAAGGATCTCACCTACGATACCAACGCGAGGCTTTTTCTCATCGGAAATCGGGATCGTATCAAAATCATGGACCATCTCACGGCACATTTTTTTGAAGGTACCATGGCTGACGCTGCTGCCTGTTACGAAGGCAATGACGCGCTGCTCCCAGATCTTGTGCTTGCGGTTTACGATACCCTTTTCCAGTTCGTAAGGACGCATGCGATATACGCATTTCATCAGGATATCACCAAATACGGCACCGTAAACGATACGCTTGATCAGCGGCAGTGTCAGCTTAAAGCCAGGGTTGCTCTCCAGTCCGCTTAAGTTGAGGGAGATAACCGGAATCTGTTCCATGCCGGCTTTTTTCAAGGCACGGCGGATGAATGCGATATAGTTGGAGGCACGGCAGCCGCCGCCTGTCTGAGACATGATGACTGCAGTTTTGTTCAGGTCATATTTACCGGAAAGCAGAGCATCCATGATCTGTCCCACAACCATCAGGGATGGATAGCAGGCATCGTTGTTTACATATTTAAGGCCCACATCAACAGCATGTTTGTTGTCGTTGGGGAGGACTTCCAGGTTATAGCCGGATGCCTTAAAAGCAGCCTCAAAGATTCCGAAGTGGAATGGAGACATCTGCGGGCAGAGAATGGTGTACTCCTTACGCATCTGCTTGGTAAAGGATATCTTCTCAATGGAAGCCGGCTTGATGTTCCTTTTTTTATTCTGCGCCTGTTTTGCACGGATAGCGGCGATCAGGGAACGGATACGGATCCTTGCCGCACCCAGGTTGTTGACCTCATCGATCTTCAGGCAGGTGTAGATCTTGTCACTTCCATCCAGGATCTCATAAACCTCATCGGTGGTAACGGCATCAAGTCCGCATCCGAAGGAATTCAGCTGGATCAGATCCAGATCCTCTCTTGTTTTTACAAAATTTGCGGCAGAGTAGAGACGGGAGTGATACATCCACTGGTCGTTGACACGGATGGGACGCTCCAGATGTCCAAGGTGTGCAACAGAGTCTTCGGTAAATACGGCGATTCCGTAGCTGTTGATCATATCCGGGATACCGTGATGGATTTCCGGGTCAATATGGTATGGACGGCCTGCAAGAACGATTCCGCGGCGGCCGGTTTCTTTCAGGTACTGCAGGGTTTCCTCACCCTTTTTCTGGATATCCATATGTACGGCCGTAAGTTCTTCCCAGGCCTTGTGGGCAGCGGCTTTGACCTCGGCGGCAGGAATATCCTGGAATTCTTCCACAAGGCGGTTTGTCAGGATATCCTCGGAAGTAAATGCCAGGAACGGGTTGCGGAAGGTGATGGACGGATCACTGAGTTCGTCCACATTGTTCTTGATGTTTTCCGCATAGGAAGTAACGATCGGGCAGTTATAATGGTTGACCGCATCCGGGAACTCGTTGCGTTCGTAAGGGATGCATGGGTAGAAGATAAACTTCACACCATTACGGATCAGCCATGTGACATGTCCGTGAGCAAGCTTGGCCGGGTAGCATTCGGATTCACTTGGGATGGACTCAATACCCAGCTCATAGATCTTACGTGTGGAAGTGGGAGAAAGCACCACCTGGTATTTCAGCTCTGTAAAGAAGGTATACCAGAACGGGTAATTTTCAAACATGTTCAGAACACGGGGGATACCAACCTGTCCACGGGTAGCCTTATCTGCGGAAAGAGGTTCATAGGAAAAGAGCCTCTTATATTTGTAATCGAAAAGGTTCGGGATATGATCCTTGTTCTTTTCTTTTCCAAGTCCGCGCTCACAGCGGTTTCCGCTGATGTATTTACGGCCGCCGGAGAATTTGTTGATGGTCAGACGACAGTTGTTGGTACATCCACGGCAGTTTGCCATGGATGTAGTGTACTGGAGACTGTTGATCTGATCAATGGAAAGCATGGAGGTTTTTTCGCCCTCCTGATAGCGCTCTCTTGCGATCAGAGCAGCACCGAAGGCACCCATGATTCCGGCGATATCCGGGCGGATGGCCTGGCAGTTGGCAATCTTCTCAAAGCTGCGGAGAACTGCGTCATTATAGAAGGTACCACCCTGTACAACGATATGCTTGCCAAGCTCGGAAGCATCGGAAACCTTGATAACCTTGTAGAGGGCGTTTTTGATAACGGAGTAGGCAAGACCAGCGGAGATATCGGAAACCTCAGCGCCTTCCTTCTGGGCCTGCTTAACTTTGGAATTCATAAATACAGTACAGCGCGTTCCAAGATCAATGGGATGTTTTGCAAAAAGAGCTGCTTTTGCAAAGTCCTGTACTGTGTAGTTTAGAGATTTTGCAAAGGTTTCGATAAAAGAACCGCAGCCTGAGGAACATGCTTCGTTGAGCTGTACACTGTCAACAGTCTGGTTACGGATCTTGATACATTTCATATCCTGACCACCGATATCCAGGATGCAGTCTACTTCAGGATCAAAGAAGGCAGCTGCGTAATAATGGGAAACTGTTTCGACTTCACCTTCGTCAAGAAGAAGTGCCGCTTTGATCAGGGCTTCGCCGTAACCGGTGGAGCAGGAAAAAGCAATTTCTGCATCTTCCGGGAGAAGGCTGTAAATTTCCTTGATGGAGCTGATGGTGGTTTTCAGCGGGTTTCCGTTGTTACTGCTGTAGAAGGAATAAAGAAGAGTTCCGTCTTCGCTTACCAGCGCGGTTTTTGTTGTGGTAGAGCCGGCATCGATTCCCAGGAAGCATTTTCCCTTATAGGTGGAAAGTTCTCCGGTTTTTACCCTGTAGGAACTCTGACGGTCATGGAAAGCCTGGTAGTCGTCCTCTGTGGCAAAAAGCGGCTCCATACGTTCTACCTCAAAATCCAGCTTGATGGTGGTCCGCATGCGTTCCTTCAGTTCAGTCAGGGAAACGGTAACATCCTGCTTTGCATTCAGGGCGGAGCCGATGGCTGCGAACAGATGAGAGTTGTCCGGTGCGATAATATGTTCATCATCCAGCTTCAGGGTTCGGATAAAAGCGGCCTTCAGCTCAGAAAGGAAGTGAAGAGGCCCGCCAAGGAAAGCAACGTGTCCGCGAATCGGTTTACCGCAGGCAAGACCGGAAATGGTCTGGTTGACAACTGCCTGGAAAATGGAGGCAGAAAGGTCTTCCTTGGTTGCTCCGTCGTTGATCAGCGGCTGGATATCTGTTTTTGCGAAAACACCGCAGCGTGCCGCAATGGGATAAAGTGCCTTGTAATGTTTGGCGTATTCATTAAGACCTGGTGCATCGGTCTGGAGAAGAGATGCCATCTGGTCAATGAAGGAACCGGTACCGCCGGCACAGATGCCATTCATACGCTGCTCTACATTTCCGTTTTCGAAATAGATGATCTTGGCATCCTCGCCTCCAAGCTCGATAGCAACATCAGTCTTTGGTGCCAGCTTCTGCAGGGAAGTGGATACGGCGATAACCTCCTGTACAAAGGGTACTTCCAGATGATTGGCAAGTGTCAGTCCGCCGGAACCTGTAATGACCGGACAGAGTGTCAGTTCACCAAGCTGATCCTCAGCTTTCTGAAGAAGATCTGCAAGGGTTTCCTGGATATTTGCAAAATGTCTCTCATAGTCGGAGAAGATAAGCGTATCGTTTTCGTCTAAGATCGCAATCTTAACAGTGGTGGAACCAATGTCAATTCCAAGTGTGTGTTTCTTCATAAAAAATTGATTTCCTCCTCGTTGTATCTATACAGGGGTTTCCCGACTCTGACATTTCTGTCAGATGGGAGTTGTTTCTTCTTATTATAAAGGATTTTTAAGCGAATATTCTATATTATACGATATCGTTTAAAAAATGGCAATGTAAAAGTTTAACAATCAGTAGCCGTAAAGAAAAAAATGTGTTATGATATTGACTAAAAGTTTTGAAAGATATTTGCATCGGCAGCTGGTTATGGCTGTACCTGTAACGCAGATGCCGGGCAGGGACAACTTTAAAATGTTTTTAGAAGGGAAATGAAATGGCAGAATATAAACTGATCACAACAGAAGGAAGAGCGAAAAGGGGCGAGTTTAAGACGGTCCACGGAACGATCCAGACTCCTGTTTTTATGAATGTAGGAACAATTGCAGCAATTAAAGGCGCAGTTTCCACTGTGGATCTTCATGAGATCGGTACACAGGTAGAGCTGTCCAATACCTATCATCTTCATGTGCGTCCTGGCGACAAGGTGGTAAAGCAGCTGGGAGGTCTTCATGAATTTATGAATTGGGACAGACCGATCCTTACCGATTCCGGCGGATTCCAGGTGTTTTCTCTGGCGAAGCTTCGTAAGATCAAGGAAGAGGGCGTGTACTTTAACTCTCATATCGATGGTCATAAGATTTTTATGGGACCGGAGCAGAGCATGCAGATCCAGTCAAATCTGGCCTCTACCATTGCAATGGCCTTTGATGAGTGCCCAAGCAGTGTGGCAGACAGGGATTATGTACAGAGATCGGTAGCGCGTACAACACGCTGGCTTAAAAGATGCAAGGATGAGATGGCTCGTCTGAACAGTCTGCCGGATACCATTAATAAGAACCAGCTTCTTTTTGGTATTAACCAGGGGGCTGTTTATGAAGATATTCGTATTGAGCATGCCCAGGCTATCGCGGAGATGGATCTGGACGGCTATGCAGTTGGCGGCCTTGCAGTTGGTGAAAGTCATGAGGAGATGTACCGGATCCTGGATGAGGTGGTTCCGCATTTGCCACAGAACAAGCCGACGTATCTTATGGGGGTTGGTACCCCGGCCAATATCCTGGAGGGGGTTGAGCGTGGTATTGACTTTTTTGACTGTGTATATCCTAGCCGTAACGGCCGTCATGGTCACGTGTATACCAACCATGGCAAGATGAATCTTTTTAATGCAAAGTATGAGCTGGATTCCAAACCGATCGATGAGGAGTGCCAGTGCCCGACCTGCCGTCATTACAGCAGAGCGTATATCCGGCATCTTCTGAAGGCGAAGGAGATGCTTGGTATGAGGCTTTGTGTTCTGCATAATCTGTATTTCTATAATCATATGATGGAAGAAATCCGGGATGCGCTGGATGCAGGAAATTTTGCGGCTTATAAGAAGATGCGTCTGGAAGGCTTTGAGGAAGGCAGGATCAACGGGAACCGGTAAGTTTTATTTATAAAATTTGTGTAAATTGCTTTGATTTTATAAGAAAACTCTTGAAGGTTTTTTGGTTTTTGTGTATGATAGTACGAAGTGACACTTTTAGAGGTCAGTAACGGCGGGGGTACCGCAGATTATTTGTTTTTAGCAGGAGGAATTTGAAATGATCGCATCATCTACAGCGGCAGCTGGCGGACTTAGCGCGGGTCTTGGTATTGTCTGGATCGTAGTTCTGTTTGGAATTATGTATTTTATGATGATCCGTCCGCAGAAGAAGGAGCAGAAGAGAACTCAGACTATGTTGAACAGCATGGAGGTTGGTGACAGTGTTGTTACTACCAGTGGTTTTTATGGTGTTGTTATTGATATGACTGAGGAAGATGTTATTGTTGAGTTTGGTAATAATAAGAATTGCCGTATTCCTATGAGGAAGCAGGCGATTGCTGAGGTTGAGAAGGCTGATCAGGCTTCTGCCTGATGCTTTTTTCGCAATAACTTGAATATGAGAGAGGCACTGCGTTTTTTTGTGACGCGGTGTCTTTTTTTGTATTTGTATGTGGATGAAGGGACGCCGGGGAAGGGGATGCTGGCTGGTCTGCGGCTTCGTCGGGGGCTGGCTTCTAGGACGCCGGAAATCTGCTAAAAGCGTTTTTCAAAAGTCCGAACTCGCGGCCTGCTGCCGCTCAGACAGCGGACTTTTGAAAAACAACGCAGATTCCCGCCGTCCAAGAATCAGCTCCCCTCCTGCAGAAGCAGAGCCATCCAGCATCCCCTTCCCCGGCTGGTGCTTCCGGTGAGAAATAGTGTCGTTTGACGGTTGGTTGTGGATAGTCAGCGCTGCGCTGGACGACTGCAGTGGATGAGTTTGGGTTTGGGTGATGGGACGGCTGAGGCGCTGCGCTGTCAGCCTGGGATTGTGGATGCGATGGGAATATGACAATTGTAATATTGTATAGAAATAAGTGGATTTTTGGTAAAATTCGTGTAATAATGATGTTACTATCAGAAATGAGAGTGACGATGGCTTTGGAATATCGTAAAATTGTAAATAAGAATGAATTTTCAGAAAGGGGTTGGATTTATGGGTCTTATCAGAGCGGCTGTGGGTGCAGCGGGTGGTACGTTGGCGGATCAGTGGAAGGAGTTTTTTTACTGTGAGGCTATGGATAAAGAAGTGATGGTTGTGAAGGGGACGAAGAGGTCTTCTTCCAGGTCTTCCAATAAGCATGGGAGTGATAATATCATTTCCAGCGGCAGCGGGATCGCTGTGGCGGATGGTCAGTGTATGATGATCGTGGAGCATGGGAAAGGTTGTTGAGGTTTGTGCGGATCCGGGAGAGTATACGTATGATGCTTCTACGGAGCCGAGTATTTTTTCAGGCAGTCTGGGTGACGGAATCAGGAAGACCTTTGATACGATCGGGAAGAGGTTTGCTTTTGGCGGTGATACGGGTAAGGATCAGAGGGTGTATTATTTTAATACCAAGGAGCTTGTGGATAACAAGTTTGGTACTGCTAATCCGATCCCGTTCCGGGTTGTGGATTCCAGAATCGGGCTGGATGTGGATGTGGCTGTGAGATGTCATGGTGTTTATTCCTACAGGATCGCGGATCCCCTTCTTTTTTATACGAATGTGTGTGGAAATGTGGAGCGGGAGTATACCAGAGAGGAGCTGGACGGACAGCTGAAGGCGGAGTTTATCAGTGCGCTGCAGCCTGCTTTCGGAAGGCTTTCGGAGCTGGAGATGCGTCCGAATCAGATCGTGACTCATAATACGGAGCTGGAGAATGCCATGAATGAGGTACTTTCTGCCAAGTGGGAGGAGCTTCGTGGGCTTAAGGTGGTCAGTGTGGCGCTTGGTTCTGTGACATTGCCGGATGAGGATGCCGAGATGATCAAGCAGGCTCAGCGTACGGCTATGATGCGTGATCCTGCTATGGCTGCGGCTACTCTGACCGGGGCCCAGGCGGATGCTATGAAGGCTGCGGCTTCTAATTCAGCAGGGGCTATGACTGGTTTTATGGGCATGGGTATGGCTGCTAATGCAGGTGGTCTGAATGCGCAGCAGTTGTTTGAGATGGGCCAGAAGCAGCAGGCGCAGCAGCAGAGTGTACAGCAGCAGGCAGCGCAGCCGGTTTCGCCGGCAGGGAACGGAGTAGGGCTGCGGCTGGTTCCTGGACCTGTAGCTGTGGTGCGGTTTCTTCGGGGAAATTCTGTCCGGAGTGTGGTCATCGCGTCCGGTGGAGGACAGCTGGACCTGTT
>ENA-OPZZ01001014-OPZZ01001014.1-human-gut-metagenome-genome-assembly--contig:-NODE-1014-length-19320-cov-2.023029_pt1 | contig 19320 bp, 18 predicted proteins | sample MGYA00242487_ERZ504511 | MGnify/ENA primary metagenome ERZ504511 (study PRJEB26092, sample SAMD00036241) | human gut metagenome | host: Homo sapiens | study: EMG produced TPA metagenomics assembly of... | reverse complement strand
AGAGTTGGCCCATACAGCAGTTGGCAAGACGATTCTGGAAGATTTTGCTCAGAAGTTATCAGACATTGCGGTAATTGATAAACCTGCCAAGCTGGAAGGTAAGAGCATGGTTATGTTTTTAGTTGAACGAAGAAGGCGGAAAAGGACATGAAAACGGTTCAAGTGAACGCAAAGGCGGAAAACGATTCGGTAAAGGAGAAGATCGCACTCCACGCTACGACAATAAAGATAGAAAAACAAAAGATGCTTCTACCAAAGGTCCAAAATCCGGCAAAAAAGAAAAACCGAGTCGTGCAGAACGAGGCTATTCGGATGCTCGCGGTCCAAAAAAGAAAGACGACTGGCAGGAATTCTTTAAAGACAAAGAACCAGACTTCAGTGAAGAAGGGTGGGCACGCAGAAAACCAAAGAAATAAAAACTTTCAAAGCAAAAAACCATAGAATTCCCCTTTTGAGGGAATGGTTACTTCTTTAAAAAAGTTGTACCAAAAACGTTTATATAACCTTTTATAAGGTGAGTTCAATATAAACTTAATGATTATGCTTCCCTTCCTTTGGAAAGGAAGGAGAAGCATGAGAATGAAGTTATATCAAACTCACCTTATTTTTAATTCTTTTATCAGATTCCCCGCTTTCCCGTATTTCTCGATAATAAAGAGCATATAACGCACATCCACACCGATACATCGTTGTAAATCGGGTTCAAATACAATATCACTGCTCATGGCTTCCCAATTGCCGTCAAACGCCAGACCGAGCAACTCTCCCTTACCGTTGAACATGGCACTGCCGGAGTTTCCTCCTGTTATATCATTGTTGGAGATAAAGCAGACATTCATATCTCCCTGTTCGTTGGCATACCTGCCGAAGTCGCGGGAAGATAATAAAGACAAGAGTTCCGGCTGCACGGCAAAGTCAATGTCTCCGGCATGCTCTTTTACCTTCTCAAAGATACCTTTCACTGTTGTATAATAGCCGTAAGTAGCCCCGTCGAAAGGAGAATAACCACTGACCGTCCCGAAACTGAGCCGCATGGTCGAATTGGCGTCGGGATAGAAATTACGGTCGGCATACATACGGCGCATGGCATCATTGAATAAGCGCTCTCCCTGTTCGATCTGCTCGGAAGCTTCGGAAATACTTTGGTTCATCTCATAATATTTCACAATCAGGTCAAGACTCAAAGATACGGCAGGGTCTTCAATCAGATTATACGTCGTATCCCGTTCCAGAAAGCGTTTCAAACCTTTAGGCGAGGTTATATTGGATGTTGCATACAAGGAGTCTACATAGGCTTGGATATTCCCGTTATAGAGCGTGTCGATCTTATCGTACATAGCGGGAAGATACTTCTTGTCCACTTTCGTTTGATACTCTTTCAGCATGGCGGCAAAGACTTCCTTGTCAATGGCAGTATCCAGGTTGTCATACTTTTCCAACAACTTCTTCATACGGCTTACCACTTGCTTTTCTTCCGCCTCAAAGTCGAAGTTCAGAATTTCAAGCGCAAGCTGAACCAATTCAGGACCATTGATAAATGCTTCACCGAAATAAGCCAAGGCACGGTTTATCTCACGACGATTGCCATAATTCAGCTCCAGGGAAGAGAATAAACGAATAAGTTTCTCCCTTTCTTCGGGATGTGCCTGAATCCATTCGCGCAGTGCAGCCTCGGCAGCACGTTTCTTTTCCAGCACTTTCAGGTGTTGGATCGCTTTATTGGTTCCGATACTATTCTTCCAGTAATTAGAGCTTTCATCGTACTTTGAGGCATACTTGATACGGATGTCCGGACGACGGTCCATTTCCCGCTTCCAAATAGCCTGTTTCACTCCACGCACGTCAATCATAGCCTGATTGATGCCGTTCATCATCTCCTCGATACCATACGAAGAGAGATAACGCTCCGTACTCCCCGGATAACCGAGCGTCATACAGAAAGAGCCTTCCTTATATCCTTCCAAAGAGACAGGAGCTACATATTCGGGATGATAAGGGACGTTTTCTGGCGAATAATCCGCCGGTCCGTTCTGTTTGTTGGCATAAATACGGAAAACGCTGAAGTCACCTGTATGGCGAGGCCACATCCAGTTGTCCGTGTCCCACCCGAACTTGCCGACTGAAGAAGGAGGAGCAAAAACCAACCGGACATCATTAAAATCACGGTAGACAGAAAGCCAGAACTCGTTTCCGGCGTAATACGCATCGACAATTCCCGTCAGCGTAGAGTCCTTCTCTGATACCTCCATGCCGATTACATTCATGACAGAGTCGACAACTACGCGACGTTCACTTTCCGTATGAGCATGTTTGGCAGCCGAGAGCACACGCTTGGTCACATCCTCCGTACGAAGAAGGAAACGGACATATAATTCGGGATTCGGCAGTTCTTCACCAAGGTTGCGGGCTACAAAACCATCCTTCAGATAATCATGTTCTACGGAAGAATGCTGCTGGATACTGCTGAAACCACAGTGATGATTGGTAAATACCAGACCATCTTCGGAAACCACCACTCCCGAACAGAATCCACCGAAACTGACAACGGCATTTGCCAAAGCCGGCTTCTTCGGATTATACAGTTTATTTACAGGCATCTGCAAACCGAGTTCCTTCATCACCCGTTCCGCCTGTTTGTTCTTGCGAAGGTTCCCCAATAGCCACATTCCCTCGTCAGCAAATGCCTGTGACAGGCAAAGGGAGAGGAGAATCACTGCGGTTAGTCTGAGTTTCATGCTATTATTTTTAGATTTATATATTCTATGATCAATCCGAGGGTCATTATTCGGTAATGAGCCTCAACTTCTTCGCTCCCACCCGTGCTTTCAGCCATGCGCTGATTTTCTCCTTCTCGGCAACTGACGGATGTTTGCCAAATTTCAAAACAGCCAGTGTCACTGTATCCGTTTTCATCGAGTCTACCCGTGTTTCCAGCGAGTGAGCGATAGAAAGCGAAGTGATAGAAGGATAAAGCACCTTCAATTCGGGCACTAAAGTACGTCCCATCGTATCGTACTCTTTATATTGAGCGAGGTTTTCTTCCAGTCGGGTAATCTTTTTCTGCTGTTCCTGCAGGCGTTGCTCGCTGTTTTTATAAAAGTCCTCCATTACCATGGCACGAATGGAAGAGACATCTACCGCTTCATTATTCATCCCTTGCAGTACAGTCAGCTTTGTTTCTTCCAGCTTGTATTCTTTTAGTTTGCTACGGGCAATGGATATCGAAGCATCCGGAACTTCGGGACCGATCAGAACCACGCGGATGTCTTTATGCTCATAACTGATCTTCTTATCAAGTACCTGCGTATTCTCAAAGTTCAACTGCTCATTGATAAACCGATTGGCTGCCGTCTCATAAAAAGTACTTTTAATGATGCCAAACGTCAGATAAACAGCCGGACACATTGTCAGCACAACAATCAGAATGATGTATTTACGCACCATCTTCTCGCGTGCCTTATCCACAAATTCTTACGCTGGAAGTGCATCACCCGCACACCGATGAAGGTAGCCAGACTGATAAATACAGAGTTGATAAAGTAAAGATAAAAAGCACCCAGAAAATAGACCAGATTGCCCGATGCCAGACCGTAACCTGCCGTACAAAGCGGAGGCATCAACGCCGTAGCAATGGCAACTCCCGGAATCACATTTCCCTTCTCTTTGGTAGACAGGGCTACAACTCCCGCCAAACCACCGAAAAGTGCGATGAATACGTCATAAATCGTAGGCGAAGTACGCGCCAACAGCTCCGATTGCGCTTCGGCAATAGGAGTGAAAAGGAAAAAGATGGTTGCCGTCGTCACACTGAAAGCAGTCGTGATGAGGAAGCTCTTCAAAGAACGTTTCATCAGCTCGAAATCATTCAAACCGACAGAAAGTCCGACACCCATGATAGGACCCATCAACGGTGAAATCAACATGGCACCGATAATCACTGCCGTAGAGTTGACATTCAAGCCCAGTGAAGCCATAAAGATGGCAAAAATAAGAATCCACAAATTGGCTCCTTTGAATTCTACTCCTTTTCGGATAGAGTCAACGGTTTCCATTTCATTGTCTTTATCCTTTTTCAAGTCCAGGTATTCACCCAGGAACGACTTGATCGCAAACTTATTCCGTTCATCTGTCTTCATAGTCATTTCTTTTTTATAATCCGGTTAATAACAGGAATCTGACTCAAAGGCAGGTCCCGTTTGATAATATAAGCAATAAATAGTAGCAGAAGTACTGTGCGGAATGCAAGAAGCAAAACTGTATTATGAATCGGCATCCATTCACCAATCAGATACAGAATAATAGCTAAGCCTACATAACAACCTATTCCACGCAAATCATAAGCAATAGGATATTTCTTCTGACCGACAAAATAAGAAAGCAACATAGCTATGGCATATCCGGTAAAACCCGCCCATGCGCAAGCTACATACCCATATACAGGAATCAGGAAGATATTCATCAGAACAACAGTCAGACAGGCTATAATGGAGAAATATGCCCCCCATCTGGTATCATCCGTCAGTTTATACCAAAACGAGAGATTAAAATAAATCCCCATAAACATCTCTGCAATCATCACGATGGGAACTACCTTGAGTCCCTCCCAATAGTCTTCTGCTATGATATAACGTAAAATGTCCAGATAAAACATGACTGCCAGGAATGCCAGCAACGTAAAGATGATAAAGAACTTCATTGCCTGCGCATAGATTCGTTTATTATCCTATCCTTACTTTTGCCAAAGACAAAAGGCTCGTATGCGAAGCGGAAAGCCTGCGTGATCATTGCCATTATCATGGCTAATTTTAGTAGCTGCACTGTAAATACCCAACTGTACATCCGCTTCCACCTTATCGGGGTAGACAAAAGGAAGAATAATCTTGTCTCCAACCTGATTCACAATGCCTGCCACTCCTAATATCAAAATAGGGAATGAATAATATAACATCCGCTTCATCAGCAAACGGTCGGGACAATAGCGGAATTCACGGAATTCAGGTATCAGCCCGAGCATTACAACAAAAGAACAGATCAGATTAATAAGAAAGGCTACCCCTACGTCATCGCCTTTCATGACAACAAAATAAAGGATATTCAGCAAGATACTGACTAATATAAATAAGAGTTTCAGTCCGGCAAACTTAATAGGACGTTTCTTATAACGAAGATAAGCAAACGGAATAGCCTGAATGGCATCCATAGCCAGTACAATCAGCATCATGCCCAGATACCATGGATGTTCACTATACCCCATCAGCCCTGCAATAGGATTGAGGAAGACCAGACACAACAGCAAAAACAGGAGCGATACGCTCCCTACCATCAATAACGAAACAGAATATACCTTCTTCGGGTCGTCATCTCCTTTATTGGCAAAACGGAAAAAGCCGGTTTCCATTCCGAAGGTTAGCACTACGAGCAATAACGCCACAATAGCATACATCTTGGTGATCACTCCATATCCTCCGGAAGCAGCAGGAAGTGAAAAAGTATAAATCGGTACCAGAAAATAGTTCAGAAACTTACCAATAATACTGCTGGCACCATAAATCGCAGTGTCCTTTGCCAATGACTTTAGTTCTGCCATGTTTATTTAGATCTCTTTATTATCAATGAATAATATTATTTCTTTTGTTTGAACAGCCACTCCATGAAACCCGGATAATTAAATGCAGGATTCCAGCTGCCATGATTGCAACCGGGGAATTCGATATATTCCACCTTTGCTCCAGCAGCTTTCAGTGCTTTGTACGCTTCACGCGACCCTTCAACTGTTACCACATCATCGGCATCCCCATGAAATATACGGAACTTCACTTCTTTGGCAACCGGCAAACGGTCCGGATTCACCGATCCGCAAATGGGAACGGCAGCCGCAAAAATCTCCGGATAACGGACCACCAAATCATACGTCCCCATCGCTCCCATCGACAATCCGACAATATATATCCGTTTTTATCGACTTCGGGCATGGCCAGATAAGTATCCAGCAATTGTTTGAGAGTCCGGGTAAGAGAACTCATCTCCTGTCCTGCAGGCATATCTGCCGGAAACAGTGATTTCGGACGTTCCGTATAAGCCCAGTAGCTACCTGCCGGACATTGAGGAACAAGTACGAAAGCCGGATATTTCTCTCTGTTGACAGGATTCAGAAACATCTGTCCGCCATGCGTCAGTTGTCTTTCATTGTCATTTCCACGCTCACCGGCTCCATGCAGGAACAGGACCAGCGGATATTTCTTCCCCGCCTTCATTGACTCGGGACGAATCATCCGGTAAGGCAAAGAATCTCCTGTGGAAGAGACAAATACGTCCTTCTCATAACCTTGTTGAGCTGATAATGACAGACTCAAAGAGAGAAATACAAGTAAGATACTCCACTGCTTCATACTCCAATCATTCAATAAAATCAGTTATCTGTTTAAACATTCCTCAAAAAGCCTGCTTTTAATTGTCGCCAACACTCTCCATACCGACAGCCGTCAGATCAAACTATCAGTCATTAAACAAGGTTTTCTGACTGCTATAGAGGCTCCTTCCCAAATGCTTATAGGCAAGCTCCGTCACTTCACGTCCACGAGGAGTCCGTTTCATAAAACCTTCCTTGATCAGGAAAGGTTCATACACTTCCTCAATAGTGCCCGCATCTTCGCCCAAAGCGGTAGCAATGGTTGTCAGACCGACAGGACCGCCTTTAAACTTGTCTATGATGGTGCAAAGTATCTTGTTGTCTATCTCATCCAAACCATACTTGTCGATATTCAACGCTTCCAGCGCAAACTGAGCTATTTCCGTATCGATAGAGCCAGAACCTTTCACCTGTGCAAAATCACGTACGCGACGAAGCAAAGCATTGGCAATACGGGGCGTACCACGACTTCGGGATGCAATCTCCGATGCCGCCCGCACCGAACAAGGCACGTCCAGTATGGATGCTGAACGTCGGATGATATTACTCAGAATATCATCGTCATAGTACTCTAAATGCAGATTAATACCAAAACGGGCACGAAGTGGAGCCGTCAGCAATCCGCTACGGGTAGTTGCACCGACCAGCGTAAACGGATTCAGGTCAATCTGAATGCTACGTGCCGAAGGTCCCTTATCAATCATGATATCTATCCGGTAATCTTCCATGGCCGAATAGAGATATTCCTCTACCACCGGTGATAAACGGTGAATTTCATCGATAAAGAGCACATCGTTCGGTTCGAGGCTGGTCAAAACTCCTGCCAGATCGCCCGGTTTGTCGAGCACCGGACCGGAAGTTACTTTAAAGCCTACTCCCAATTCGTTAGCTATAATATTGGAAAGCGTTGTTTTACCCAATCCGGGAGGCCCGTGCAGCAGAACGTGGTCGAGTGCTTCGCCACGCAGACGTGCCGCCTTCACAAAGATGCGAAGGTTTTCCACCACCTTATCCTGCCCGCTAAAGTCTTCAAAGCTTAACGGACGGAGCGCATTTTCAAAATCCCGCTCCCGTGAAGTCAGCTGATGTTCGCGTATGTTAAAATCTTCTTGTTCCATTTTCTTCTTGAAATGTAGGAGACAAAGATAGAGAAATCCATTCATTTTCGATATAAGAAAGAATAATAAAAACCTCCGCCCACTATCCATTTCTCTTTTTCCAAGAGGAATAATGAAGAATAAATCTCAAAATTGATACAATGACAAGATGCCATTCAGCCTTCTTTAAGTAACTTCATCCCCTGATCATAAGCATAACTTTCTGATAGATTCAATTCCCAAAGTATTCTCACCGTGATGAGAAAATCTTCTCACTTCGATGAGAAAATATTCTCATAGGCATGAGTATTTTTTCTCATCGTGGTGAGAATTTTTTCTCATTGCGGTGAGAATACTCTGAGAATATAGCAACCTACATTTGGCTGTGTATAAACACAATAACAATTAGCTACTTTCCGCTTACCCCTGTTATTTAATGACCATAAAAGCCTATTATCCCTAAAAAGTGCCGTATTTACCCCTTTTTTTTAAAATAACGCATCATTCTATTGAAGAATAGAGTGAAAAAGTACACAAGACCGGTTTCGGTCTTCTACTCTTTTGCCCGAAAACAATTAGTTTATTTAAAACGTAATAACTACTTTTGCATCATCTATATACACGCAATCAACTATGGTTCTAAATTATATCTGGATAGCATTCTTCGTTATCGCCTTCATTATCGCCCTGATAAAAGTAATTTTTCTGGGTGATACGGAGATATTTACAGCTATCATGAACTCAACTTTCGACTCTTCGAAAACCGCTTTCGAGATATCTCTGGGACTGACCGGAGTACTGGCCCTCTGGCTCGGTATCATGAAAATCGGAGAGAACAGCGGACTGATCAATGCACTCGCCCGCTTTCTGAGTCCGGTACTCTGCCGCCTGTTTCCGGAACATTCCCAAAGGGCATCCGGTATTGGGTTCCATCTTTATGAATATGTCCGCCAACATGCTCGGACTCGACAATGCTGCCACCCCATTGGGACTCAAAGCGATGAAAGAACTGCAAGAACTGAACCCGAAGAAAGATACGGCTTCCAATCCGATGATCATGTTTCTAGTAATCAACACCTCCGGCCTCATCATCATCCCGATCAGTATCATGGTATACCGTGCGCAAATGGGGGCTGCCCAACCTACGGATGTGTTTATCCCTGTCCTGCTGAGTACTTTTATCTCGACTCTGGTCGGCGTCATAGCCGTCAGTATCGCCCAGAAGATCAATCTGATCAATAAGCCTATCCTGATATTGATGGGCGTTATCTGCCTTTTCTTCTCCGGATTGATTTATCTGTTTCTGAATATTTCGCGTGAGGAAATGGGTACTTACTCTACGCTGATAGCAAATATTCTTCTGTTCGGGGTGATCATTCTGTTTATTCTGACAGGCGTCCGGAAGAAGATTAACGTATATGATTCTTTTGTAGAAGGTGCCAAAGAAGGCTTCACGACAGCCGTACGAATCATTCCATATCTGGTTGCCTTCCTTGTAGGCATTGCCGTATTCCGTACTTCGGGAGCGATGGATTTCCTTGTGGGAGGCATTGGTTATGTAGTCGATCTGTGCGGAGTGGATACCAGTTTTGTGGGAGCATTGCCGACAGCGCTGATGAAGTCTCTCAGCGGTAGCGGTGCCAATGGGCTGATGATTGACACGATGAAAGAGATGGGACCGGATTCGTTTGTAGGCCGAATGAGTTGCGTAGTACGCGGAGCTTCGGACACCACTTTCTATATCCTTGCCGTTTACTTCGGCAGCGTCGGAATCAGTAAAACCCGGAATGCAGTCACCTGCGGCTTGATTGCAGACTTCTCCGGTATTATAGCCGCCATCTTAATCAGTTATTTATTTTTCTTTTAAATCATAGACTCAATTATGGCTGTAACTTATCAAACCGAAGGCGTCAAGATGCCTGATATCAAAAAACGGGAAACAACAGAATGGATAAAGAATGTAGCTGCCTCTTATGGAAAAAGACTCGGTGAAATCGCTTATATCTTCTGCTCCGATGAAAAGATTCTGGAGGTAAACCGACAATATCTGCAACACGATTATTACACGGATATCATTACTTTCGATTATTGCGAAGGTGATCGTCTGTCGGGCGACCTGTTTATCAGCCTGGATACGATACGCACCAATGCCGAGCAATTCGGGGCAGCTTATGATGATGAACTACACCGGGTTATTATTCATGGTATTCTTCATCTCTGCGGTATCAATGACAAAGGTCCCGGGGAAAGGGAAATCATGGAAAAGGCGGAGAATAAGGCGTTGGCAATGCGATAGTTGGCGATGCAATAAAAAGCCATTGACCGGATAAAATTAGCACCCCGCCACAATCACTGCGACGAGGTGCCCCCAAGTATCTAAGAGAGATAGTTATTGTTCCGTTAACGCTTGCTTTATTTTAAAGACAAGACTTTGATAATGTGCCCGGGTAGTAGCATCACCCGTATTTACTTTGCTTCGCAGCAAACTATAGCTATCCATTACCTTCTGATAAATAGCCGGATTCTTAACCATATCCACACTTCCGAGCGGGTTGAGTTCAAAGCCGGCTTTCGTCCAATCGACATTATCCGTAAGCAGTTGTTTCTCAACTTCATTCAAGTCTTTAAATGAGAATGGAGAAGATTTTTGTTTCAGCATTCCTCCTTCTTTCAACAACTTTTCCACATAAGTAATTTGCAGGTTACGGTCGTACATATTCAACCGGGCACCGGATATAGTTTTCTTCCACACAAAATCATAAATATCATCCATATACTCAGCAAAAGTATAAGCCTGTTTGGGATATAACTCCTCATACAAAACAAGACTGGATGTAATGTATGTGAAGAACAAACGATTCATAATGATTGACTGCAAAGTACTTGGCGAATAAGTCGGACCGGTATACTCAATCACCTTCTTGTCAAGTACCCATTCGGGTAGTTCCATCATAGTTTCCATAATAAACTTCAATGCCTCCTTCTGTTCAGCTTTCGGCACAAAACGGATAACAGGCTTTTCGCTGTCCCGTCTCGGCTCATCAAAATAATTCCACCGATGGACACCATGGCATGCAGTAAGTAGCGTTGCATCTGCATAATCACTTCCTGATATGATTCCGGCAGGCGTTCATATTGATGATCATCTTCATAGTCCATTCCGGCAGGTTTTTCATGATAAGTTTCAGATTCTTTAAGCCATATCTTCCTGCCTTCACGGCATTATCACCCAAATCCTCAGATTTACAAGAAGGATCGACCTCATTAATAAAAGGCTGCGGACCGTATTTGTACATCGGATCATTCTCTTTCTCTTTGATCCACTTGTTTAAAGTAGCTTTCTCATCTTCAGGAGATGCCGCATCAAATATAGGTTTATATCCCCATTTGATGGCAAACTTATCATATACACCCAAAAGCGGAGGGGTCAGAGCAACTCCTTTGTCTTCCGGCTGAGCTACATAATTATAGCGCGTATAGTCCATGATGGACGGAGTTGTACCATACTTCTGAGTGAAAGTGGCCGAACGGAGCGAATCTACCGGATACGAATAAGATGCACCAAAGTTATGCATCAGTCCCAGGGTATGTCCGATCTCATGCGCTGCTACATAACGTAACGAGCTTCCCATCGTCTCGTCATCAAACACAGCCTTGCGCACTTTGGGGTCAACAGTAGCAGTCTGAACAAACCGCCAGTTATGCAACAACTTAATGATATTTGAATAAAACAAGACGTCACCCTGAATGATTTCACCCGAACGAGGATCGGCACAGGAAGGTCCCATTGAATTTTGTATCGGAGTGGTAATCATTCGGTAGCAGCTATAACGAATATCATCCGGATCAAAGTTCGGATCATCCTTCGGATAGTCTTTCGCTACAATCGCATTCTTAAATCCTATTTCCTCAAACGCAACCTGCCAGTCTTCTATTCCTTTCTTTATGTAATCTCTCCACTTGTCGGGGATAGCAGTATCAACGTAATATACAATCGGCTTCTGAGGTTCCACCAACTCACCTTGCTTATAACGTTCCAAGTCTTCTGGTTTTGGTTGCAAATCCCATCGGTTGATGTAAGTCAGTTCTTGCAAACCATCTTTCTTTTCAGTATAAAACCGCTTGCTTTCATCAAAATAACCGATACGCGAGTCTCCATAACGAGGACGCATAATTTCCTCCGGCAGCAAAATAATATTACGCGTCATGGTTACAGTGAACGGTCCTCCGTCAACAGTATAACTCATCAGCGTCTTGATGTTTATATTCAGCGGAAAACACTTCATTCCCAGAATAGTCGATTTGGAAGAAGCAAGACTTCCCTTCAGTGCTTTTCTCTTCATCAATACATCCATTATATTTTCCGAACGAAACGGGCTGAATTCGGGTACATCCGTTATGAAAAGCGAACTCATATCGATGACATATGCTGAAGAGTCCGGTGAAAGACTTTCTATCTTATATGCTTCCCAAATAGGGTCTGAGAAGTTGCGCTGAAAAGCAGCATACATATTGGAAGTGGTGTCACACAAATTGCGCACCATCTTTTTGTGCATGTAGATTTTCTTTTTATCTGCCGAGAAAGTTACCAGTACCGGATTGCGTGGCATTTGTCCGGCAGCTATATCTTTATTGTTACTGGTACTCGATACTCTGGACGCAATCATAAAATCGCGTCCCATCAAGTCTTTAGGTATTTCGAAATAATACTTATCCTTAACGATGTGTACCTTAAACATGCCATCAATCGTCTTGGCTCCTTTCAGTAGTTTTTTGTATTCGGTCATACTACTCTTTGTGGAATCTTTTGCCGCCGGCTGCTCTGTTTCCGCTTTTGCTTTCTTCTTTTTCTTTTTAAAAATCTGACTTTCGGCATTAGCAGTTACCGCTCCGGCAGTTAATGCTCCTACAAGTAATAAGGTGAAAATTTTGTTCATATCATGTTGTTTTTAAGTTCTATAGTTCCAGTTTGGACAGATCGAATCCGTTTTCAAGCATAGCTTCCCGAATCACATCATACTTCTTCTTCATTACCGGATATTTATCGCAGATTTCCTGAATCTCGGCAGGAGTTTTCTCAAAGACGAAATTCATCCATTGCGCAAGGTCTTCACTCTTTAAAGGAGCATAAATGGAATTAAAATCCGGCCAATCTTCATCAATATAGGAGTTCTCAGAATAAGTAATCACCCCATACTTATAAAAATCGATTTCATTAGGGTCCGTTCCTTTAAAACGATACCAGTTCGGGTCGTACAATTTCGGTTCAACTTCTTCACTAGCTTCATAAAAAGCATCTGAAATAGTAAACAATCCTCTGACTTCCGACATATACTTTGCCCAAAAGCTGGCATTCACATCTGCTCTGATTTTCACAAACTCCTCATCGGTCATTGTTTTCAGAGAAGATGATACATTACCTAAGGCTATAAAGCTGCTACTAGCATAGCAATTCATGATGGTTGTCTCACCATAAGAGGCCATCCGGACCTCTTCAGATAACAATATAGAAAAAGGTAAATTCTTCTTTAAAAAACTATCCGAGTACAAATTCAATAATACCTTTTGCAAAAACTCAATCCCTTCATCAATAATCTCCTGCTTTTGTTCGGGAGCAGTTATTTTAATTCCGTTATTCGCTGTAAAGTTGAATTTATAATCAGCCTCAGTCGGATTAGTTATAATCACAGTCTGATATTTCTGATAAAACTGGTATATAAAATGCTGTGTCGGATCTGACGGGTCATCTGTCAAAATGTTATATTTATCCGGTTGCTCAGGAACGATTAACGCATCTTCATGATAACAAGAAGACATACCTGCCAACATACAAATTAATAATATAAGTTTCTTCATAATCGATCAATTATTAACAGGTTCACTATTCGGACGGTCGAATATTTCTATTTCCGTATTTCTCTCTCTTTCGCTCTTAGGAATCGGCAATACGTATGAGCCTTTCTCTTTCAGTTCGAAGACATCTCCTGCTCCCTCGTTCTCCTTTGAACTGTAAGTATGCGTAAGAGGAGGGCAGCCATATCTGCGCAAATCAAACCAGCGGAATCCTTCAAACGCCAGTTCTCTACGGCGTTCCTTACGTACGGTTGCTACAATTCCGTCTTCATCAACAGCTAACGGCGGAGTTCCCGGTTTCATACGATTTTCACGGAGCTCATTTAAGTCAGCAAGAGCCTTGTTCGTATTGCCAAGTTCAGCAAAAGCCTCAGCACGATTCAGATAAGCTTCCGAAATACGCAAGGCGTTGGCATAGACTGTAGCAGAATTTTTAGTCCACTTAATAGGTGTATAGACACTATACTGTTTGTTAGTAGGTCTGGTCTGGTTGCCGATTGTATTCTTGAAATAATTCGTAAGACGCAAATCATCTTCCGAATATAGCGCTAGTAAATCATCAGAAACCACCAAGTTCCCCGTATACCTGAAATCTTCTTTCATATGCGTCTCAAGTGATGTAAGTCCGTAGGATAACAAGATTTCTTTGTTAGCAAGAGAAAAGAAATAGTGGTCCTTTTTTTCCTGAAGTTTGTAAAGTGGCTGAGTCGCGACCTTAAAGACCGAGTCACAATAAAGAATGGTCTCATCATATTTCTCCTGAAAAAGAGCAATACGTGATGCCAATAGATAAGCACTCGGCAAGTTAGGACGGAAAATAGTTTTCTCACCTCCTATAGCCTTAAAACACTGGATAGCCTTATTAATGTCTTCTTCCATTTGGGCATAAACAGCTGCATTCGTGGCCCGCTTCATCATCTTATCTGATAAGCCGATTTCTTTATTGAGCGGTACACATAAGTCTTCATTTGCCGTTGCAGGATGATAAGGCTTTCCATACAAATTAGCAAGCATAAAATACGAGAAAGCCCGCATGAAATAAGCTTCACCTGCTAAATCCTGACGTTCCATATCCGTCCCGTTCATGGTATAAAGCTGGTCCAGTATGATATTAGTCATCAATATCTTATGATAATAGACTGTCCATGCAACATCCGGCGTAAGTTCATTTGAAATTCCCACTTCCGGGTTTCCCTGCCACGTATAATATGCCCAAACATATTCTCTGAAATCATTAGAAATGACTTGTGGTCTGGTTCCATAGTAACATTGGTCTTTCACATCGTCTGTCATATATTCCAGATAAGGATGAGGTATGTCTTTTTCATTCGTTTTCATTACCTCACCGAAGAACAGTTCCTTGTAATCCTTCACCGATCTGGGTATCATCAAATCTTGTGAACTTTCTTCCAAAAAGTCACTGCACGACGATAATGTGCAGATAAACAATATGATATATAAATTGTACTTTTTCATCATCATTCATTATTAAAGAGTAATATTAAAGCGAAGTGAGTAAGAACGCTGCGGTGGTATACTTCTTGAGCCAAATCCAATCTGTTCAGGATCTCTGCCCTTCAGCGCTTTATCTTTAATGACAAATACATTACCCATATCAAAGCTGACACTTGCTCCTTTCAGATAGACAGGTTTCAACCATTCACGTTTAAAATCATAGCGAATAGACATCGAACGGCATCTGAGGAAACTGCCTGAAACTACACGGATATCACTCTTATTATACATATCCCATCCATTATCCGCAATACGATAGGTCACATCCTTATCGTTGATCTGCAAACTCTTATCCGATAAAACCGGTATAATGGTTCTGTCTTCATCACCCGGCTCTCTCCAACGATTCACAAATTCACTGGACATATTCTGATCCGGATAAGGAAGCCGCTGTCCGGAGGACTCATACAAATCATTCAAGCGCATTTTATTGCCAAAGCTGAATGAGAACAACGCATTAAATGTAATATTCTTATATTTCAAATAAGTAGAGAATCCACCGGTCAGATCGGGTTCACGTTTTCCGGAAAGAACAAAAGCACGGTCATACATCTCCTGCAAAGAATGAACCACAGCATTTCCTTCTTCATCTTTCTCATTAATATCCTTAAATGTAGGAAAACCCTGATCATCCAGTTTATCAAATTTATAAGAATAGAAACTATTTATCGCATTGCCATTGCTCACTAATGTTCCTGCAATATAGTCTTGCCAAGTGATCGCTGAGTTCCCGGCATTCAACACTTTATTGTAGTTTTACCTGTATTGAATGATAAACTCCACATCCAGTCCCGGGTCTGAATCGGAACAAAAGAAACAGCCAAATCCCAACCTTTATTCTCAACATCACCATCATTAATTGGAGACACTTGACGCACCTGTAGAAGGAGCTACGTTTTTCGTAACCACCTGATCTACTCCCTTTTTGTAATATACATCAAGCGATCCATAGATTCTGTTATTCCAGAATGCCCAGTCGATTGCAATATTATACGAATTGGTTTTTTCCCACTTCAGTTTATTATTCGGCAGCTTATACAATGTTGAAATATACTCCTGTGGCATTGACTCCAATGTCCCCAAACTAGCAATCAAGTTAGGGGTCTGATCCGGATGCACGTTACCTTGTATACCGTATGAGGCACGAATTGCCAGATCATTCAGGAAATCGACGTTCTTCATAAACTTCTCATTGATAACATTCCATCGTGTAGACACTGACCATATTGGCAGAAAACGAACGCTCTTGCTCTGACCGAACTTATTAGAACCGTCAGTACGTATATTGAAGTTCAGAATATAGCGACTGTCATAAACATAAGCAGCCGTAGCATATAATGAAATCACATTATTCTTTGTATCGGTCACCACATCCGGATGACTCTTTACCAAAGCACCGTATCTTTTCCAGACTGTCGGGTCAATATCAACAAACTTTTTACCTCTTTCGGGCAAATAACCATATTGCGTAGAGCTTAATCCGTCATATTTTGAAGATCTGACCTCTTGTCCGATGCTTCCGGAAACTTCATGTTTTCCGAAACTTTGCATCAAAGACAGGCTATTTCTCCATGTATAAGAAGTATTACGTGTATTGGTCGTCATCAACTCTCCTCCAAACGGAAGCAGACAATATCTTTCTGCAAATTCAGAATCTTCAATGGGATTCGGCAACATCTTCCCATAGGGACTTTGTCGCATAGAAGAAATATAATATGATTGTTCATCACCCCAGTTTTCTTGTGTCACGTTGCTTCTGGACAGTCCTAATATAGATGAAAATCTCATCCATGAAGCAACCTTCCAATCCAGATTGACAGCTACATCTATAGCGGAATTATCATTCTTGTTTCCTGTATGATTCAGTTCGTTCATGATATTGTAAGACAATACTCCGTTACGTCCAGCCTCATTCGCATAAAAATACAACTCATTAGAAGCTGTCCGAAGTGGAATAGCCCGTGAAGTATTATAAGCATACTCATACACATCAATGGAAGTATGAGGATGTTCGGCTTTGGAAAGCGAACCGCTAACCTTTAATCCCAAATGTATATTCCGGTTAATTCTGGTATTTATTTTAGCCAGTACGTTATAGCGCTCTAACCCTTCCCCTATCGTCACACTGTTATTATTCGCATATCCCATGGACATATAATAATTACTCCGGTCATTTCCACCTGTAATGGATACCGAATGCTGATGTGTAAATGCTGTACGGAACAGCAAGTCATACCAGTCGGTATTTAATCCTTTCAGGGTCTTCACCTGGTTTAAGAATTCCTGATAGGTAATATCCTTATTCCACAGATGTTGCAATGCTCCTTCATAGCCAATATCCGAAGGTTTGTAACTTCCGAAAGATAATCCCCTCTCCTGCATTTCGATAGACATATCAATTCTGTCGGCAGAATTCATCCGAAACCATTTTCATCGTAAGTAGGAGGAGCTGTTATCCCCAATGTAGCGGTATACGAGATACTCGGTTTCTGGCTTTTCCTTGCTTGGTAGTGACCACAATAACTCCATTGGCCGCTTTAGCACCATAGATTGCAGTAGATGCAGCATCTTTTAATATTGTGATGCTCTCAACTCTATCCATACTTAAATCAGAAATAGTTTGCAGGTTTGATTCAAATCCGTCCAAATGAACAAAGGCTGATTTGCCGTAGCCGAATAAGTGTCCGATAAGCCCGTAATACTCGTTGTTCCATTAATCGTGATATCCCACCCGCATTTGGATCTGACCCGGTTATGTTATTGTCTGCAATCACGAAAGAGGGATCAAGAGCACTTAAACTTTGAAGAACATTTTGATTCCCAATTTCTTTTAATGTTTCTGCTTTATAGGTTGCTGTCGATCCTGTATAGCTCTCGGCCCGACGAGTAAACATACCAGTAACAACAACTTCTTCAATCTCTGCGGCATCCTCTTTTAAAATCACATTGATAATGTTTTTTACCAGAATACTCGATTTCCTGACTTTCCATCCCCACGAACGAGAAAACAAGAGTCGGATTTTCCGTTCCATCAGCAACCGTAAGCGTATATTTACCATCCATATCAGTGGCAACCCCGATCGTCGTGTTTTTTATCCGGACGGTAACTCCCGGCAGTGGGGTTTTATAGATATCAACTACCTGTCCTGTAATTGTCAATGCATCTACAGGGGGACGTTGAACGTCTTTCTTGATCACGTAAACACCATCAAGAACTTCACATTTGAACCCTGTTCCTTTTAACACGAAATCAATAGCTTCTTTTACTGGAAGATCTTTAAAAGAAACATTTTCCTTTGTTACCTTTTCGAGTTGGTTCTCGTTAAAGATAATTCGTTCTCCACTTGCATCTTTAATCTGAATTAGAATTGTACTTAAAGATTCCGATTTAACATGTAACGATACCTTTTTGTCTTGAGCAAAAGAAGGCATCGTCACTAAAAGAACGAGGAACAACGTGAAAACAACGTGTAATCTCGTACTTAGGCATGGCCGTCTAAATTTAACAGGAATTTCTCGCCTGTCAAGTGACTTTTTTTTTCATACTTTTGTTGAATACATGTTAATAAATATGTGAATAAGGTGCGGGAGGATGTCGCCAAACTACAACCCGCACTTTTTTTATTGTTCCATGACAGTTATATGTTTTCCTTCAATTTTAAATTCAATGTTATATACTTCCTCAAAAAAACGCAATAGTTTTTCTATTTCATCATAACGATCCAAAGTACAGGTGAAAGATAATCCTTTCAAATTTTCGTTATCAAAAGTCACTTTTACATCATACCAACGAGCCACGTCTTTCATGATTTCTTCTAATGTACATCTCTCAAAACAGAACAATTGTTTGTGCCAAGCTATTTCATTGGCTACCTTTACTTTTTTTTACAACTACATCTTCTCCTCTTTTCATAACTGATCTGATATCCGGGTTCAATTTTCACGTAATTTTCTGTAACACTTTCTTTACTTTGAAATCCCACGCTGCCATTTACCAATGTCGTACGAACAGTTTGCTCATCCGTGTAACGTCTCACGTTAAACTCCGTTCCGTAAACCTTGATATTGCCAAGATCTGTTTCTACAATAAAAGGATGTGAATTATCATAGGACACTTTAAAATAAGCCTCGCCAGAGAGAAAAATCACGACGTTCATCCCCTTTGAAATCTGTAGGAAATTTCAATTTGGATTCAGCATTTAACCATACCTCGGTCCCGTCATTTAGAACAATATGATACTCACCATTTCGAGGTATCACAAGAGTATTGTACTCCATCTGTTGCGATAATTTATCATTATCAATAAATGTCACGGTTCCTTTATTATTTCTGATCTTAGTGGAGCCAACGATTAAATTAGAGCTATCAGTTGTTTTATCTAATTGAATATTTGTACCATCGTACATGACAAGATATGCCTTACTTTCACCGGGAGTAATTACGAC
>ENA-OPZZ01001011-OPZZ01001011.1-human-gut-metagenome-genome-assembly--contig:-NODE-1011-length-19352-cov-5.070377_pt1 | contig 19352 bp, 13 predicted proteins | sample MGYA00242487_ERZ504511 | MGnify/ENA primary metagenome ERZ504511 (study PRJEB26092, sample SAMD00036241) | human gut metagenome | host: Homo sapiens | study: EMG produced TPA metagenomics assembly of... | reverse complement strand
TGCTCTCTCGTGAATTCGCTTCGGTTTTTATAGAATCCGTTAGCAATAAACACAGGGATATAATCCTGCCATGTATCACCAGGTGTCGCGGATAATAAAATCCATTCGTTTACCTTTGCGATTTTTAAAAAGGCTTTCACCCATGTTCCGGACCCTATAACTCTTTGCTCATCAAATATAAAGAAAGCATCCTTTACTTCTGCATACTTTTTGATGTTATTCCAGGAATCGATTACAACCTTATTGGTGTATAGGTTTTCTTTCTCATCCGTTGATAATAGAAATGGCGAGAGTTCCTCTTCCCATTCAAAGGTATCTCGTTTTCTAGCAGTTGTGATTATGTACAAATCCTTAATATTCACATCGTCCATAGGAACATATTCATTTGTTCCGAGCTCACCACCATTTCGAATATAATAGTAGGCTAGAGATGTTCTTGATTTCCCACTACCAACACCACCACAAAGTATGCAGCCATTTCGCATTCGTCGTACAGCCTCTTCCTGATAGTCCCGTAATTCTACCCCGGCCATCACACACCTTTGGCGACGAATCCATCTTCAATCTCGAACTCACATCCTTCTCCTTCGAGATCAGCTTTAGGACCATATAATAGCATCCATGTGGCGATCGTTTCGTCATCACAATTTTGGGAATGGTAAAATTCAAAAATATAATCCAATACCATTTTTGGTAATAGATATCTTCCGGCAATCGTATTGAATCTTTTCGATATTAGAAATTCCCATGATTTTAGCAGCGTTATCATACAACTCGGTTATTCCGCATACACACTGCTCTTTCGGAATAGAATATCGTTTTTTTCATTCGTCATCACCCTTTCCAAATATTTTGTTCATTTGATTTATCATTCGTCTCGTACTCCATACATCTGAGAAATACATAGGCGTGTACCAATAATTTTCAGATGAATCATCCGTAGACATTGGGTCAGTTATCGAATTGCCTATTTTTATAAATCCTGCCAATCCAAGAAGCGAGATTTGGATATAACACATCAGTCCAACAATTTCATCAACATCCTGTGCAACTACTAGGATATGATTCTGGTAGTTCCTCGGCGTATCGCAATGCTCAAGCTGCTTTCGTATTACATGCACACCGGCAATCAAAGTTGCTCCGGCACCGCAACATGGATCGTTAATCGAAATGTAACCATATTTCTCTATCTTCTCTAAAGCATAGGTCGCCACCACTTCAGCCATAAGTTCACACACATGATAGGGCGTGAAGAATTGACCCGTCGAACGATTTCCAAGATTCAGCCGCATAAACATTTTTCCGAGGAAATCCTGCTCCTGGTTCTGATCCAGTGCCATGGTGGTATACGCTGCTAATTCCGGAAATATAGCCTGCTCTTCTTTTGAGATATAATTAACCTGTTTTCTGACGTGAGTTCTTCTAAAGTTGCTTTTACAGGTATATCCAAAGTTAATCCTGCGGAAGTATATATGGAGAATTTTTGCTGTTGCCATATCTTGAAAGAACCTTTGAGTGGAATTCCTATATAACTGATTCTTTTGTGTTTTCTCTAAAATAAGAATCGATTTATGATAGTGAAATCAGAACGTAGGTATGTATATTGCACTCCGGTTTCTATACCCCAATATTCATTTATATTTTTACGCAGAGAAAGTGCCAGTGTGATAGGTATGTGATGATATGATTTTTCCAGTATCTCTTTGGGATACTCGGATGAAATATCATTGGGGATTCTTGATTTTTGAGTGTTGATTTGTCTTTCTCCACCTGAATAGGATAAAGCCAAAGACCAATTCTTTTTATCAGTGGAAAACTGTTTGGAAGTATAAGCACGATAAAGTCCTTTCTGTTCTTTGATATCCTGTTTTTCTATTATCTGATGATTAGAAGATTTAATACTGTCTTTTTCCCCTGTACCTGTTACACTATCTTGTAAAGTAACCTCTTGTTTGGGACTATTTTTTATAGATTTGGAAAGTACATGCCGGGAAGAAGTAGATGCGTGATTCAAAATCGTTTTAGTGGAATCTTTTGATACTATACCTTCTGTTTTTTGTATCTTTTCTTTCCGTGTAGCTGTTATGCCTTGTTCTGTAATAATAGTTTTCTTAGATGTATATAGCCATATTTGTATGGAGATGATAAATGATAATATAAATAATCCAAATATAATGCAGTATTGTGAGATGAGCTTGCGCAACATATTTTTTGCTCTTGATAATTGTGATGAGGAAGAATGAGGAGCTATATTTAACAGCAAACTGATTTCCTTGTGAGATAGTCCTTCTAATACAGCTAATTTGAAAACTTTGCCATAGCCTTCCGGAAGTGACTCTATCATGCTAAGTATCGCTTTGTAAGACGGAAAATCATTAAAGGGAAATGTGTCAATGGGATTTTCATTTTCGCCTATTTCTTCTAAAGAAATTGTGGCCATCAAATTGCGCTGTTTTATGTATCTTAAAGATATATTTTTCATTATCGTTCCCATCCAGTGTTCCAGCTTTTCGGGAGAATGTAGGGAATCTATAGATGCGAAGATGATAATAAAGCCGTCATGCAGAAGGTCTTGTGCTATTTGTTTGTCAGTAACATAATGCAAACAGATTTTGGTCATCTTATCAGCGTAGGCTTGGTAGAGCCAACTTAAAGCTTGCTTGTCTCCTTTTTTACATAACTCTATAAGTTCCTTCTTATTCATGTGTTTTTATATTCTATGCGACACTCCATTTTAGACATGATATGCAAAAGCTAAAAAGACTGCATCTCTTTTGCTATTTTAACATCCATGTTTTATGTTTTTAGTGTAAGAAGGTGATAAAATATATCAAGATGTGGGCGACTTGCGAATAATTTATTGGTTTGATTGAGTGTTATGTTAGTTTTATCAAGACGTAGGAGAATTAATTCGAATATAAGGTAATAGACGTAAGGCTTTGAACATTCTTGCAAAAAGCAGGAAGTACAAAGACCTTACGTATGTGTGGAGATATAACAAATCTTGGAAAGTTTATTATTCTATCCCAGTTTTTCTTTCAGGAACTGTCCGGTATAGCTTGCTCCACAAGCTGCAACCTCTTCCGGAGTGCCCACTGCTACAATGTTTCCACCCTTATCTCCACCTTCCGGTCCGAGATCGATTACATAATCGGCACATTTGATGACATCCATATTATGTTCAATGATAACGATACTGTGTCCCCGGCGAATCAGTGCGTCGAAAGCATCCAGAAGTTTGCGAATATCATGGAAATGAAGTCCGGTAGTCGGCTCGTCAAAGATAAACATCGTCGGGTCGGCTTTCTCCTGGCTCAAATAGAATGCTAGTTTGACACGTTGGTTTTCACCACCGGAAAGAGTGGAAGACGACTGTCCTAATTTAATATATCCCAGTCCTACATCCTGCAAAGGAAGTAACTTCTTCACAATTTTCTTTTGTCCATGTTCGTTAAAGAACTCAACCGCCTGATTGACGGTCATCTCCAACACATCGTAGATGCTTTTATCGTTGAATTTCACTTCCAGCGTGTCGGATTTGAAACGTTTTCCGTGACAAGATTCACACTCCAACACCAAGTCTGCCATAAATTGCATTTCTACAGTAATGGTTCCTTCTCCTTTACACTCTTCGCAACGTCCGCCTTCGCTATTGAAACTGAAGAATCCGGGGGTATATCCCATTTGTTTCGCCAAAGGCTGTTCGGACCATAGTTTGCGGATTTCGTCGTAAGCCTTGATGTAAGTCACCGGATTTGAGCGCGATGATTTGCCAATCGGGTTCTGGTCTACAAATTCTACATTCCGCAGGTCACGCAAACTTCCTCCGATTGAAGTGAATTCTCCCGGTCGGTCACTACATTCGTCTAATTCACGTTTCAATGCCCGGAAGAAAATATCTCTTACCAATGTACTCTTCCCGGAACCGGAAACACCCGTAACAACTGTCATTACATTGAGAGGGATACGTACGTTTACTCCTTTCAGATTATTCTCACGTGCGCCTTTCAATTCTATATAGTTATTCCATGGCCGGCGATGCTTCGGAACGGGTATTTCATCTTCTCCTAAAAGATAACGTACCGTATAACTGTTGCTTCCCTTCTTTAAATCCTTCATATCTCCCTGGTAGACAACTTCTCCACCTAGGCGTCCGGCATTGGGACCTATGTCGATAATGTAATCGGCTGCACGGATAATTTCTTCATCGTGCTCTACCACCACTACCGTATTTCCTAATTGTTGCAGTTGACGCAACACATGGAGCAGACGGTCTGTGTCACGGCTATGCAGTCCGATACTTGGTTCATCGAGAATATAAAGACTACCTACAAGGCTACTTCCCAGCGAGGTTGCCAGATTGATACGCTGGCTCTCTCCACCCGATAAGGAATTACTAAGCCGGTTCAAAGTCAGATAGCCCAAACCTACATCAATTAGAAAACGAATCCGGCTATTTATTTCAACCAGGATACGTCGGGATATGTTGTTGTCGTGTTCGTCCAGTTCCAAATGATCGAAGAATTCCTTCAGCTCTGTGATAGGCAAATCTACCAGTTCGGAAATGTTTTTTCCACCCACCCGGACATATCCGGCTTCCGGTTTCAGGCGAGTGCCGTGGCATTTCGGGCAAAGTGTCTTTCCGCGGTAACGTGCCAGCATTACCCGATATTGTATCTTATATTGATTCTCTTCCAGCATCTTGAAGAAATCATTGATGCCATGGAAATATTGATTGCCTTCCCAAAGTAAACGGCGTTGTGCATCTGTCAACTTATAATAAGGAGTGAAAATCGGGAAGTCGAATTTCTCCGCATTGTGAATCAGTTCTTCTTTCCATTCACCCATCTTTTCACCGCGCCAGCATACGATAGCACCTTCATATACGGATAAGGAACGATCCGGAACAACTAAGTGCTCATCAATACCGATCACTTTACCGAATCCTTCACATACGGGACAAGCACCGATAGGAGAGTTGAATGAAAACATCTGGTCATTTGGCTCTTCAAAGATGATACCGTCTGCTTCGAATTTAGTACTGAAAGTATGTAACTTTGTGGTTCCGTCCGATAGATAAAAACGCAGCATACAGGTTCCGTCACCTTCATACATGGCTGTTTCGGCAGAATCAGTCAGCCGGCTGATGGCGTCTTTGCTGTTGGCAACAACCATACGGTCCACCAGTAGATATACTTCATCACCTGCCACAGGCGTATATTCATCAATACGCTTCATCTCACCGTTCACTTCGATACGGTTGAACCCTTGTTTCAGGTCTATCTCCAGTTGCTGTTGCAAGGTGCGGTCTTCACGCAGGCGGATGGGTGTCAGTACCGTATATCTTGTACCTTCCGGGTATGAGAGCATGCAGTTGACAATGTCTTCTGTAGAGTGCTTCTTTACTTCTTGTCCGCTGATGGGGCTATATGTTTTCCCTACCCGTGAATATAACAGGCGTAGATATTCGTAAATTTCAGTCGAGGTGCCCACAGTAGAACGGGGATTGCGGCTGTTCACTTTTTGTTCGATAGCAATGGCGGGAGGAATCCCTTTGATAAAGTCACATTCCGGTTTGCTCATTCGCCCCAGAAACTGGCGCGCATAGCTGCTTAAACTTTCCACGTAGCGGCGTTGTCCTTCTGCGTAGAGCGTATCAAAAGCAAGAGATGATTTTCCCGAACCCGACAATCCGGTGATAACAACAAGTTTGTTGCGGGGAATATCTACATCGATGTTTTTTAGGTTGTTGACTCGTGCGCCTTTGATCGAAATATAGTTGTTTTCTGACATAAAATACTCCTTTTTTATGGTAGTCGGCAAAGTTAGCGAATTTATCGGGAGTTTGTATTATCTTTGCGTCACATTATTACGATTTAAGAATATTATGAAGCTGAAAAACTATCTTTTACTTTTAGCTCTTCTTCTGGTGGTAGGAGTGAGGGCGCAGGTGCCATCAGGCAATAAATATCCTAAACGTGAATTCCGTGGAGCGTGGATACAAGCTGTAAACGGTCAGTTTCGTGGCATTCCCACAGAGAGGCTGAAACAAATATTGATTAGTCAGTTGAACTCTCTTCAGGAAGCTGGTATTAACGCAATCATCTTTCAGGTACGCCCTGAAGCGGATGCATTATATGCTTCCCAGCATGAACCGTGGAGTCGTTTTCTGACAGGAACGCAAGGTCAGATGCCTTCTCCTATGTGGGATCCGATGCAGTTTATGATTGAAGAATGTCAGAAACGGAATATGGAGTTTCATGCCTGGATCAATCCTTACCGTGTGAAGACCTCATTAAAAAATAAGTTGGCGCCGGAGCATATTTATCACCAGCATCCGGAATGGTTTGTTACTTATGGCGATCAGCTATATTTCGATCCGGCACTTCCCGAAAGCCGGGAGCATATCTGTAAAATTGTGACCGATATTGTGTCTCGTTATGATGTAGATGCTATTCACATGGATGATTATTTCTATCCTTATCCGGTTAATGGATTGGATTTTCCGGATGATGCAAGTTTCGCCCGTTATGGTGGAGGTTTCACCAATAAGGCAGATTGGCGTCGTAGTAATGTGAATGTGTTGATAAAGAAGCTTCACGAAACGATTCGTGGCATCAAGCCTTGGGTGAAGTTTGGTATCAGTCCGTTCGGTATTTATCGTAATCAGAAGAGCGATCCATTGGGAAGCAACACCAATGGTTTGCAGAACTATGATGATCTTTATGCCGATGTACTCCTTTGGGCACGTGAAGGATGGATTGATTATAATATTCCGCAAATTTACTGGGAGATTGGCCACAAAGCTGCCGACTATGAGACACTGGTGAAATGGTGGGCTACTCATTCGGAAAACCGGCCGTTGTTCATTGGTCAGTCGGTGCCAAAGACAGTTCAGTTTGCCGATCCGCAGAATTCTTCTATCAATCAGCTTCCCCGCAAGATGGCTTTGCAACGTGCTTACCAAACAATCGGAGGTAGCTGTCAATGGTATGCAGCAGCTGTTGTTGAGAACCAGGGTAGATATCGCGATGCTTTAATCAGTGAATATCATAAATATCCTGCTTTGATTCCAGTCTTTGATTTTATGGATGATAAAGCTCCGGGCAAGGTACGTAAAATGAAAAAGGTATGGACGGAAGATGGCTATATCCTTTTTTGGACAGCTCCGAAAGCTGATACAGAGATGGATAAGGCAGTTCAATATGTAGTCTATCGTTTTGACAGTAAAGAAAAGGTGAATTTGGACGATCCTTCTCATATTGTAGCTATCACGCGCAATCCATTCTATAGACTTCCTTATGAAACAGGAAAAACAAAATGCCGTTATGTAGTGACAGCTTTAGATCGTTTACATAATGAATCGAAATCCGTAAGTAAGAAGTTAAAACTGTAAAGGTATAGAATAAACAACGATAAAACGGTGAACACTCTGCTGAATGATAACGCAGTTTATTCACCGTTTTTTTGTTTACTGTTTTTTTGTTTACTGTTCAGCCGCTCGTTATTAATAGAGCAGCAAACCTGCAATACCACAGGCGATAATCATTAATATCGGATTGGCTTTATATTTTCTTGTTCCGATGAATGCAATCAGAAAGATAATGATACTGATAACGAATGAATAAGTATCTTCCGTAGGCGAACCGAAGTTTTCTGCGTTCATTAATACCAACGCGGCGGAGGCGAGTAATCCGACTACTGCCGGGCGTAATCCATTAAAAATAGATTCTACTATCGGATGTTTCTGGTATTTTAGGAAGAATTTACTGATGGTCAACATCAAGATGAAAGAGGGAAGGACTACGGCAAAGGTAGCAATGATGGAACCCCATACGCTACCCGTAGAAGTAAACCCTACATAAGTAGCTGCGTTGATACCAATAGGTCCTGGAGTCATTTGGCTGATTGCGACAATATCCGTGAACTCCTGCGAACTCACCCATCCATAGCGGGTTACCACTTCGCCTTGAATCATGGAAAGCATGGCATAACCGCCACCGAAGCCAAAGAGCCCGATCTTGAAAAATGTATAGAATAACTGTAGGTAAATCATGTGATTAATAATTTATTATATAATAATTTTAGGCATGGATTACACGGATTTCCCGGCTTTTAGAATTATGAATCTGTAAAACAACAGCGTTAATCCGCGCCTTCTCAACTCTCCATTCTCAACTCTCAACTTTTCTAAATTTCCCCCACAGGAAACCTCCTACACCGGCCGCAATAATAATCCAGATAGGGGAGAAGCCCAACAGCCAGATTAATATTGCCGAGACAACAGGAATCCACAGATTGTAGCGGTTGATTTTTGCGGATCGTCCCATGGTAAAGGTCGGCGCCGCGATGAGTGCCACCACTGCCGGGCGAATTCCTTTAAAAATACGTTCCACTATCGGATTGTCTTTGAAACTATGAAAGAACAGGGCGATAGCCAATATAATAATGAAAGACGGCAAAATTGTTCCCAATGCTGTGATAATACTTCCCCGGATTCCACGCAGCTTATATCCTATAAAGATAGAAATATTGACTGCCAAAATTCCCGGTGCGGATTGGGAGATAGCCAGCAGATCGATAAAATCTTCCTGCGCAATCCATTTCCGTTTGGTGACAATTTCATTTTCAATCAGTGGCACCATTGCATATCCTCCTCCAATAGTAAAGGCGCCTATTTTAAAAAAGATTCCAAATGCTTCGAGATAAATGTTCATTCTTTCTTTTCTCCTCCTTCCTTACTAACTGCTTTTTTCTCTTTGCCATATTGACTGGGACTTACATTATAATGCTTCTTAAATACTTCGCGGAAGTACTTGGCGTCACTGAATCCCGTCATTTCTGCAATTTCTGTTATGCTATGTGTGTCTTCTTTTAGTAATTGTACGGCACGTTTCAGACGAATCAGCCGGATATAATCTCCCGGTGCCTGATCGGTTAATGCCCTTAATTTATTGTAAAAACTTGTGCGACTCATTCCCATCAGGCTGCATAATACATCTACCGTGAGAGCAGGATTGTCAATGTTATCTTCCACGTTCTTTTTGACGTTTGCTATGAATTTCCAGTCAATGTCTTGCGAACAGTTGATGCAGTCTTCATCATTTTCCTCATCATTCAGATCTAAATTTGCGAATTTGCTGCGCAATAGTGCACGGTTAGCCAGCAGATTGGCAACATTAGCTTTCAATATACCAATATTGAATGGCTTCACAACGTATTCATCCGCACCAATCTGAAGTCCCGAGAGAATATCTTTCTCATTATTCAAAGCAGTCAGCAGGATAACAGGAATGTGGGAGGTTTCGATATTATTCTTGATAGCTTGGCATAATTCATCCCCCCGCATTTCAGGCATCATAATGTCTGAAATAACCAGCTCTGGTTTGTACTCGGGAATAATCGTCAATGCTTCTTTTCCATTGGAGCAAACCTGTACGAAATACTCCTCGGATAACGTTTGCGACAGATAGTTGCGCAACTCATCATTATCTTCCACAATCAAGATGCGACGATGATTAATGTTCTCTTTCTTTTGTGCATTTTCGTAAATTTCAGGTGATGGAGGCGGAACGTTATCAATCGTATTTTCTATACGCTGTTTGCTCGGAGTTGCCAGATGTGCTTTCCGGAAGCGCTTGCTGTCTTTAGGGAATGTTATTTTGATAACCGATCCCTGGTTTTCGATGCTTGACAGATTAATCTTTCCTTTATGCAGGCGGACTAGCTTCCATACAAGCATCAGTCCGATACCACTTCCTGTTACTTTGGAATTAATAGCATTGCTGCCACGGAAATGAAGTTTGAACAATTTCTTTTGTTCATTGGCCGGGATGCCGATTCCTGTGTCTCTGACTTCCACGCTCCATGAGTCAGATGTTTCTGAAACGAAAACCTGTACATTTCCATTTTCCGGAGTATATTTCAGTGCGTTCGAAATGATGTTCTTAAAGATAGATTCCATCTTTTCTTTATCAAACCATACGTTCATATACCTGAAATTACTTTCATAAGTGAAGTTGATATGTTTGATGTTGGCGTACTGCTGGAACGCGTTGAATATTTCATTCATAAACGTGTTTAGCTCATGCTCTGAAATATATAATTCGGAAGAATATACGTCCGCTCTTTCAAAGTTGATAAGATTGGTGGTAAGACGTAATAGGGCATTTACGTTTCGTAATGCCGTATTCATGTTCGAAATACCTTCTTTACTCAACTCCTCTTTCTCGCGTAGTTCTTCCAAAGGTGCTTTGATAAGCGTCAATGGGGTACGGATATCATGTGCCGTATTGATAAAGAAGTGTATTTTCTCATCGGAGACTTTGCGTTGCTTCCTCAAAATCAGTATACGCAATAGGACGATGGCAATGAGACAAAGGATAGCTGTATAAACCAGCATGGCCCAGAATGTCAGCCAGAAAGGTTGGGCTATGATAATATCCATACTTCTTTCTTCAAGCATGATGCGTTTGTCTTCATTGGAGATGGCACGTACCCTTAGCGTATATTTGCCCGGGGCAAGATTGGTGTAACGAATCGTGTTCTCTGTTCCGGGTTTGCTCCATTTATCATAGAAACCTTCTAGCCTCCAAGAGTAAAGAATATTGGAAGGATAGTCATAGTTGATGGAAGAAACCTGCAAAGAGAATCTGTTTTGATTGTATTTTAACTTTAGTACCTTTGTATCATTGATGCTTGCTTTCAACGGAGAATCCTCATCACCCGGATAGATTGTTTGATAAAAAAGCTTGAAATCGCTGAAAATCATTTTAGAAGAATAACTTCTGGGCAATTTCATATCCTTGTCAAATTCCACTGCTCCGTCAGAACTGCCTAAAATGAATTTATTGTTTTTCCGTAACGTACCTGATAGCGCATTGAAATGGGTGGTCATCAATCCCATATCTTTGGTCCAGTTATAGAAATTTTTTCTCATTGGGATAAAAACTTGTCAATCCGCTTTCTGTACTCATGATTATATCTTTGTCCGCATCCGATAATATGGTATAGATATTATTGGATATCAAAGCACAGTTTTCCGTGTGGTAATGAGTGAACAGTTTTTTATTAAATCGTAAATCAATAGTCCCGACCCGCTGGTACCTATATACAATGAACCGTTTTTTGCTTGGTACAGGGAATAGATATAGTTCGACTCTACCGGAAGTTTTATGCGCTCGAATTTTCCGGATTCTTTATCTAAAAGACATAGGCCGGTGGCACTACCGATCCACATACTTTTTTCATCTTTCTCAATGATGGCGGTAATGGAATTTAATCCATCATAAAACCGTACTTCCTGCGTCTTCAGATTAATACGCTTGAGGTTGTAGAATCCTCCCGACCAGATATAACCCTGCATATCTGTACGAATATCACGTATATATTTATCCGGTCGCTTGTTTGTATGAGTGTACAAAGGCGGCATGAAATAGCTGACACTGAACGTTTTCTTATCTATCTGGTAAGCACCGGAAGAGTACCCGCCTGCCCAGATAATTCCGGGAGCCACTTCGCATATAGTAAGAAAGATATGGCTTTTATTACCTTGCGACTCTTCAAAAGCACTAAGCACCGATCGCCATTGTCCGGTCTTTGAATTAAAAAAACTGATGCCATTGTTCGTTGCAAACCATAAATCTCCCTCTCTGTCTTCAATAATGGCATTTACTTGATCGTTGATTAAAGACTGTTTGTTACCGATGGAGTGCTTAATCCATTTGTAGCTCGTATAACGGTTGTTTTGTATCGTGATTCCGATGGGATAATTAGCCAGCCATATCCGTTCTTCATCATCCACAAAAATGTCATTGATACTGTTACCGTTCATGCCACAATTACTGTTATAATCAGCCACAATTTCGGGTACTATTTGATAAGTATCCATATTTATTTTGTGTACTCCTCCGCCATCGGTAGCTATTAATAACTCTTTGTCATTTAGCGGCTTGAACCGTGTGATACTGATATCTTTCAGGTTATAATCCGGTCGTATGACGGATTTGGTATTCATATCATAAACCATAATTCCCCGCAAGAAAGTGCCGATGAATAGTTTCCGAATCTTTTTGTCGAAGTGTAAATCGCTTACTTGGGCTTTCACGCTCTCCAACTTATCGCAATTGATAAGTTTCAATGCGTTGTTTTCTAATTGGGCATAATGAATCCCCATTTCCGTACCGATGAAGAAATGCGATTCGTCTATTTGTTCAATATCAGTGATTTCTTCACTTATATCATTCTTTATATGGGTGACTTGTTTGGTGTCCGTATTATAGAGAAAGATAGTATCTTTATTGCATAGCCAGATGTGTTTGTTCTGGTCGAGCCAGGCATAAGTGACCGGGTCCGGCTGTTCGCTGAAACTTTCCATCGGTAATTTATATACAAGACTGAAGCAGTCGTGAATCTGGTCATACCGGAATACTTTTCCTTTTTTCCCGATTTCCCATAAGACTCCTTCCTGATCAATATAAAGCCAGTTTAGATTTAACAGAGAGTTCACTTCTGCGTCACCATCCATTAACTTATATCGTTTAAACTCTTTTCCATTGTATCGATCAATACCTTCGTGCGTGAGGAACCACATGTATCCGGTTTTATCTTTTTGAATGCAGTAAACCCGCCGGTTACTTAACCCATCCTCCACTCCGAGATATCGATACGTCTGCGCGACACAAATTAGAGGAAACAATAAGATTAGAAAAAGCCATTTTTTCATACAAATAGGACTTTTAAGGGTTATTGAATCTTTTATGAGGGGGAAAGTTTGACAAAATTAAGAAGATTTTTTGATATTACAAAATTTTGATGAAAGATAACAGCGCTCCAAAAATGAAGAAAATAGACTATTTTATAACTATTTGTATATACTGTTTGTTTTCGGTATTTTGGTATCTATCAGAAGTCTTCCGGTAGAATGGAAAGTTCCGTAAAATAAGAGGCTGGCACTATTTAAAGTACCAGCCTCTGTAAAATATGGAAATGATTTATTTCATTTTCGCTTCCACCCACTTGCGGGCATTGACAAACGCTTCTATCCATGGAGTAACCTGATCGCTGTTCTTGCGGTCGGCCGGATAGCAACCGTTCTGCCATGGGAAGATGGAACGTTCCAAGTGAGGCATGATAGCCAAGTGGCGTCCGTCTGCGCTGGCCAGTGCTGCGATAGAATAATCGGAACCGTTCGGATTGCCCGGATATTCATCATAGCTATACTTCGCTACTACATTATATTTATCTTCGTCATATGGCAAAGAGAATTTTCCTTCTCCGTGAGCTACCCAGATACCCAGTTTGCTTCCACTTAAAGAGCCGAACATCACACTGCGGTTAGTCGGGATAGTAAGACCAAGGAAGCGTGATTCGAATTTGTGTGAATTGTTATGTAGCATTTTTCCTTTCTTCTTCAGTTCCGGGTTGATAAGATTGAGTTCCATCATCAGCTGGCAACCGTTGCAGACACCCAATGACAATGTATCTTCGCGTGCATAAAATTTATCCAATGCTTCTTTAGCTTTCGGGTTGAACAGGAATGCGCCTGCCCATCCTTTAGCAGAACCCAGTACATCGGAGTTAGAGAAACCACCGCAGTAAACGATCATGTTTACGTCTTCCAGTGTTTCGCGTCCGCTGATGAGGTCGGTCATTGTAACGTCTTTTACGTCGAAACCTGCCAAATAGAGTGAGTAAGCCATTTCGCGCTCACCGTTTGTACCCTTCTCACGGATGATAGCCGCACGGATACCGCTTGGGGTACGACGATCCGGAGTGATACCGTATTGAGAAAGCTTACCTTTGAATTCCGGCATGAAAGCGAATTCAACAGGTTGCATCTTATAGTTTTCAAAACGTGCTTTTGCGCAACCGTTCATAGATTGTTTGCGGTCGAGCAGGTAAGAAGAAGAATACCATACGTCACGCATATAATCGATACCAAACTGGTAAGTAGCACCGTCTTTAGATACCAAAATGTGGCGTTCGTCAGTCGGTTTACCCAGCTTTATATAGCCTACGCCTGCATCTTCCAGAATCTTCTTCACTTCATCCTTATGCTTGTCGCTGATCTGGATAACGATACCCGGATTTTCAGCAAACAGAATCTTAACGATATCCTGTTCTTTCATCTTGTCGAGGCTGATTTCCATACCGCCTTCTACATTAGAGAAGCACATTTCGAGCAATGTAGTGATCAAACCACCGGCAGAGATATCGTGTCCTGCAAGAATCAATCCTTTGTTGACAAGTTCCTGTACGGCAAGGAAAGCATCACGGAAATATTCGGCATCTTGTACGCAAGGTACTTCGTCACCAACTTTACCCAGAGATTGTGCAAAAGCCGAACCACCCAGTTTCAGTTCATCGAAGCTGAAGTCAATATGATAAAGCGTAGTCTTTTCATTGTTAACCAATACCGGAGATACCACTTTCTTCACGTCGGAAACTTCACCACCGGCAGAAACAATCACAGTTCCCGGAGAAATCACTTTCTCGCCGTTCGGATACTTCTGTGTCATAGATAGAGAGTCTTTTCCGGTAGGAACATTGATCTGCAGCGCGCAACAGAAATCGCTTAAAGCTTTTACAGCTGTGTAAAGACGGGCATCTTCACCTTCTTGAGAGCGGCAAGGCCACATCCAGTTGGCAGACAGTGAAATGCTATCCATACCTTCCGCCATTGGAGCCCAAACAAGATTGGTCAGCGCTTCGGATACAGAAAGAATAGAGCCGGCAGCCGGATCAGCCAATGCTGCTTGCGGAGCATGTCCGATAGAGGTAGCGATACCTTTCTCGCCACGGTAGTCGAGTGCTACGACACCGCAGTCGCTCAACGGCAACTGAAGTTCACCCTGACATTGCTGACGAGCCACTTTGCCTGTTACCGAACGGTCTACCTTGTTTGTCAACCAGTCTTTGCAGGCTACAGCTTCAAGCTGCAATACATTCGTCAGATATTCATGTAGTTTAGACAATTCGTATTTCGGCATTTCATAATGACGTTCTACGGTCTTGTCTACCATATAGGTTTTGGGAGAAGAACCGAACATCTGTTCTACGGCAAGGTCGAACGGACGTACACCGTCAGCCTGTTGGAAAGCGAAACGATGATCACCGGTTGTTTCACCGACTACGTACATTGGAGCGCGTTCGCGTTCGGCAATCTTACGTACATGTTCAATAGCCTCTTCTTTAATCAGCAGACCCATACGTTCCTGACTTTCGTTAGCGATGATTTCTTTGGCAGACAAAGTCTTGTCACCGATAGGCAACTTGCTCATATCGATCAAACCACCACATTCTTCCACGAGTTCGGACAGACAGTTTACGTGTCCGGCAGATCCGTGGTCATGGATAGAAACCACCGGATTCACCTCTTCTTCACAAAGAGCGCGTACTACGTTATTGGCACGTTTTTGCATTTCTGCGTTGGCACGTTGCACGGCATTCAACTCGATGCCACTGCTGTAACGACCGGTATCAACAGAAGATACGGAACCGCCACCCAGTCCGATACGGTAGTTGTCACCACCGATAACCACTACTTTGTTTCCAGCTTCCGGTGTGCCTTTCAGGCAGTCGCGTTGTGTACCGTAACCAACACCACCGGCAAGCATGATTACTTTGTCGTAACCATAAACTTCTTTGTTTTCTGTATGTTCGAAAGTCAGTACCGAACCGCAGATCAGCGGTTGGCCGAACTTGTTACCGAAGTCGGAAGCACCATTGGATGCTTTGATTAGAATCTGTTCCGGAGTCTGGTATAGCCATTTGCGTACCGGAAGAATCTCTTCCCATTCGCGTCCTTCTTCTGTGCGTGGATAAGAAGTCATGTAGACTGCAGTACCTGCAATCGGCCATGAACCTTTACCACCACCCATACGGTCGCGGATTTCACCGCCGGTACCGGTAGAAGCACCATTGAATGGCTCAACAGTAGTAGGGAAGTTATGAGTTTCCGCTTTCAGTGAGATAACACTCTTGATGTCCTTTACTTGGAAGAAATCAGGTTTTGAATGATCTGCCGGAGCAAATTGTTCCACAACCGGACCTTCAGCGAAGGCTACGTTATCTTTATAAGCAGAGATTATTTTATTCGGATTTTCCTGTGTAGTCTTTTTAATCATCTGGAACAGGGAAGATTCCTGCTTTACGCCGTCGATGATAAACGTTCCGCCGAAAATTTTGTGGCGGCAGTGTTCGGAGTTGATTTGTGCGAAACCGAATACTTCAGAGTCGGTCAGCTTCCGTCCGAGGTCCTTTTCTACTTTCTTCAGGTAGTCCATTTCTTCTTTGGAAAGAGCCAAACCTTCTTTTTCGTTGTACACTTCGAGATCTTCAATGTAGATGATTGGTTCCGGCTGACGGTTTGTCGTGAATACGTTTTGGTCGAGTCCTTTGTACATGCGTTGGAGCATCGGGTCGTAATCGGCATTTTCGTCCTTAACAGGGAAGTACTCCTCGATGCGGCTTATGCCTTCGAGCCCCATGTTTTGGGTGATTTCTACTGCGTTTGTACTCCAGGGAGTGATCATTTCGCGGCGTGGGCCAACGAAACAGCCTTTCAGGTTTTCTTCACTTTCCATCACGGCTTCGCCAAAAAGCCAGCAGAGTTTATTACTTTCGTCAGGGGTGAGCTGATGGTTGCTCTCTACGGCAATCACGCTCTTGGAAGGGGTTCTGAAAAAAAGAATCATGTTGTATATTTACGATTTTACGATTTACGATTTTACGATTGAAGTTCCTGCAGGAGAAACTCTTCTCTTTTTCTGTGGCGCAAAGATAATCAATTTCGTTGGTGGTAGGAAAAAAATAGAGAATAAATTCCTATACCTTATTTAATATGTTTATTTTCGATGTACGTTTTACTTATTATCGCTATATATAGTGATTCTTGTGTGGAAAAAACGTTAATATACTATCCCCATATCACAAAAAAGTGCGATATTTGCGACATGATTCAGATAGAGACAATATTCGATATATTAGTGAAAGGCTTTATTATTGGCGTTGTTGTGTCCGCACCCCTCGGTCCGGTGGGCGTATTATGCATCCAGAGGACTTTGAATAAGGGGCGTTGGTATGGATTTGTAACAGGTCTGGGAGCCTCTTTGAGCGATATAGCATACGCTTTGCTCACCGGCTACGGGATGAGCTTTGTGTTCGATTATATTAATAAGAATATTTTCTATCTGCAATTATTGGGGAGCATCATGCTACTCCTTTTTGGTATATATACCTTTCGTAGCAACCCGGTGCAGTCCATTCGTCCGGCTTCCTCCAGCAAAGGTTCTTATTTCCATAACTTTATTACCGCATTTTTCGTCACTCTCTCCAATCCCTTGATAATCTTTCTGTTTATCGGACTTTTCGCCCGTTTTGCCTTTGTGCAGCCGGGGGTGCTGGTCTTTGAAGAGATCACGGGATATCTTGCAATTGCTATAGGAGCATTGACCTGGTGGTTGGGTATCACTTATTTTGTGAATAAGGTGCGCACTAAATTCAATTTACGTGGTATCTGGATACTGAATCGTGTTGTAGGAAGTATCGTAATGCTGGTATCTGTTGCCGGATTGATTTATACTTTGTTGGGAGAGTCACTTTATTAAGAGATAACATAATGAATCAGATAGCACAACAACTGAAAGAGAAGAATATTGCCGAATACCTTATATATATGTGGCAAGAGGAAGACTTGATCCGTGCCAATCATTGTGAACCGGAAGAGATGGAGGCAAATGTAATTGCCCGCTATCCGGAAGAACAGCGGCCTGCCATGCGAGAATGGTATACCAACCTGATTACGATGATGGGCGAGGAAGGAGTACGGGAAAAGGGTCATCTGCAGATTAATAAAAATGTAATTATCAATCTGACAGAGTTGCACAACGCATTGTCCTCTTCTCCTAAATTTCCTTTTTACAGTGCTGCTTATTTCAAGGCATTACCGTTTATCGTAGAATTACGGAATAAAAACGGCAAGAAAGATGAACCCGAACTGGAAACCTGTTTTGAAGCGTTGTATGGAGTACTCCTGCTTCGTCTTCAAAAGAAGCCTATCAGCGAAGGAACTGCCAAGGCAGTGGAAGCTATCACTAGTTTCCTTTCTATGTTGGCAAATTATTATGATAAAGACCGTAAAGGTGAATTAAAACTGGATGAATAAATGAGAATTTTAGTAACGGGTGCCAACGGTCAGCTTGGCAATGAGATGCAGGTGCTTGCGAAAGAGAACCCGCAACATACGTATTATTTCACAGATGTGCAGGAACTCGACATCTGCGACAAGCAAGCTGTGTGGACTTATATGGCAGAGAAGCAGATTGAGCTTGTTGTTAATTGTGCTGCTTATACAGCTGTAGATAAAGCTGAAGATAATCAAGAATTAGCATACAAATTGAATTGTGAAGCACCGAAACAACTGGCAAGTGCGGCCCAAGCCAATGGTGCTGCCATGATACAAGTATCTACTGATTATGTATTTGACGGTACTGCGCATACTCCATACACGGAAGACTGCAATCCTTGCCCGGATTCTGTATACGGCACCACTAAACTGGAAGGAGAAAAGGAGGTAATGAATCACTGCGAGCAAGCAGTCGTTATCCGTACCGCATGGCTCTATTCTATTTTTGGCAATAATTTCGTAAAGACGATGCTTCGTCTTGGAAAAGAGCGTGACAGCCTGGGAGTTGTTTTCGACCAGATCGGGACTCCGACGTATGCCAATGACCTGGCACGGGCCATCTATGCTATTATTAATAAAGGTATTGTTCGCGGTATCTACCATTTCAGCAATGAGGGAGTTTGTTCCTGGTATGATTTCACGGTAGCTATTCATCGTCTGGCAGGAATAACCACCTGCAAAGTGAAACCTTTGCATACAGCCGAATATCCCGCGAAAGCAAACCGCCCGGCATATTCCGTGCTTGATAAAACAAAAATAAAAACAACGTTCGATATAGAGATTCCTCATTGGGAGGAGAGCCTCAAACAATGCTTGATAAAATTAGGAATGAAAAATGAAGAATGAAGAATTTCGATGCGGCTTTATAGATAGCGTAACAATTCTTCTTTCATCATTCATCATTCATCATTCTTCATTCTTCATTCATATTAATATATGGCAGATAATACAGAAATTTTGAGACGGCGAACGTTCGCCATTATTGCGCATCCGGATGCCGGTAAGACATCATTGACGGAAAAGCTATTGCTTTTCGGTGGTCAGATACAGGTAGCAGGTGCTGTAAAGAGTAATAAGATAAAAAAGACGGCTACGTCCGACTGGATGGAAATCGAGAAACAACGTGGTATTTCGGTAACGACTTCCGTGATGGAGTTCGACTATC
>ENA-OPZZ01001010-OPZZ01001010.1-human-gut-metagenome-genome-assembly--contig:-NODE-1010-length-19357-cov-3.273479_pt1 | contig 19357 bp, 15 predicted proteins | sample MGYA00242487_ERZ504511 | MGnify/ENA primary metagenome ERZ504511 (study PRJEB26092, sample SAMD00036241) | human gut metagenome | host: Homo sapiens | study: EMG produced TPA metagenomics assembly of... | reverse complement strand
ATCGTTTCGTGCTGTTCCGTCGCTCCCGGCGCGACGATGTGGAGCATATCCGCTTGGTGCGCGAGTAATGTTCGCCCCGCTCGATCCCGTAGCTTGATATGAGTAATGGCGGTTGGAATCAGTCCGATTCCAACCGCCATTACTCATATTCGCCCAGCGAGCACCGTCACTGATCCAAGATGGACCCGACGATTCCCGCAACAATGGTCAGGACCAAGGACCCCAGTACCGACCACCAGAAACCGTGTACGAAGACGCCCACGCCGAACAGACTGACCGCCAGCCAGCTGGCGAGTCGCATGAACAGCCAATTGATAATCAAGGTGACCAGCCCGAGAGACAGAATCGCAAACGGCAGTGCGATCAGATGCACAATCGGCTTGATTGACGCATTAATCAGCGCCATGAACAAAGCGAACGCGGCGATGCCGAGAATCGGAGGCTCCCCCACCGGGGTCATGCCGGGAGTCACCGCGACCATGACGGCGGCGGCGATAGTCATAATCAACCAGCTGGTCAGGAAACTTCTCATGGCCCAATCGTAGCGCGGCAGGTTTTACTATTGGGCAAAACATGAGATGATGTTGTGCAGAAACGGTAAGAAGGTATTGCCGTTCCCGATTGAGAGGGGACTGACCCGCATGACTGATAATCAACAACAACCGTACGGTTCGGACAGTGTTCCGCAGCCGGCACAGCCCGCACAGCCGGCACAACCGTCTTACGGCCAAGATGCCGCACAGCAGCCGCAGGGCTATGGCGCCCCACAGCCCGCCGCATACGCTCAACCCGCCGCCGGAAGCTACGGCCAGCAGCAACCGCAATACGGCCAGCCCGCCGGCGCATACGCTCAGCCTCAGTACGGCCAGCCGCAGTACGGCCAGCCGCAGTACGGCCAGCCCGCACAGCCCGCAGCGGGCTACGGCCAGCAGCCCGGCTATGGACAGGCTTACCAGCAGCCGAACGCCTACGCGCAGCCGCAATACACCGCCGCTCCGTATGCCGCCGCCCCGGTGGGGCAATCGTCCAAGTCCAAGCTGGCTGCCGGCCTGTTGGGCATCTTCCTCGGCGGACTTGGTGTGCACAACTTCTATCTCGGCAACACCGGCAAGGCCGTGGCCCAGCTGCTGCTGACGCTTGTCGGCTGGATTCTGCTCGGACTTGGCCCAATCGCAGCCGCCATCTGGGGCTTTGTTGAAGGCATCATCATTCTGTGCAGCAAGCCCGGCTCACCGTGGCATAAAGACGCCAACGGCTACGAACTATCAGACTGAAACTAACCTCGGGCCACGTTCATTGGGCCCCTGATCAACCACGCCTCTGCAGGTATCATCTCGATGCCGCAGTCGCAGCGGGATGCGACACGCCGGCCGTGTACATGAGTTCATGTACACGGCCGTTTTCTTTGTTGCTTTCACCCTCAAAACAAACATTTATCATGTTCACTTTTGCAAGATATGAACATCAGACATCACAGACTACCATAACTTCCCAATTGCATTACCAATAGATTAATAACCGGCAAAACGGCTTATATCCGCCATTTTTCATGCTAGGCTTTGAAACCAGCACATCAACAAAGTGCACAATCCTTTTCTACAGAGAAGGTAACATGTTGTTCAATTCATATGTGAATCGAACAATGCCAGTACTTCCCTAGGTGCTTGCTTGGGGAACGCCATGCTGAAAGGAACACATTATGGCGGAGGGAAAAGTCATCATCGTCAACCCGGATATGTTCGGCAAGGACCCGGATTCGAAAACAACCAAGGCCAATGAAGTGGCCAAGAGCTTCGGCCTGAGCGACGCGGCGTTGGCCGAGGTCGAGGACTTCAAGGCACAACTCACCAAACACAACGCCTGGGATCTGCCGTTCATGGGATACGTCAACGAGGATGGCTACGGTTACGCCTACGTGCCCGGTGCCGCCGTGGTGTACGACCCGTACTGGGACGCCCACCAAGCATTCCTGGCGCTGCCTAAGGACGTGCAGACCGCATTCGCCATTCGTATGCTGTTCACGCACCGTCCGGTCGACCGCTATGGCGCCAGCATGTTCCTGCATTACCAGCGTGGCTTCAACGTGAAGTTCGAGGGTATCGGCGCGAACCAGTACTGATTGGTACTGACTATCAACCATCTTTTTCGGATTGCCCGATAAGGGGCGTATAACAACGGTGTTATACGCCCCTTATCTGTATTCAGTGTCAGGCGATGGCCGCCCGCCGCCCGACACAGGCGAATCAGTATCGCACGAGATTCAACAGTTCCTGCTGTTTGGCATAGCGGGAAACGTTGGTCAGGGCGATGCGGATGATGTGTTCGGAAGTCTTTTCCAAATGATTGCCGCCGGCCACATGCGGGGTGATCAGGCAATGCGGCTCATCCCACAACGGACTTTCCGCCGGCAACGGCTCAGGCTCGGTGACGTCCAATCCGGCACCGTGGAGCCGTCCATTGTGCAAGGCGTCAGCCAAGGCCTCGGGATCGATGGCGTCGCCACGCCCGGCATTAATCACGATGGCTGTGGATTTCAGACGACCCAGACGATCCGCATTCAGCAGATGATGGGTCTGCGGCGAGCGCGGCACCGCCATCGCCACCACGTCTGCCAATGGCAACAGCGTCTCCAGCCGCTCGAAGCCATACATCTTTTCAATGCCCTTGGCCGGCACGTCCGCATGACGGCGCACGCCGAAAGTACGCATACCTACGGATTGGGCAAGCTGAGCGAAATGCGACCCGATGTCACCGACGCCGATAATCAGCGCGATGCCACCTTCCGGGCTCAATACCGGTCCTTCATCCTGCCACTGATGATCACGCTGATTGGAGGCATACCGGTTGAGGTTCTTCATCAATGCCCACATGGTGGCGAACATGTGTTCCGACACGCTTTGGCCATACGCGCCGCTCGCATTGGTGACCATGGTGCCGCGAGGCAGCACACCCGGGCAGATGTACGCATCCACACCGGCGCTGAAGGTCTGCAACCATTCAAGACGGGTGTATTGGGAAGCCTGCGAGACCGGAAAGTTGCCGATGACTGCGGTAGCTCGGGAGCGAAGCTCCTCGGGAACAGCGGCCGACCAGACCATGTCGCCGCGGTGCGCTTCGTCGCCCACGAATTCCTGCGGCACATCGCGAGCCGCCTTGGCGAAAGCCCGCCGTTCTCCTTCGTTGAGTGGCAGGCAGTTGACAATCAGCTTATGCGTGTTCTCAATACCCATGGTTCACCAAACTAGGCGGCAGGGCAGATATTATCGCGGTTTCCTCATGCTGAACCAATGCCGAACTGCTACCGGACCAATGCCGAATCCGCCCCATCAAACCCCACCAAACCAAGGGACAACCCATTGCGCATCGACCGTAGCGTCCGCCCCGAACCGTACACTCACAGGTGGTTTTGTGATTCCATAGCGTGCAGCCAAGGCAGTACGATTGCCGGTTTATCCGCACGCACAGGTACCTACGCCGGTTGGTAAACCTTACATTCCATACCTTGCAACCGAACGTTTAGGAGCATGTATGCCTGAGCAGCATATTGATAACGAGAAGATTCCCACACGTCTTATCGGCGCGATTGTGGCTGTCGGCTCACTTGCCTTCATTGGCATTCTGACCGAAACCGTGATGACCGTGCTTTTCCCCGCACTGATGCGCGAATTCCATGTCGACACGGCCACTGTGCAATGGATTACCACGATTTATCTGTTGGCGGTGGCCGCTACCATGCCCATCAGCTCGTTTTTGAAGCGCCGATTCGCGCTGAAAACCATTTTTCTTGCGGCTGTGATTCTGGCCATCGTTGGCTCGCTGATCATGATCGTCGCCCAAGCCTTCCCGCTGCTGATTGTCGCCCGCATTATTCAGGGCATTGGCTCAGGCGTGGCCACGCCGTTGATGATCAACATCATCCTGGAGCAGTCTCCTCGTTCGAAAATCGGCCGATTGATGGGCGTAGGATCGCTGGTCATTACCGTGGCTCCGGCCATCGGCCCGACCGTCGGCGGCGCGGTGACCACAGTGCTGCCGTGGCGCGCGATTTTCGTCATCGCCATTCCGCTGGTGCTAATCGCAGCATGCATCGGCATGAAGTGCATTGAGCAGAAGACACCGACCGAGGCTGCCTATCTTGACCCGATTCAGCTTGGGTCCATTGTTGTCGCGTTGGTCGGTCTGGTGCTGGCGCTCAACCAAGGTGGCGTGGCCATCAGTGCGGCGGTGTCCGGCAAGTCAGCCACACGCTCCGGCATTATCGCCATTGTCAGTCTGATTGCGGGCCTCGCCTTGTTGATCGTGTTCGCCATGAGTTCCAAGCGTGCCTTCTCCCCGCTGCTGCGCCTTGGCATTCTCAAGGATCCCGCCGTACTGTTACACGCCTGCGCATATCTGCTGCTGCCATTGGTCGCCATCGGCTACGGCTATGTCATCACCAATGTGGCACAGCTCTCGCTCGGCACCACGGCATTTGTGGCCGGCTCTCTGGTGCTGCCCGGCGCACTGGTCGGCGCTGTCTGTGCCCCGCTTGGCGGCTGGTTCTACGATAAGTTCGGCGCGGTCAAGCCGATTCTGATTCCGCTCGGCATCGCTATTTTGGGCCCAGTGCTTATGCTGGTGTTCTCGATGCAGCTTACGCCCGTGCTGCTCGCCGGATTCTATTTCATTTTCGGTCTGTTCTATTCCATCGGCAATGCGAATGTGATGACCAGTGGCCTGTCGGAGGTCTCTCCCGAGTTCAAGCCGGACGGCAACGCCATTTTCAACACGTGTCTTCAGTTTGGCGGCGCTGCCGGTACCGCACTGTTCTCCACGATTCTTTCCGTGGCTCAGGCCGGCGCAGGAGAAGAAGGCACCGCTGAGTTTGCTCACGCCACTGCCGTCGGCGGCACATGGACGTTTGCAACGATGACGGTTATCTGCCTGATTGGCTGGTGCTGTCTGGCCACCGCGTTCCGCATTCGCGCGGCACGTAAGCGTGCATAAATCCGATCATCAATAGAGTCCCAGCTTTCCAAACACGTGTGGGGCGTGCCCCGGGAGAACCCAGGGGCACGCCCCACACGCTAATGAAAGGAAGAAAAGGAGAAAGAAAGCTTTGGCGGGCAGTGCCGGCTGCTGTGACCTTGCCATCACAGCAGCCCGGCTGATCCCGCCTATTCAGTTATGGTGTGTGTCGTATTCGGTGCGGAGACCGAGCGGGCAAGCCCGCTATTTTTTATCTCCGCCGACCGCCATCACCGCGCGCTGAAGCACAACGAAGACGAGGATCATGAGACCGATAACGATGGTGGTCCATTCGGCCGGCACACCGAAGTCAGAGGTGAGCGGATCGAGGATGGAGCGGACCAGAGAGCCGAGCACGGAGCCGAGCACGTAGCCGAAGCCACCGGTGATGATCGTACCGCCGATGACCACGGAGGCAACGGCGTCGAGCTCCCAGCCAACACCCACAGTGTTCTTGGCAGAGCCGATGTTTGCAGTGTACACGATCGAGGCCAGGGCGGCGAGAGTCGCAGAGGTCAAGTAGATGATGTACTGCGTGCGCTTGACCGGCAGACCCATGAGTTCCGCGGAGGAACGGGAGCCGCCGATGGCGTAGATGGTGCGTCCGGTGCGGGTATGGTGCAGGAAGACGTAGCCGAAGACCACAACCACCAGTGCGATGATCACGCCGACGTTGAAGGACAGATCGTTGGAGATCTTCGGATTGTCGATGATCTTGATCACGTTGGAGATGAACGAGAAGTCATTGCCCTGCGGGAAGGTCAGCGAGTCGGTGGAGATGATGGAGGCAAGACCACGGGCCAGGAACATCGTCGACAGGGTCGCGATGAACGGCTGCATGTTGAATTCCTCGATCAAGGTGCCGGCCAGCAGGCCGAACACAGCGCCGATGAGCAGCATGATGATCATGACCAGGAAGGCGGGCACGCCGGCGTTCGCCAGCTTCAGGCCGACGACTGCGGTGATGGCCACGATAGCACCGACAGACAAATCGATACCACCGGTCAGAATCGGCAGGGTCATGGCCACAGCCAGAATAATCAGGTAGGCGTGGTCAATGAACAGGGAGGAGATGAAGCCCAGTCGAATGTAGGTGCCGAACAACGCCTGACCCATGATGATCATCAGGATGAAGATCACCACGGCCGCGAGGGTCGGGATCATCTGACGATCGAGCTTGAAGCCCTTCTTGGGAGCCTTCACTTTGTTTGCCGTAGCTGTTGTCATGCTGCCACCGCCTTAGCTTGAGCCTTGAGCGCGCGCTTGCGTTTCATATTCGCGCTCAGGTTGTGAATCTTCGGAGCCTGCATCACGCAGATCACAATCACAACGACGGCGAAGAAGGCCGGAGTTGCCTCGGCGTTGACGCCCAGGGTGATGATGGTCTTGCGGATCATGGCGATAATTACAGCACCGACAGCAGAGCCGGCGAGGGAGAACTTACCACCCAGCAGTGAAGTACCGCCGATGACGACTGCCAGAATGGCGTACATTTCGAGGTCCTGACCGGTCTTAACCACGTCGACACGCATCACGGATGCGGTGGCGAACAGACCAGCGATGGCCGCGAGGAAGCCGGAAATCGCGTAGACGAGGAAGAGGATCTTCTTCGGCTTGATACCGGTCATACGGGAGGCTTCCTGGTTGATGCCCACGGCCTCAATCATCATGCCCATAGCGGTCTTGCGACACAGCAGGCCAACGAGAATCACAATGATAACGGCGATGACGAAGTTGGCGGGAATGCCCAGAATGAAGCCGTTGGCGAACCACTTCAGCGGTTCGTTGCCAGCAACTGCGGAGGCGTCGGTGTTCTCACCGGAGGTGATGACCTTGGCCATACCACGGCCGGCGAGCATCATAATCAGGGTGGTGATGAACGGCTGTAGGCCCAGGAAGGAAACCAGAGCGCCGTTGACGCAGCCAATGGCCAGACCAACAGCCAAGGCGATGAGGATGGAGAGCCACACGTTCATGCCATTGGACAGGGTCTGCATGGCGGCGGCACCTGCCACTGCCATAACGGAACCGACCGAAAGGTCGATACCGGCGGTGGAGATAACCAAGGTCATACCGGTTGCAATCATCAGGTATCGGGCAGATTCCTGGAGCATGGTGATCAGCGGGCCGGCCAGACCACCGGTGTTGCTGTTCCAGCTCAGAGCCAGGAAGTCATGCTGGAAGATGGTGCAGATGATGACCAGAAGAATGAATGCGACGATCGACCAGGTCAGGTTGCTGCTCAGCAGCTTCTTGACAAAGTTGTTGCCCTCGTCTTTTGCCTTTTCAGCCATCTCATGCCTCCTTTCCGGTGTTTACGTTGGTGTTAGCGATGGTTTCGACGATGGTCGCCTGAGAGACGGTGTCGTCGTTTTCGATTTCTGCGATCTTGTGGCGGTCCTTGAGAACCTCGATGTCGTCGGACAGACGCACGACCTCTTCAAGCTCGGAGGAGATGAAGACAACGCCCATGCCCTGAGAAGCCAGGTCAAGCACGACCTGCTGAATTTCAGCCTTGGCACCGATATCGATACCACGGGTCGGCTCGTCCAGAATCAGCAGCTCGGGGTGCGTGGCCAGCCAACGGCCAATGAGCACCTTCTGCTGGTTGCCGCCGGAGAGATTCTTGACCGGGCGATCCGGGTCGGCGGGACGAACGTTGAGTTCCTTCATGTACTTGTCAACGATGGCGTCCGCTTCCTTCTTGGGAATCGGCTTGAACATACCGCGCGTTGCCTGCAGGGCGATAAGGATGTTCTGGCGGACGGTCAGGTCGCCGATGATGCCCTCATCACGACGGTTTTCGGTGGAGTACGCGATTTTGTTCTTCAAAGCCGTGTACGGATCGGAGATGTTGACCTTCTTGCCGTTGAGCGTGTAGGTACCCGAATCCGGCTTGTCGGCACCATACAGGAGTCGACCAAGCTCGGTACGACCGGAGCCCAGCAGGCCAGCGAAGCCAACGACCTCACCCTTGTAGATGTCAACATCAACCGGGTTGATGGTGCCCTTCTTGCCGAGGCCCTTGACATCGACGATCGGCTTCTCGCCAGGGGTGATTTCACGGCGAGCCTTCTTGGCACCAATCTGGGACAGCTCGGCGGCGGACTTACCAATCATCATGCCGATGAGTTCGTCGCGCGGGGTGTCCTTGGTCATGACCTCCTTGATGAACTGGCCGTTACGCAGAATGGTCAGACGATCGGTAATCTCATAAATCTGATCGAGGAAGTGGGAGACGAAGAGGATGGCCACGCCCGAGTCACGCACCTTGCGCATGATCGCGAACAGGTCCCTGACCTCGTTGGCATCCAGCGAAGAGGTCGGCTCATCGAGAATCAGCACCTTGGCGTTGATAACCATAGCGCGGGCGATGGCGACCAGCTGCTGCATAGCGATGGAGATGGAGCTCAGCGGAGTGTGCGGGTCAATGGATTCGAGGCCCATCTGTGCCAAATACTTCTTGGCGGCCTCGTGGGTCTTCTTCCAGTCGATGCCGAAGGGGCCGCGCTTTTCGTGGCCCAGCATCACGTTCTCACCGACGGAAAGGTTGGTGCACAGGTTCACTTCCTGATACACGGTGGCGATACCGGCGTTTTGTGCGTCGAGGGTGCCGTTGAACTGCTGAGGCTTGCCGTCCACCATAATGGAGCCGGCGTTGATCTTGTACACACCGGTCAGAGCCTTAATCATGGTGGACTTGCCTGCACCGTTCTCACCCATCAGGGCGTGAACTTCGCCCGGGTAGAGAGTCAAATCAACACCATCCAAGGCCTTGACGCCCGGGAATTCAATCGTAATGCCTTTCATTACGACGATGGGGTTTTTATCTGTCATGTCTTTGCCTTAAACGAGAATGAAGTGTTATCGTTTTGTGATATTTGAGCCACACATGAGTGATGGTGTGGAAGGAACATCCTTCTCACACCATCACATCAATTATTTGGTTCAGTTATCAATGAGTCGCAGCAGACTTATCAGTAGGCGCGGGTGTTGTTGTCCAGAGCTTCCTTGGCGGAGGCGGCGTCGAAGGTCTTGGACTCGATCTCGATGTCCTTCTCAACGGTCTTGCCATCCAGGTAGTCCTTGACGGCCTGAGCGGTTTCCTTGCCGAAAATCGGGTTGTACTCGATCACGTAGGAGAGGTCACCATCAACAAGAGCCTGCAGAGCGTTCTTGGTACCGTCGATGGTGATGATCTTGACCTTGCCCTTGAGGCCGGCGGCGTCAACAGCCTGAGCGGCACCGAGGCCCATCTCGTCGTTCTGAGCGAAGATGAACTGCGGGTTGTCGGACTTGTACTTGTCGAGCAGACCAGCGGTCACGGTCTTGGCCTCATCAGTGGACCAGTTAGCGGACTGGGACTCAAGAACCTTGACGTTGGAGGCAACCTTGTTGCCCCAACCAGTGCCACGATCCTTCACCACGGACAGGCCGGCAGGGCCTTCGAGGATGAAGCCGTTGGCGCCATCCGGGAAGTTCTTGTTCACGAACTCGGCAGCCTGCTCGCCGCACCAGACGTTGGACGGTCCGATGTGAGCAACGATGGCCTTCTTGGCCTCGGCGTCCTTGACGTCCACGTTACGGTCAACGGTGAAGACCGGAATCTCAGCCTCAGCGGCCTTCTTCAGGGAGTCATCCCAACCGGAATCCTCGGTGGAGGACAGGATGATGGCGTCGACTTCGTCGTTAACGAACTTGTTGAACGCCTGAATCTGCTTCTGCTGATCGTTGTTCTGGGTCGGAGAGTAGGTCAGGTCAAAGCCGGCATCCTCGAATGCCTGCTGAATGTCCTTCTCGTTGGCGGTACGGAAGCCGCCCTCAGGACCGACAGCCACGAAGCCAACCGTCTTCTTGCCGGAGTCCGAGCTGCCACCTGCGTTGCTGGAACCGCATGCGGCAACGCTGACAAGCGCAGCAGCAGAAGCAACGAGGGCAATGGCCTTCTTCCAATTCTTCATAAATACTCCTCCTCGAGCAGTGTTTATTTTTTGGATGATCTTTCATCCTGTTTGGTGACTGTTCGTCATCGACAGCCTCTAGTATGACGCTCACAGGCCAAATGTTCAATCGCATGCGATAACAGTTTGATAACAGGTTTATAACAAATTAATAACAGTGGTTCAAAAATGGCGTCGCAACACTGTTTTGCCTTGATAACAGACCAATAATAGTGATTGGTTGCGCAGCGGCAATGCCGCTCGCCAGCCGAGCGACAAAGCCGTTGCCTCATACAACAAGAAAGGTTATTATGAACACCGTTTTTCTTATACCATCTACTGCGCACCGAGGGCAGTGACCTGGCTATCGGCGATGGTCCAGGAACCGTCGAGTGAGCCAGAAACGGAGCGAACAATACCCAAATCGTCCACAATGGCCAGGCGACGGGACAGGCTAATCTGCCCCGATGCCATCGACGTTATGGTTCCATTAGGCAGACGCTGCGCATTGGCCGGGCCTGGTGCCATTTGACGCCATGCCTCTTGTTGTTCGCTATTTCCCTCAGGAGGTGTGGTGGCGTACACCAGATTCAGATCGTTGTAGAACGTGAGCATGGTGACGTGTCTGAGCACACTCACTTGGGTGGCCGCTTTGCTCAGACCGCTCAGTGTTTTATCACCGTTGCGCGCCACACCGGTCATCATCACGCCGTTCGTGTCCTCGCCCTCGACTGCCAACGCCAATCGGCACCCTTCCGGAGAAACCGCCAATGCCACAATGCTGTCGGCAGCGCCAAGCCAATCAAGCTTCAGATCGGTTTCCTTGCCCCCATCTGACACATGCAATTCGCGCCCGTTCTCGGATACAGCCCATACTTCGCCATCCAGACCTTCGGTAATCGATCGCATCGGCTCGCCGGAGAACATCACCCCACAGGACGCACCATCAGATTTCAGGCATTCGACCACGCCGTCCGCACGCAACACCGCGCCGCCGGATGAGGAAAAAACGAAGCCCCGAGCATCGTCATATCCGGGGGCCTCCCCTACACGCAACGGACTGGAGCTGGCCAGGGAAACGATATGACCACCGGTCAACGTGTATACGCCCGCTGTCGGCTGCTCGGTAGTAAGTTTCACATTTGCGTCGGCATCGGAATAGTCCACTCCATCGCCGGTAATCCTCAGCGCGTATTCGGCATTGCCGTCGCCCATAGTCAGACGGATGCGATGTACCAGCAGGCCTCGTTCTTCCTCGTTCAACGCATTGATACCGCTGTTGAGGTGTATCTCCACCACATTGTTCTTCACCGGCACGCTGTCGACCGCGAGTTTGATGGTAGACAAGCCGGCGCCTCGCAGCACTCCTTCCAACCAGGAGGGTGCATCCGAGAGCACTTCACCGACTGCCTGGGTGCGCCAGTTGCGCCAGCTCAACCAACGAATATCCGGGATAAGTTGCTTGCCGGAAGTACTCACCTGATACACGGATACTTGGCGGAACACCTGTTCAAAATCTGCGGTGGAAATCACCACGCCGCTTTCCAATGACGAGATGCGCCATTGGCCGCTTTTCTTCATCAGCGTATAGGGAAGCCTGCGCGTTTGGGTGCTGTTTGACGGCGTGTATACGCCATGCGAATCCAAGGAACCCACCACCTGAAGTTCCACTTCCACAATCAGTGAGCTTTCCGCACCTTGTGGCGCGCTTATGGTGTTGGCGCGTCGGCGGAAATCAGGGGTGCCGCTGTATACCAGTGCCGCAGAATCTCCATTCCACCCGGCAGAAGCCGAGCCAGTCAGGAATTCGCGAGCCACGCGATAGCCATCGGACTGCACGCCAGCAGGCATAGCGTCATAGAACCCTTTGACAATGGTTTCCGGCTGTGCATCGTCCGCAGGCCCCTGAGGATTGGTGTAAACACGCTGGGTCTGCTGTTCCACCGGTGCCAGAGTCTGCACCGAGCCGCTAATCGGCAAACCGAACGGACTTGAGCATGCCGTCATCGTGATGCAACAGGCTATGGCCGCGCCTGCGGCGGCAATCGTTCTGGTCACTCGTCTCATAGTGGCCTCCCCATCATCGTGTCGCGGCGAACCTCATGATAATCATGTGTGACTTGGCTGGTGGCCACACCAAACCCACCGGTGACACGCAGGTCATCCGGCGTTTCAGAAGCAAAATTCACCGGCAGTTCAGCGTCCGCCACCTCACCTTGGTCGGGGTCACGCGGCAGCAATACCAAGAACCAGGTGCCCTCCCCCACTGCCGAACGTACACGGATACTACCGTGGTGCAGCAAGGCATCAGTCATGGCGATGGCCAGGCCCAATCCGGTGCCGCCGGTAACGCGTGAACGTGAAAGGTCGCCTCTCCAGAATCGATCGAATACATGAGCGACTTTGTCTTCGTCGATACCAACGCCATAGTCGCGAACGCTGATGGCCACGGCTTTGCGGTTGGCCGCGACGCGCACTTCGATCGGCCGGTCCTCAGCGAAATCGACGGCATTGGCCAACAGATTTCTGACGATGCGAATCACTCGACGCGAATCGATACGAGTCAAAACCTGCACATTGGGCAGATACGTGTGAATCGGCACCCGTTTGGCTTGGGCTATGCCGTCAACTTGGTCCACTGCCGTTTCAATTGGTTCGCATAAATCGGTTTCCACAAGGTCGAGTGCCGCATAACCGGCATCGTAGCGGGAGATTTCCAACAGATCGGCGAGCATGTCTTGGAATCGACTGATCTGGCCGGCCAACAGTTCGACCGTACGCTTGGTGGAGGGGTCGAAGCCGTCTTTTTTCATTTCGAGCAGGTCGGAAGCCATACGCATGGTGGTCACCGGGGTACGCAATTCATGACTGACGTCGGACACAAATCGTTTCTGGAAAACGCTTGCTTCCTCCAGCTCATCGATCTTCTGGTTGAGCGCATCAGCCATCGTATTGAAGGATTGCTGCAGCACACCAAGCTCATCCTTACGATCCACGGTAACGCGCATATCGAGATTGCCGGAGGCCAGTGTTTCCGAGGCCGCTGCCACTCGTTCAATCGGGCGCACGATGCCACGAATCACCAGCCAGATTACTACGCCCACCACGATGGACAGCAACGCACAGATGACCACCAGACTGAGCTGAATCTGCGTCAAGGACTGCTGCTGGAACGTGTACGAATAAATGGCGAAGAATTCGAGGTTGCCGGCCACGCCAAAGTCCAATACGGTGCCGAGCACCGCTGCGGGCGTCCCGCTGCCCGGCATGCCGGAATCACCGGGAATTTCGACCGGCTGATAGAACACGCTGTCATCCAAGTCGGAGGCCACGGACGAACGGATGTCATCAGAAATCAGACTTTGATAGCTGGGTTCGGTGGATACGGGGATGATGGCACGCGAGTTGGTATCACGACTCCACAAATACACACCTATCAGGTTGGAGGGCCCCTCGGATTGCAACGAGGACGCCAAGTCATTGACCAGCTGCTGGATCTGCACTGTGGCGGAGACATCGGCCGCGTCCAGACTGGTTTGGGCCTGCTGCACCATGTTTGAATAGTCGGCACGCGACTGCGAAGTGATTTGGGTAAGCAGCGAGGCGCGCACTGATACCATCGATACGCCAGAGAAGACGATGGCCACGGCCAGTGTAAGAATCACGGTGAGGGCCACGGTGCGGGCCTGCAGCGAGCGACGAACTTCAGCGCGTCCGTGGCGCAGCAAGCGTTTGAGGCTGAATCGAGGGCGCAGGTTCATTGTTCAGGAGTGACGAACTTGTAGCCGATACCGCGTACGGTCTGCACGATTTGCGGGTTCTCGGGGTCGTCCTCCACTTTGGCCCTAAGGCGTTGAACATGCACATTGACCAGGCGCGTATCGCCGGAATTCTCGTATCCCCAGACATTCTTGAGCAGGCTGGAACGACTGATGGCCTCGCCGGCGGCGGCCGCAAGCATGAACAGCAGCTCGAATTCCATCGGAGTAAGATTCAGGTCCTTGCCATCCTTGGTGGCGGTGTGTTCCAAACGGTCGATGACGATGGATCCGCGTTCCAGATGGTTGACGTTTGCATTGCCACCGCTTGCACCACCGGTGGCACCGTCTTCGGCGGCCGGCTTGGCGATGCGGAAGCGTGCATGGATACGCGCCAGCAATTCGGCCACTTTGAAGGGCTTGGGCACGTAGTCGTCGGCCCCGGCTTCCAAGCCGGCCACGACGTCAAGTGTGTCTGATTTGGCGGTGAGCATGATAATCGGCACATTAGAGGTAGCTCTGATGCGGCGGGCCACCCCCGTGCCGTCCAGCCCGGGGAGCATAACGTCAAGCAGAATCAAATCGGGCTTGACGATGGGGAACATTTCCACAGCCCTCAGCCCGTCCAGGCAGGTCACGGTCTGGAATCCCTCGTTTTCCAAAACAAGACTAAGCATTTCGCCGATGGCCTGATCGTCGTCCACGATGAAGATGGTCGCCATGGTGTTTGTCTTCCCTTTCCCACTGTTATTGTTGCGTTACACTTTACTCCCCTATGTTCATTTCTGTTCGGGTTCCCCGCCATGCAACATCGGGCGAATCTTGGCAAGACGCTGGCTGACTTCGTGTTCATAGCCGCGATCGTTGGGATGGTAGTACTCGGTGCCACGCAGCTCTTCGGGCATATATTCCTGTGGCGCCACGGCACCGGGCCAATCGTGCGCATACTTGTAGCCCTCGTGGTTGCCCCACTCTTTCATAAGCTTGGTGGGGGCGTTCCTCAAATACAGCGGAACAGCGCCGATCTTGCCGGCATCCACGTCCGCGAGCGCCTGGTTAATGGCGTTATAGCTGGCGTTTGATTTGGGCGCGGTGGCCACGGCAATCGTAGCTTCGGCCAAAATAATACGTGCCTCGGGCATGCCGACCAGCGCCACGGCCTGCGCCGCAGCCACGGTGACCTGCAAATCTGCGGGGCGGCCATGCCGACTTCCTCGCTGGCGGCGATCATGATGCGACGGGCGATGAAGCGCGGATCTTCACCCGCTTTCAGCATGCGTGCCAGATAATGGATGGCGGCATCCGGATCGGAGCCCCGCATGGATTTGATGAATGCGGAAATCACGTCGTAATGGTCATCGCCGTCTTTGTCGTAGCGCACGGTGGCGGTGTCCATTACCGTAGCCACGATTTCGGGGGTGATGATGGGTCGGCGTGCGCCCTTTTTGCGGGCTTCGTCGCCAGTGACCGCGCCAGCCGCGGCCTCCAGAATCGTGAGACTCTTGCGTGCGTCACCACCGGCCATGCGCACGATGTCGGCGATGGCTTCGTCCGTGGCTTTGACCTCGCCCCTGAGACCGCGGTCATCAGTCAGCGCGCGCTGCACCAGTTCGATGAGCTGATCAGGCTCCAATGACTCAAGCTTGACGACCACCGAACGGGAGAGCAACGGTTTGATGATGGAAAAGCTCGGGTTCTCGGTGGTGGCGCCGATAAAGGTCACGTCGCGGTTTTCGACGGCGGGAAGCAGCGCATCCTGCTGGGATTTGGAGAAGCGATGTACCTCGTCGATGAACAGTACGGTTTCCTGGCCGCGTGACACGAGCCGTTCGTGAGCGCGGGTGAGTACGTCGCGCACGTCTTTGACGCCGGATGTCACGGCGGAGAGTTCCTCAAACACGCGGCCGGATTGGCCGGCCACGATGGTGGCGAGCGTGGTTTTGCCGACGCCTGGAGGGCCGAACAGGATTACGGAGCTCGGCGCGGTGAGACTGCCTTTGCTGGCCGGATTGGCGAGGCGGCGCAGCGGCGAGCCCTGGCCCAACACCTGCGTTTGGCCAATCACCTCGTCCAAAGTGCGTGGACGCATGCGCACCGCCAACGGCCGCGTCATCGACTCCGGCGCATCAGCCGCCCCAAACAAATCGTTCTCACTCATAACGTCCTATAGTACCCCAGTGTTCGAACAGACGTTCGAGCTGCACCCTGGCTTCCCTCAGAGAGGGGAGCCAAGAAAGGAATCAGTTACTCACCTTGTAGTCGTGGAAGACTACTTCGCCGGTGTCTTGGGTGGCGTCGAGGTCCACGATGCCTTCGATGGCCCAGTCGTGGTCGCCATCGGAATCATCGATAATCTGACGCACCTTCCACGTATGCTCGTCGTTCTCGTGCTTGTCATCCAACATGAACAGTTCGGGCGAGCGCGCTTCGGCGCCGATGCCCACGTACTCGTGCTCGTCGTAGTAGTCGTCGAGCACATCTTCCCATTCGTGCACGCCGTAGCCCCAGTCCTTGTCGAGCGCGCCGAGCTTGTCCGGCTGGTCAAGGTCCATAAGCCGCACACGGCGGAACAAGGCATTGCGCACCAGCACGGTAAGACCACGACGGTCCTCGACCACCGCGCTTTTTGCGCCGGGCGCGGCCAGGGATGCCGCAGCCTCGGATTGGTCAGCCGAGTCACCGGCGTTCTCCCATTCGTCCACCAGCGAGGAGTCGATGGAGCGCACGAGCACGCGCAGCCACGAGATGATGTCTTCGAGTTGCTCGTCACGCTTTTCGGGCGGCACGGTGCGCGCCAGCGTGCGGTAGGCGTCCGAGAGGTAGCGCAACAGGGTGCCTTCGGAGCGGGCGATGTTGTATCGGGTGATGTATCCGGTGAAGTCGGAGGCGGTTTCCACCATGTCGCGCACCACGGATTTCGGCGACAGCCAGTAGTCGTTGGCCCACGGCACATCGTGGCGGTACTGGTCGAACGCGGATTCGAGCATGTCTTCCAGCGGCTTCGGATACGTAATCTCCTGCAGCTTATCCATACGCTCGTCATAGTCGAGTCCGTCAGCCTTCATATCGGCCATCGCCTTGTCTCGGGCCTGACGCTCCTGGGCACGCAGCACCTGCTTGGGGTCTTCGAGCGTGGCCTCGGCCATGGAAATCACGTCCAGCGCATAGGTGTCGGACTCGGGGTCCAGCAGTTCGAGCGCGGCCAGCAGGAACGGGGAGAGCGGCTGGTCGAGGGCGAAGTCGTCCGGCATATCAAGGGTCATGTAGTAGTCCTTGCCGCCGTCCTTGCGGTCCTCGGTTTCGATGACTTCGGTATCGAACAGGGTTTGGAAGATCTCGTCGGCCCGCTGGTGCAGATGCTCCTTCTGGTCGGGGGTCTGCGCGGAATCGTCGATGAGATCGTCGATACGGGCACGGGCGTCACCGCCCTGCGCCACTTCATTGAGCACCATCGAATGCGTGATTTTCAGGTGCGGGACCAGGGTCTCCGGTTCGGCGTCGATGAGCTTATCAAACGTGCTCTGGGTTCCAGGTCACAAAACCTTCCGGAGCCTTCTTGCGCTTGACCTTCTTGAGCTTCTTCGGGTCTCCCCCGGCCTTGGCGATGGCCTTCTGGTTTTCGATTTCGTATTCGGGAGCCTCGGCGATCACCAGTCCCTCGGTATCGAATCCCATACGGCCGGCTCGTCCGGCAATCTGGTGGAATTCGCGGGCGCGCAGGCGGCGCATCTTGGTGCCGTCGAACTTGGTCAGGGCCGTGAGCACCACGGAGTGAATCGGCACATTGATGCCGACGCCCAATGTATCGGTGCCGCAAATCACCGGCAGCAGACCCTGCTGGGCGAGCTGCTCGACCAGGCGGCGGTAGCGAGGCAGCATGCCGGCATGATGGATGCCGACACCGGTGCGCAGCAGTCGCTGCAGAATCTTGCCGAAGGCTGTGGTGAACTTGACGCCTTTGATGGCTTCTGCGATGGCTTGGCGCTGTTCCTTGCTGGACACGCCGGTGGAGGCGAGCGCCTTGCCGGGCAGCGGTTCGACCTGCGTGTCGCCGGAGGGCTCTTCGCCGTCGGGCTCGCCGGAAGAAGGCGCGCCGTTCCCGTCGGAGGGGCTGCCGCCCGGCTTGTTCCCGTCTTCGTCAGCCGGGCCCGCCGCCTTCTGCTCGAACACGGCGAACGGCGACAGCTCATCGACGGTCATGCTCGCAAGACCGTTTTCCACCGCAACCTTCGCCGTTTCGAGCGAGCCGTCGGCTTTCCGGTGGACCATCCAGACGCTTTCTCCCTCGTAGCGCTTGTCGACCGAGAACGACACGGAGAGCTTGCCTTCGTGCGCGGCATTCTCGCCGGTCGCCGCGTCCACCACCGACGCGTCAGCGCTGACGATGAGCGCGCCCAGCTGGTCGGACGCCTTTGCCATTTCGGCCTTCTGCTCATCGGTCAGGGCCGAGAGCGCCAAGGAGAGCTCGGCGCCTGCGGGGAACGATCCCGACACTTCCACGCGCGATCCGGCGATCTCGCCGACGTGCGAGCTCTCCTCGTAGCCGCCGCCCGGCTGGTCCGGCTCGGGCAGGTCCACCGTCACGCTCATGACGTCGGCCACAGCGTCGCCCACCGAGAGGACGATGCCGGAGTCCACGCGCTCGGCGGGCGTGTTGCAGCCGTCGTACTGCAGCAGCGAACGACGTGCCCTCCATGCCGAACGTCTCGCAGGCGTTGGCGTTGAAGAACGGGCGAGTGTAAAGTGCCTGGCCGTCCCGATACTCCGTATTCTCCGGATAGACGGGCATGACGCCCGGACGGTGGTCGACCGTGTTCACGGTGTTACCCAAAAGGGGATCGTCGGCGGTCGTGCCGCGCGCATCCACGATTCCCTGGTCGATATGCCAGATGACGACGCCGCCCGTTTCGTTGTAGTATTGCGGCTTGTCTTTATGGCGTTCGGCGCGGTACGAGGACGTCAATCCCCGGTCGAAGCTCTCGTACTGGCGGTTCTCCACCAGATAGTACTCGCCTTCGGTGCTGGTGGGGACGCGCAGGCACCGGTAGCCCTCGTCGCTCCAGAGCGTGGAGACGTCGTACGTGCCGTCGGCGGCTACCTCGACGGGCTCTATGTAGCCGAGCTGTTCCAAGCAGAAGGGGTCGAAGCTGACGGGGACGAAGACAGTTTCGCCGCTATCGGCAATGTAGTTGCCCCACGATCCGCCTGCCATCAAGCTGATTTCTCCTACGTCGTAGGCCAACCAGGGAAATTGGTCGACGGTCGCATCGGGATCATACGAGGTGTAGTTGACATCGTACAGGTCGGGCAGTCCCAGGTAATGTCCCAGTTCGTGCGCGACGGTGCTCGTGGGCATGGGCTGAGCGGTGACGACGTCGTTCGTAAGGATTTCTCCCATGGTGATGTAGTCGTCGACCACGATTTCGCTGTGCGTGATGGGGTTGACGATCGTTGCGGGTGCGAAGCTGTCCTTGTCCATGCTGGACAGCTGCCATCGGCAGGCCCAGGTTGACGGATCGATTTCGCCTCCCGAGGATTCATAGCCCGCCACGATGAACAGCAGGCAGACTTCGGTCGGTTCGAGCACGCCGTTGCCGTTCGCGTCGTAGTTTGTCGAAGTCTATGTACTGGGAGGCTTCGTTGAGCGCGTCG
>ENA-OPZZ01001008-OPZZ01001008.1-human-gut-metagenome-genome-assembly--contig:-NODE-1008-length-19360-cov-4.083346_pt1 | contig 19360 bp, 19 predicted proteins | sample MGYA00242487_ERZ504511 | MGnify/ENA primary metagenome ERZ504511 (study PRJEB26092, sample SAMD00036241) | human gut metagenome | host: Homo sapiens | study: EMG produced TPA metagenomics assembly of... | reverse complement strand
CATATAGCGCAGCATATTCAGCCATGTTCGCCGCAAGAAAGAGCCTTCCAAGCCTCTTCCACTATCAGTTGTTTCCGCACGCCTTTCAGCCGTCGCATCTTGTTAATGAAAGCCTCCATGATGATGATGGTAACTACTGGGAACAGTTCGCGGTTTCCTTTATACTGTCAATCTCGAAGACGATGACCGCTTGCCCAGCAGGTCGATGTTCTCCGTGGAGTTGAGCAGGAAGTCGTAGCGTCCGCCCCGGTAATACTGCCCGCATGGTGGTGAGCATGTTGTCGATGTTGAAGTCTTCCTTCTCCACCTTTATCTCGCGCTCTGCCAGTTCCCTGCGGTAGTCGTCACGCATGTACTCGTAGAAGGTGTTGAACGAGGGTACGATGCTCCGGTCAGCCTTGATACGTTCGATGTAGGCGTTCACCGCACTGCCTAGTTCACCGCTCTCCGTTTTCGTCACCTTGTCGTCCTCCGACTTCCAGAGCGTCAGCAGCAGCGTCTTGATGCTGTCCTTCTTCTCCACGTCGAACACGCAGTCATCAGTGTAGAACGGATTGAAGCTGATGGGCTTCTCCTCCGTGTAGGTGAAATACACGCCGTCCGCGCCGCCCGTCTTGCGCCGTATCATCTCGCACAGTCCCTGATAGGAATTTCCCGTGTCCACCAGTACCACGTGCGTGCCCTGCTCCCAATACTGCCTCACGAGGTGGTTCATGAAGAAGGACTTGCCGCTTCCGCTGGGACCCAGCACGAATTTGTTTCTGTTGGTCGTGATGCCTTTTTTCATCGGCAGGTCGGAAATATCGAGGTGCAGCGGTTTTCCCGTGAGCCTGTCCACCATCTTGATGCCGAAGGGCGAGAGCGAGCTGCGGTAGTTGGTTTCCTCCGTGAAGAGGCACACCGCCTGCTCGATGAAGGTGTGGAAACTCTCCTCCGCAGGGAAGTCCGCCGCATTGCCGGGCATGGCCGCCCAGTAGAGTGTCGGGCAGTCGATGGTGTTGTGGCGCGGCACGCACTCCATGCTTGCCAGCTGGCTTCCCACATCGTTCCTGATATGCTTCAGTTCCTCCGCGTCATCGCTCCACGCCATGACATTGAAGTGCGCCCGTACAGAGGTCAGACCGTAGGAATGGGCTTCGTTCAGGTACTGGTCTATCCACTCGCGGTTGATGCTGTTGCTCCTTGAATAGCGGGAGAGCGACTGCATGTTGCGGGCGGACTTCTCGAACCTCTGCAGGTTCTCCTCGCTGTTGTCGATAATCACATACTGGTTGTAAATGTGGTTGCACGGCAGCAGCAGGCCCACGGGGGAGGCGAAGGAGAGGCGGCAGTCCGAGCGGTCGGTGGACAGCCGCTCGTAACGGGTGTCTGTCGCCACCGTGCCGGGCAGGTCTTCCGCGTCGGAGAGGGTGTGCAGACACAGGCGGTTGTCGCCGATGCGCATCTCCCTTGCCGAAAGCTCGATGTCCTGCAACGTGGCGTTATCTTCGGGCAGGAGCGAGAAGTACCGCTCCAGCAGCCCGGATTTGCCGTCCGTCCCCACTATCTCATCGGTGGAGAGGCGGCGCAGCCTGACAAAGCCGCTGTCGTTCATGATGCGCTCGAACTGTTCTGTCGCCTCCATGAACTTCCCGGCGTTTTCCCTGTCCAGCTCCTTCGGGATGATATGCCCCCGGCACAGCGTGCTGAAATTGCTCTGCATCCGGTTACGCTCCTTTGTTGTCTTGGTCAGGTAGAGGTAGCACGTGTGCTTCAGGTACGGACGCTCGTTGAAATGACGCTCGAAGCTCCGCGAGAGGAAACTCATATCGTCCTTCTGCAACTCCGGTCTGTACTTCTCCTTGATGAACCAGTCCTGCTTGTGGACGACGGAGAAATCCGGCAAGACCTTGATTGCCTTGCACCAGCAGCCATGTATCGCCTCATATTCCGCGCTTGTCACGGTATAAAGCTCCGGCAGTTCCACCTCGAAAGCCACCGTGATGTCGGCATCTTTGGAGATGATGCAGCCGTGTTCCACTGCCAGCAGCGGAAATCTGTTTTCCAGTGTCGTTATTTTCGATGTATTTCTCATGCAGTTTCTTCCTTTCGTTTACGTGTGAATAATCGGGTGATCCGCCGCCGGTTGATAAGGTATCGGGGATGGCTCCGTGCCGCTCCCAACTTCATCAGCCCGTGTTCGCCGTAACGGGCATTCAGTGCGAAGGTCTGCCATACGAGGACGGAAGACGATACCGCGCCGAAGCCGATACATATCCACTGGTCGATACCGACCATGTAGAGGATGACGAACAGGACGAAGAGAGCCAGCAGTCCTCCACAGAAGATAGAAGAGTACTGGGCTTTCAGTCCCTTGAACTCGACCGGACGGCCGATACCCTTGTTTATCGGGTATTCAGCCATACATTATCATATTAAAGGAAGAATGAGCGCAGGATGGTGGCGGCTACGATAAGGAAGATACACGCACCGAACCAGCTTGCGGCGGTCTTGGAGGTGTCGGGGTCTCCTGACGAGAATTTTGAATAGACTTTCACGCCCCCGATAAGACCGATCACCGCACCGATGGCGTAAATGAGTTTCGTGGCGGGTTCAAAATACGAACTCACCATCGAGGTGGTTTCCGTAATGCCTGCAAGACCGTTTCCCTGAGCGGAAGCGGTGGCGGTTGCGGCGATCATAAGTGCCGCAGAGATGATGGAACTTTTGTCTGATGTTCTTGTTCATAAACTGTTCTTGTTTTGTGCCGTCGAAAGGGTGGATGGTCCCTTTTTCGGGGCGGTTGATACTTGATTACTTTACTTTGGTTTAGTGGTAGCCCGTTTGTTTCTACGGACTTGGGTGTGTCCGTTGCGGGTTGGCTGTACCTTGTACTGCCGTGCCGCGTGTGTAGATGTATTCCTACGTTTTCATTGCCGTTCATTTTTTAATTGTTATACATAATTGCGGATGTCGAAATCTTCAATGTTGTCGGGAACTGTAAACTCTTTCTTCGGTTTCTTCATCCGGATTTCGATAAGCCCCTTGATACGGATGGCTATTTCCGAAGAGCCTTCCATCATTTTGTCGTACAACTCCGTACCTTCCATTTCGGTGAAGACCTTTGCCGCCTTTTCACGTTCCTTACGGGTAGCTTCCGGGTTCTTGGCTGTCTTTACCGCATCGTCAATCTCGTCAAAGCTGCTGCCCGATGCCCGCGGAGCATCCGATGCATCGTCCTCCGGCTCATCTTCTCCGTATTCCAGTTCCTCCGGTGTCATGCTCGTGAAGGTTTCTTCGAGTTTGTCTTCCGGGACTTGTACGGGATTGGTGGCGGCTTTCCTGTTTCCGTCGTCAAAAGTAGCCTCTTCTTCTGACAGCTCAATACCTTTTTCCGAAGTGGCAGCTTCCTGCACCGGTGTGGCAGTGTTTGTCCGGGTTGATGCCATTTTGAAGCGGCTCTTGCCAATGATGTCATTTTCGTTTTTGGGTGCTTCACCTTGTACCGTTTCCGGAATCGTGCCCCTGTCTTCCAATGACCGCCATAATCCGGTAATGCTCGTGAGGAACCGGACAAACTTCGTTTCCATGATCTTGTCATAAAGGAGTAGGAACAGGAACCAAAGGTTACAGCCGACCGATGCGGCAAGCAGAATATCCGTTACGTTCATAGCTCGACTGGGGGAACTGCGTTCAACATACGGTTAAATTCATCACGGTGGGTATGGAGAAATCCACTTATCACGTTCTCGGTGAAATCGGCAATCGTGACTTCTCCGTTTCCCAGCAGGCGGACAATCATGGAAATCTTGTAATGGGTTTCCTTGCTGATGTACACTTGTTTCCCTTCACTTGCCTTGATGCCTGATTTTTTCAGGCAGGCACGACAGTCATTCTTTTCTTTTTTCATACTCATCGTTTTTTATGGTTAGAATACTGAATTATAGCTTTTTGCGTAAAGGCTTTTTATCGCCTCCTCGCATTGGTTGAAGTGTTGCGTGAGCACATGGTCGATGTAAGCGGAGAGCGAAAGGGAGTCTTGCCCGATTACACGGGTGATACGCATGATACGCTCGTGGTACTCCGGGCGCACATACGCCATCTTCCCTGCACGCGCCTTTACTTCGGGTTCACGGATGAACAGACGCTCATACTCCTTCTCGCCGCATCTGTAACTTATAGAAACAGACGACTGGATTTCCACACTTGTCTGTACTTGGACAAACATACCGTTGCCGCTTTGCTGCGGTCTTTTGTTCATAGGGTTCTTTTCCTTTTTATGTTAAATCAAATCTTCACGTTGTTTTTTGTATAATTCGTTTATTCTCTCCTTGTGCTGCTCCAGATGTTGGCGCAACACGGTATCCACATAGCCGCCTACCGAGATTTCCCCTCCGGCGATGTCGTTCACTATCTTGAGGATTTTACCGTGAACATCGCGGCTGATATAGACACACTGGCGGGTCTTTATCTCGTTGCGGCGCAGGAACATCGCGTTATAGTCCTCTTCCGGCTTTTTCCGGCGGTTTGCCTTCCCTCTGTGCTTTCTCCCGTGTCGCCGCCTGCATGGGAGAAGGTTCCGGAACGGCGGTGCTTTCTTCGGCAGGTGCATCCGAGGAAATTTCCTGTGCCGGGTGTTGTGTCCCTTCCTGAGTGCTCCGTCCGATAGAAGCCAGCAACAGAGCCTCGTCAATACCTTCTGTGTTCACTTTCCTGCTGCCCATATTCACTGAGGTTTGATGATGTCGCTTATCTCTTCAGAAAACTCACGTATGCCGCTTCCTTTCAACAGGGATGCGTCCATCGGGAAGATGGTCGAACGGAACACGCTTTTGCGTTCTTCCGACAGGTCACGGCGGAACTTCTTGCTGTCGGGCAGGCGGGTGGCAAGTACCGGGAATCCCATTTCTGCAATCACCTCCTCGTAGATGCCGTACAGGTTATTTCTCTCCCTGCCGTCCACCATCGTCCAAAACAGATACAGCCCTTTTGTCTTCGCCTGCCCGGTCGTCATGAGCTTGTCACGGAACATCGTGATGAATTTCAGGGTGCTCTCAACGACGAAGCGGTCACCGCTCAGAGGTGCGAAGATGTAGTCCATCTGCGAGAGCGTCTTTATCACGCCGTTGCTTCTGAGTGTTCCGGGCATATCGAAGAACACCACATCGGGTTTTACATCCCCGGCGGCAATCATTCTTTCCGCATCATCGAGAGCGTTCACCGCATCACTTTTGATGATGGTGTAGGCGTTCTTTTTGATTTTGCGGAAGTGATCGCACGCAAGAGCCTTGAAGTAGGTACTGCTGCCGATGAGTTCCGTTTCATGTTCACGCAGTCCGCAGATGCTGTGCTGCGGATTGTCGCAGTCCACGACGGCGACATTGTAGCCTTTCACGTTGTGCAGGTAGCTGGCGGCAAGTGCGGTTACGGTAGATTTGCCGATTCCTCCTTTTTGTGTTGCGAATGCAACGAAGATTTCCTTACTCATAATTACATTTGTTTTAATTGTTGACGATTTCATTTTCTGTTTCCATGTGGATTTGACTGCCGCTCTATCCACTTCCGTAATTACACGCCCCGGCGGGTCGTCACGTATCCGGTTCTGTGGTGAAGCGGTGTATCGGACAAATGATGAATGACGACATTGCGCCATGAAGTCATTAAATCTTTGCTTCACCGAATTGTCGGACATCTGTTTCGGCAAGTGCTTGTCGAAACGATTTTCCGGGTATTTTAATGTTCCGTTTCTCATATCTTCAAATCATTCGTTTCTTGAATCACGCTGCAAATAAACAATGAATTTTCAGTACTTGTATCACTTCTCCGGCAAGTGGCAGCATGTTGCGCCAATTGGCACCATTCGGCACACTTACGCCTCTGTCAGACACGGATTTATCACCCTAACTTTGCACCCGAACGGCAGGGTACGCAGCCGGTGGCGCAGCCCGGAGTTTGAAAGGTATTCCCCCAATCCGTCCGAAGGCGGATTTTTATGTTCACCTGAACATAGCAAGGTATGTTTTCAGCCGCTCAAAATATTTTGAGCATCCCGGAAAACGCCTTGCCCTTGCAGGGGGCGGGCTTACCCTCCGAAGTCGGGAAGCCTTTCAAACCTGCGGTATCTGTGCCCCGAAGCGGCGGCTTATGCCGTCAAACCGCTAAATCCAATTTTATATGAGTGAAAAAAAAGTAAGGCAGGGAGAAATCCCAAACTTGATCCGGCGGTGTACCGGTACACCGTCCGTTTCAACGAGGAGGAACACAACCGTTTCCTCTCCATGTTCGAGAAGTCGGGCGTTTACGCCAAGTCGGTTTTCATCAAGGCGCACTTCTTCGGGCAGCCTTTCAAGGTGCTGAAAGTGGACAGGACGCTGGTGGATTACTACACCAAGCTGTCCGATTTTCATGCGCAGTTTCGCGCTGTCGGCACGAACTACAACCAAGTCGTGAAGGAATTGCGTTGCCATTTCTCCGAGAAAAAGGCGATGGCGTTGCTCTACAAATTGGAAGGGCAGACCGTGGAACTCGTGAAACTGAGCCGCCGGATTGTGGAACTTTCAAAAGAGCTGGAGGCGAAATGGTCGCAAAAATCAGTGTAGGAAATTCGTTGTACGGCGCACTCGCCTACAACGGGGAGAAGATTAACGAAGCGAAAGGGCGGCTGCTCACCGCCAACCGCATCTACAATGACGGTTCGGGAACGGTGGACATCCATAGGGCTATGGAGGATTTTCTATCCTTCATGCCCGCACAGTCGAGGGTGGAGAAACCGGTGGTGCATATATCTCTCAACCCGCACCCGGAGGATGTGCTGACCGACACGGAGCTTCAGGACATCGCACGCGAGTATCTGGAAAAGATGGGCTACGGCAACCGGCCGTATCTTGTGTTCAAACACGAGGACATCAACCGCCACCACCTGCATATCGTGACGGTCAGGGTGGACGAAAACGGCAGGAGCATCGACACCCGAAACAATTTCTACCGCAGCAAGCAGATTACACGTGAGTTGGAACAGAAGTACGGGCTTCACGATGCGGAACGCCGGAACCGTCGTCTTGATACACCGCTGCACAAGGTGGACGCTTCGGCAGGCGATGTGAAGAAGCAGGTAGGGAACACGGTCAAGGCGTTGAACGCCCAATACTGTTTCCAAACGATGGGTGAATACCGTGCCCTCCTTTCCTTGTATAATGTGACGGTGGAGGAAGCGCATGGCAATGTACGCGGAAGGGAGTATCATGGGCTGGTTTATTCTGCCACCGATGATGCAGGGAACAAGGTGGGCAACCCTTTCAAGTCTTCGCTCTTCGGGAAGACTGTCGGCTATGAAGCCGTAGAGAGGAAATTTGCCCGTTCCAAACAAGAGATTAAAGACAGGAAGCTCGCCGAAATGACGAAGCGCACCGTCCTTTCTGTGCTGGAAAACACGCATGACAAGGAGAAGTTCGTTTCCCGGCTCAAAGAGAAAGGGATTGATACGGTGTTGCGCCATACGGAGGGAGGGCGCATCTATGGGGTCACTTTCATTGACCACCGCACGGGATGCGTGCTGAACGGCTCACGCATGGGCAAGGAACTTTCCGCCAATGCCTTGCAGGAACACTTCACGCTGCCTTATGCCGGACAGCCGCCGCTCACGCTTTCCATTCCGGTGGAAAACGGGGAAGATATGTGCGGTCCGGCCGTTTCCGAGCATGATGACACGGATGGCGGTATGGGCTTGCTCTCTCCCGAAGGTCCGGCAGTGGATGCCGAGGAGGAAGCCTTCATCCGGGCGATGCAGCGCAAGAGGAAAAAGAAGAAGCGCAAGGGCTTGGGAATGTAACAGAAGTATCAACAATTAAAAATTTTCAACGTATGTCACAACAAGAAGACGATTTGAGGGCACTGGCGAAAATCATGGATTTCCTGCGTGCCGTGAGTATTATTTTAGTGGTCATGAACGTGTACTGGTTCTGCTATGAAGCCATCAGTCTGTGGGGATTGGACATCGGCGTGGTGGACAAAATCCTGATGAACTTCAACCGCACGGCGGGATTGTTCCGTTCCGTCCTTTACACGAAGCTGTTCGCCCTTCTTCTGCTTGCCCTCTCCTGCATGGGCACGAAGGGGGTCAAGGGAGAGAAAATCACTTGGCAAAAGATATGGGCGGTGCTTGCCGCCGGGTTCGTGCTCTTTTTCCTGAACTGGTGGATACTGGCTTTGCCGCTCCCGGTGGAAGCGGTCGCGGCTCTGTATATCCTTACTATCGGCACAGGCTATGTCTGCCTGATGATGGGCGGTCTGTGGATTAGCCGCCTGCTGAAACACAACCTGATGGATGACGTGTTCAACAACGAGAACGAGAGTTTCATGCAGGAAACGAGGCTTATCGAAAGCGAGTATTCGGTCAATCTGCCCACTCGCTTCTACTACAAGAAGCGTTGGAACAACGGCTGGATAAACGTGGTGAACCCGTTCCGTGCCTCCATCGTATTGGGTACGCCGGGCAGCGGAAAGTCCTATGCGGTGGTAAACTCTTTCATCAAGCAGCAGATTGAGAAGGGCTTCTCGATGTATGTCTATGATTTCAAATTCAGTGACTTATCGACCATTGCCTACAACCATCTGCTCAACCACCCGGAGGGATACAAGGTGAAGCCGAAGTTCTATGTGATAAACTTCGATGACCCGCGACGCAGCCACCGCTGTAATCCCATACACCCGGATTTCATGGAGGATATTACGGACGCTTACGAGAGTGCCTATACCATTATGCTCAACTTGAATAAGAGTTGGGTGCAGAAGCAGGGCGACTTCTTTGTGGAATCGCCTATCATTCTGTTTGCAGCTATCATCTGGTATCTCAAAATTTTTCAAAACGGCAAGTACTGTACGTTCCCTCATGCCATCGAGTTCCTGAACCGCCGTTACGAGGATATTTTCCCGATACTGACCTCTTACCCGGAACTGGAAAACTACCTCTCACCGTTTATGGATGCGTGGCTCGGTGGAGCAGCAGAGCAGCTCATGGTGCGCCCGTAATGGCATATAATAAATATAGCTTTGGCAAGCTATTAGGTTCGTGTTCTTTGAAATAATAACCTATCACCAGCCGACTTATCCATTCAACGAAAGACGATGGGGAGTGTAGCATGTCGGCAAAGCCACGAGTGGACTAACTGTCAAGTCTTGACCGAGTGGCAAGGTGAAACGATAGATACGAGGATAAAGCCTATACTGGTTGAACGATAGTCTAAGCGGCTCGATGCTTAAGCCTTGGCGGAAGACAGTTACAAACGTCAAGCCGTGATACCCAACTTTTCCCTGGAGATTGATTGGGCAAAAGAACTTATCACGGAGCAACTACATACATAGTAAAGGACGAAAGTCGTATCCGACAATCTATCATGCCAATAGTTATTATATGTCTAAACGGGGATTGCCTAAGTGGGGCAACCCATATGGCAACAGAGCTTCCGTAGTAGTCCGAGCAAGGGAAAGCCTTGTACATGGCGAAGGGAAGCAGCCAATATCGTTTAATGTCAAATTTTGGAAAATGTGAGAGACATGAAAAGAAATCCAGAAAAGATATTAAACAGTCTAACACAACATAGTTCCGACTTGGCTTACAAGTTTGAACGTTTGTATCGGTTACTGTTTAATGAAGAGATGTACTACATTGCCTACCAACGTATTTATGCGAAGCAGGGCAATATGACGAAAGGTGTCGATGGAAAAACCATCGACGGTTTCAGTATTTCTCATATTGAACGGTTGATAGGTGCGCTCAAAGATGAGACGTACCAGCCAAATCCCTCTCAGCGGGTGTACATTCCCAAGAAAAACGGGAAAATGCGACCGCTGGGTATTCCGTCATTCATTGACAAACTTCTGCAAGAGGTTATTCGAATGATTTTGGAAGCAATCTATGAGGGCAGCTTTGAAAACTCTTCTCACGGTTTCAGACCACAGAGAAGTCCGCAGACTGCACTTTGGAGCATACAAAAGACATTCAACGGTACAAAATGGTTCATTGAGGGGGACATTAAAGGTTTCTTCGACAATATAGACCATGAAGTATTGATAGCCATTCTTTCAGAACGTATTTCAGATATACGTTTCTTGCGCCTTATCCGAAAGTTTCTGAATGCCGGATATATGGAAGATTGGGTATTTCATAAATCGTATAGCGGAACGCCACAAGGTGGAATAATAAGCCCTATACTGGCAAATATCTATCTTGACAAGTTCGACAAATACATCAAGGAATACACTGAAAAATTCAATAAGGGAAAAAGGCGCAAGGAAAATCCGATAGTAAAACGTTTCGGACAACGGAAAGCCAAGTTAGTAGCCAAACTGAAAAAATCAACGGACAAAACAGAACGGAAACGACTGTTGATGCAAATCACAGAAATTGTCAAAGAACGTCTCAACTATCCCGCAAGTGATGAAATGGATACGGGTATGAAACGTCTGAAATATGTGAGATATGCGGATGATTTTCTCATTGGCGTTATCGGTAGCAAAGAGGATTGTATCAAAATCAAGAAGGACATAAAGCAATTTATGTCTGATAAGTTGAAATTGGAACTATCCGATGAAAAAACGCTGATAACCAATGCAAGAAAACATGCCAAATTTCTCGGTTATGACATATTTGTACGCAAATCCAATGACACCCACAGGGATAAGAACGGACATTTGACAAGAAGTTTAGACCATAAGATAGTCTTGTATGTAACTACCGAAGTGATGCGGAAGAAACTCCTTGAATATGACGCAGTAAAAATCATTGTGCAGAATGGCAAGGAGGTTTGGAAGCCTAAAGGTCGCACATACATGCGCTGCCTTGACGATTTGGAGATTATAAGCCAATATAACTCCGAAATTATGGGGTTCTATAACTTCTACTCGATAGCAAACAACAGTCCCGTCATTGACTCATTTTACAATATCATGGAATACAGTATGTACAAGACGTATGCCGCAAAGTACAGTACCTCGAAAAAGAACATCATAGCGAAGTACAAGAAAAACGGGGTGTTCGCCATACCGTACACCAACAAAAGGGGATATGAGTTCAAACGAGAGTTCTACGACAAAGGTTTTAAGCGAAAGGAACTGCCCAATCTGTATTTGGATGACAGACTGCCAAACACGATTGCCATAACAGGCGGCAGAAATGGACTAATCAAGAGACTTCAGGCACGGGTATGTGAAAACTGCGGTGCTACGGATAATCTTGAAATGCACCATGTACGCAAACTGAAAGACCTTAAAGGCAAAAGTGATTGGGAGATTAAAATGATTTCACGTAAACGTAAAACATTAGCAGTATGTTCAGTATGTCATCACAAAATACATTCGGGAAAGTTAGACTGAAAGAGAAGGTGGAGAGCCGTGTACGGGGAGACCTGTATGCACGGTTCGGAGGCGAGTGCTTGGAAACCTACCGTGGTAAAACACGGAAAGGCGCCGGGTGCTTAGCCTATGGCCAGATCGCTTCGGCAAAAATTCCACTGTCGAGGATGATTTCCCCGCAGCTCTATTGGGTGATGTCGGACAGCGAGTTTACGCTGGACATCAACAATCCCGAAGAGCCGAAAATCCTCTGTGTCGGCAACAATCCCGACCGTCAGAACATCTACGGGGCGGCTCTCGGACTGTACAACTCCCGTATCGTGAAGCTCATCAACAAGAAGGGGATGTTGAAATCGTCGGTCATCATCGATGAGCTTCCGACGATATATTTCAAGGGGTTGGACAACCTTATCGCCACCGCACGAAGCAACAAGGTGGCGGTGTGTCTGGGCTTTCAGGATTTCAGCCAGTTGGTGCGCGACTATGGCGACAAAGAAGCCAAAGTCGTGATGAACACCGTCGGCAATATCTTCTCCGGTCAGGTGGTGGGCGAAACTGCAAAGACACTATCGGAACGGTTTGGAAAGGTGTTGCAGAAACGGCAGTCCATCTCCATCAACCGGCAGGATGTTTCCACCTCCATCAACACGCAGATGGACGCGCTTATCCCGCCGAGCAAGATTTCCGGCTTGACGCAGGGAATGTTTGTCGGTTCGGTGTCTGACAATTTCAACGAGCGCATCGAGCAGAAGATTTTCCATTGTGAGATTGTCGTGGATGCCGAGAAGGTGAAGCGTGAGGAGAAAGCCTATAAAAAAATACCCGTCATTACCGACTTCACGGATGAGGACGGCAATGACTGCATGAAGGAAGCGGTGCAGGCGAATTACAGGCGCATCAAGGAGGAAGTGAAACAAATCGTGAAAGACGAGCTGGAACGAATCGCGGGTGACGAGAACCTGAAACATCTGTTGCAGCAGAAATAACAGATTGGCGACAAAATAAAGGGCGGTGCAAGTTTGATACCTTGCTCCGCCCTTTGTCTTAATCCTGATTTTCAGTAATTTCCTCTTTAAGCAATTTGTTTATGGTCGTTATCGTATGGGTCTGAAAGTAGTTTTTCAGCTCAGCATCATCTTTCAGAAGTATGCCGCATTCTTCATCATAAGTTCCTATGATGTACTTTTTTAGTTCGGAGAAACTGTCCGCAAACGGTATCTGTCTGTTTTTCTGCCAGTATTCGGTTGTGGCTTCGGTGATAAACGCTTTCAACACGGCTTTTTCTTCTTTGCCCAGTTTATTGAAACGTATAGTTTCACGGTTCACGGGTAACGGCTCCGGAAAAATATCCTCCGGATTCTTGCCGCTACGCATGGCTGACATACAACTCTTGCAGATATGCCGGGCGTGTCCCTTTCCGCTGAATTTCTCGTTCGCCTTGTAGTCGCCACAGATACGGCAATAGTGTCCCTGCTGTTTTTTCTTCTTCTTCGCCATATGATTCTATTCTGACCTCTTTTTCCAGATCGGTTCCTCTTCCCAACGGTGAAGAAACCTATTTTGTAGATGGGCACATCCGCATATTCCTTAAACAATGCCAGTAACTTCTCCTTGAACGTATGTCCCTCGTCTATGGCATTGCAGAGGTATAGCATGGCTGTAATCACATAGAACGGTTTTTTCTGCTGTACCTCGGTCAACGGGCGGGAAAGCCATGCCATTCGCGGATTGCGGATATCACAAGGGCGTTTGACCATATTCCGGCTCCATACTCTGGAATGGTGCGCGATGATGTTGCGCATGTATGAAATGGCTTCCAGCCATCCCGACAGTTCACTGTGTAAATTTAGCCCCATATCATTGGCTATTGCCGATTTTTCGGGCAACTGGTGGTTGAGGTTCTTGTATATCTTGGAAAGTGTGCCGAACGTGGCCACCTCAAATATAATCCACGCATCCGGGTATTCGTCAAGTATCCTTTCTCCGTCTGTATTCGTAACAAGATGCTTGCGCTTGTAATCCTTCACGAATATCTCGTTGCTCCGCAAGAACTCTTCCATCAGTTCCTTGAGGTGCTGGGCATGGAAAGCGGCATCCGCAAACAGTTCCGGGTCACGATACCAAAGTCCTCCGTAAGATTGTGACAGATGATAAATCATCTTTGTACGCAGGGTGATCTCTATTGTTTCGATGGCATCGAATAAGATAAGGCGCAGTTCTTTATCAAAATAATAGCGTGTGACGACATCTTCCAGATTGGAATCAGGCTGGAACAGATGATGGGTCTTGTCATACTGCATATCCCACCAATAGCCTTTCAGACGATAGTAGCTGATATGGGCCAGATGCCGGGCGGCAAAAATTTCATCCCCGACAATCATCCCCCTTTGTTTGAGCAGTTCTATTTGTTCTTCAATGGAACGTGATTTCTTGTTTGCCATACCGTTATAAAAAAGAATGACCCGCCGGCAGATCTTACGGTATGCCAAACGGGTACTGTTATCGTTGAACACGGTCTGAGCCGCATATCTTCTTAATTACGTAGCAAAGATAAGCCTTTTTTGCGTAACGCACAAGAAATAAATTGCTTTTTATTCAAGATAATGGACGCAAATTCTTCAAGAACAGCTATCTTCTTTTCAATTCCGCTTCCTCATCCCTTCTTATCCGCTCGTTCAACTTCTCCTGCATTTGTTCGAGAAAATGCGTGTGGCTGATTGTTTTCCGCCGTTTGATGTCGATGTAGAAGCGGTAGCAGTCTTTGGCTTCTACACCGAATATCCGGTACAGCAGTGGGGCAAGCTGTTTGAGCGGCATCTCACCGTTGTTGATGCAGCCCATCTCATAGATGCCGTAGATAAGTTCCACAAGGTCGATGGCGTTGCCCGTCCATTGAAGCGGCGGAGCGGGATTGTCGGATGGCGTTTCGGCTGAAGAAGGGAGATAGGATAGTGGCGGCACTTGGGGAGTGGTAAGGAACTTTTGCATCTTCCTCACGAAAGAAAGGGCCTTGCCGATATAGGCGGCGGCTTCCTTACGTTCTTCGGAAAGCACACGCATGGGGTGGTGTTGCAACTCGATTTCAATGTAAGCCAGCGCGATGATGGCATGGCTCGTATTCATGCTGCCGCACAGTTCGATTACTTGGTTGGCAAAAGCCATATATGCCGTTTCCATGTTGCAGTCTCCGGCTTCATTGATACGGCGGAAGAACTCGGTATCCGCCAGTAAGAAATAGTTCATATCCTGTTAATTTTGAAATTCAACATTTTGCTGTTAGGGTGCGCACATGAATATGTACGGCAAAAAGTGCGTCAAAACGGACAGAATCTTCAGTGTCTTATTTATAATATACTGGTTATCAATGATATTAAAATAAATATTTGTATTTTGAGAAGGTTCGCAGTCAAACAGAAGTGTTCACTTTCCGAACATTTGTACTTTTTCGGTACTTTAATAATAGGATAGCAAGTCGTTTTTTCAGGCTGTTCTTTCGGAAGTCATACGATTATAGATATGGCAGGTCACGCCATTGGGAAATTTCTTTTGTGATACAAGCGTCCATTTGACCAGTGGCAGGACGGACCGGAAAAAATACTTTCCTGTCCCGGCTATGAAAGGAACGGTATAGAGGATGATTTCATCCACCACCTGCATACGCAGCAGTCCGTTGATATAATCTGTCTTTTCGGGAGAGGCTTCCGCCAGATAGCAGGTATCCGTTTCATGTCTTCTCCATTCATCCAGCATGGAGATGGAATAATCCGGTGTGATATGATAAAGGGCATTCTCCCTTATCTCATTGATGCCGCAACTGTCAAGGCGCAGTTCCTTAAACGATTTGCCATGCAACTCGGAAGCAAGACACCCGTCCATCGAGAGGACGGCAAGAACCTGAACTTTTCCCATAATCGTTCCCTTTCGTTTCGTTCGGCAAGGGCAAAAAAGCAGCGTGCAAACACACTACTTCTAATGGAGGCTCTGGTAAAGCCTTCACGCAATCGTCTCCGTAGTGTCAATTTACCAGATTTCCATTAGGACGCCTTGCGGTCTTATGTTATATATATGCGGCGGATGGACTTTCCAAAACGCCGTTACCTTCTAATATGTCATGCAAATATAGCCATTTCCAATGAATTGCGGGCTATGATTGCTCAAATTTATACTTCAGTCCATACTCTTCCAGCTTTTTATAGAGAGTTGTCCTGCCTATTCCCAGTATTTTGGCGGCGATGTATCGGTTTCCCCCGGATTGTTTCAGGGCACGCATGATCCGTTCCTTTTCCTCCGCATCGTTGCGCAGTGCGAAACCGGCGGAAGCGGATGTTTCCGCCAATCCAAGTTCCAGATGCTCCTTTCGGACCGCACCTTCCTGCGCCTGCAATACCGCTCCCATGATTTTTTGTTGCAGCTCGCGCACATTGCCCGGCCACGGGTATGACAGCAATGCTTTCCGGGCTTCGGAACTGAACCCTTCCACACGGCACTCCAGTTCCTTGTTGGCTATCTCGCGGAAGAACTCCGCCAGCGGCATGACGTCCTCCAGACAGTCGCGCAACGGAGGGACGGTAATCTCGAAGTCGTGCAGGCGGTACAGCAGATCCTGCCGGAAACGCTTCTCGCTTACCGCCTTCTCCAGATTCTCGTTGGTGGCGGCAATGATACGTACATTGAAATTTCTGTCCGCCTTGTCGCCTACGGGACGGTACCGCCGTTCCTGTATGGCACGAAGCAGCATTTGTTGCGTTTCCAATGCAAGGTTGCCTACCTCGTCCAAAAACAGCGTACCGCCATCTGCCTCGTGGAAATATCCTTGCGTGGCGTTGTCAGCACCCGTAAATGCGCCCTTGACATGCCCGAAAAATGCCGACGGCGCAAGTTGGACGGAGAGCGAGCCGCAGTCCACCGGCACGAATGGCTTGCCGGAACGCTTGCTCTTTTCATGCAGGTGATGGGCTATATGCTCCTTGCCCGTACCGTTCTCACCGAGTATCAGCACGCTCATATCGGTCGGGGCAACTAACTTTATACGCTTCATGACGGCTCTGAATGCCGAGCCGTCACGGGCGAACACGGGCATACGCCGTTGTCTGCCGTACTGTTCTTTCTGAATGTTGCGGAGCAGCGGAACAAGCTTGTCCTCGACCAGCAGCTTGGGTATATAGTCCAGCGAGCCGAGTTTCATGCTTTCCACGGCGGTATGCACCTCGGCGTAATCGGTCATGATGATGAACGGCTGGACCAGCCCTTCTTTCCGCATCCACCGCAACAGGTCTATGCCGTTGCCGTCAGGCAGGCGCAGGTCTGAAAGCACTATGTCCCCGTCGGAGGCTTGTTGCAGGAGTTTCCTTGCCGCAGCAAGCCGATAAGCCTGCACGGTGCGGAATCCCTCCCGTGCCAGAAGGTTGCAGACAAACTCGCAATATACGATATTGTCCTCCACTACGATAACCCTTGTCTTATCCATGACCGTACTTCCTCCTTTCCTCTTTCGCCAGCCGGATAATCTCCGCGCCCTTGTCCAGTACGCCCTTCACTGCATGGGACAATGCTTCATTGTCCGGAGTGCCTTCACCGTGCAGCAGCCTGTAAAGTACCCTTAGCGGTTGGTCTGCACGGAGTATCTCCCACGAACTGCGCAGATGATGCGTAAGGGTGTTCAGACCTTCCGCATCGTTTCGGCATTTCGCTTCCCTGAGTGCCTGCATCTCCTTTTCAGTCTCCGTTGTCAGTTTATCCAGCATGGAGGCTTCGTTGCCATAGGACAGCAGTGAGGAGAAATCCGGTTTTTCGGATCTTTCTCCTTTCATTGCACACCGGTCGGTTACCGCCATCAGCTCGGAAATCGAGAAAGGCTTGAAAAGACAGCCCGAAAATCCGTGCGACAGCAGTTCCTCCGAGTCGCAACTGCCTGAACCGGTTGTCACAACAACGGGAATGGTCCTTGAATTGCCCACGTTCGAGGAACGCAGCAGTTCCAGCAGCTCCAAGCCGTTTATCTCCGGCATATTCAGGTCGGTCAGCAGCAGGCTGTAGTCTTTCCTGCGTACCATCTCAACCAGTTCTGCCACGTTGGTGCAGATGTCGCAACGCACACCCTCATGAATATACATCTCCTTCATCATCTGAAGGGATACCCCGTCATTGTCGATGGCTATGACATCCCGGTACAGCGGGGTGCGTCGGGCATGGCTCTCCACATCCGGCAGGGATGTCTCTTCGATGATATGTACGGGTATTTCTGCGATAAAACGGCTTCCTTTCCCTTTCTCGCTCTCCACGCGGATATTGCCGCCGAGCATTCTCACGATATGGCGCACGATGGAGAGGCCCAGACCGAAACCGTCCTGCGTGGCGGCATTCGAAAGCCGCTCGAACGCTCCGAACACCCGCTGTTGCTCCTCGTCGGTCATGCCCGTACCCGTATCTTCCACTGTCAATGCCAGCATCCCGTCCCTATACTCTGTCAGCAATGAGACATACCCGTTCTCCGTGAACTTGATGGCGTTGGATAGCAGGTTGTTCCCGATTTGCAGGATACGCTCCTTGTCGGTTATGACAAAGGCATCCGCACGGTTCTCCACCTCCAGAGCCAGCCCCTTGTTCATGGCTTCGGGTGCAAACATGGTTTCAAGTGTTTGTGTGAGGATGGAAATACGGCAGGGGACAGGCAGGGCTGTTCCTTGCCGCTGTCCAGCCGGAAGAAGTCAAGCAGCGTGTTGAGCATTCCTCGCATACGGTCTGAAGACTGGCGGATGTTCCGTATGTATTTTGCGGATTTCTCCGGGTCGTGTTCCTTCTCTATCAGTCCGGTGTAGCCCGTTATGGTGTTCAAAGGGGTGCGCAGCTCATGGGTGATTGTCTGTACCGCTTTCTTGCGTGAGGCGATCAGTGCCTCGTTCTGCCGGAGGGATTCCTGCTGCTTTCCGATCAGCTCGGCTGTCCTGCGCTTGTATTGCCCGATGCGGTTGGCATCGCGGTGTATCACGAAAAAGAGCACCAGCAATAGCGCAAGGGCAAATACTGCCAGTCCGCCGATTTGCATGAAAATCCGTTCCCTTTCGGATGCGGTCTCGGCTTCCTGCCGTTGCAGGTCTTCCTGCACATTGCCGTCTATCTGCCGGATTAGTTGTTGCAACTGCCGGTTAAGGGAGGCATTCCGCCCGGCAAGCCTGTCGGTCTGCTCCGAAAGCAATCTGTCCTGCAGGTTCTGTTCCGCTATCACATGGCTGTTGAGCGAGTGGAGCATGGCCGTGGCGGATGTGGGCGCATCGTCCTCTTTCTTGCCGAACAAGCCCAGAAATCCCTTGCGTTTCGGCTTGCGGGCGGCTTCGTCCGCACTCTTCCGTGCTATGGCGGGCACCCTGTCGGCTATCTGCCTGTGGAGGGTCTTTTGCCGGAGATACAGTGCGGCAAGATCATTCAGCTGCGATTCCTTGTTTGCCAGTATCCTGCGCAGGCTGTCTATTCCTTTCTGTTCGGAACGGAACACGTTGCGGAAAGAACACAGCGTGCTGTCGATAACCATACGCTGCAAGTGGTATTCTTCCTTGTCGCTGTCCGTCCATTCCATGACGGTTTCTCCGAGAAATGAAAGCCCGGCTATTTGCATGTTGAGCCGGTTGATGCTTTTACGCAGCCCGTTGGTTGTATTATTCTTTTGTTCAAGCAATTCCAGTGTATGCTGTTCGTTATGAAAAATATATGCAGCCAGCAGCACCAGCAGGAATATGGATATATAGCCTGCTGCAATCAGTATTCGGTATAGTCTCATGTACGCTTCGGGGTGTCATTATCGGTAACACGCTTGGGAGTGGTTATTGTAATAAGCCAGTCTTCTCTCACACCATTTTTCATACCCTTCCCGTTTCAGTTTACCCGGTCTTTTGAGCATTCTCTTGAGGCAGAAATCGTGGAAGTTGCTCTTGGAAAGGAAATGGTTGCGCTCTGCCACTTCCTTCAGGGTCAGTTCGGGACGGTAGGTCATGTCTTCCATGATACGGCAGATCCGTTCACGCCGGAGCCATTCGGT
>ENA-OPZZ01001005-OPZZ01001005.1-human-gut-metagenome-genome-assembly--contig:-NODE-1005-length-19398-cov-4.319444_pt1 | contig 19398 bp, 24 predicted proteins | sample MGYA00242487_ERZ504511 | MGnify/ENA primary metagenome ERZ504511 (study PRJEB26092, sample SAMD00036241) | human gut metagenome | host: Homo sapiens | study: EMG produced TPA metagenomics assembly of... | reverse complement strand
CGGATGATCACTCATCGTACTGACGACATCGCAAACGCCTGATTTTCTACTTTGCAAGACTTACAGGCGCCAGTTACTCCCTTTTATTAAAGTTAATATAGTCGATTCTTTCGAATCTGTCAACGGGGTTTTTTATCTTTCCATCAAAAAATCTATAACATTCTGATGTATAATTCCATCTCTTGAAAAATCAAATCTGTCCATGGAAAGTACATATTTCGGATAATGATCTTGAATATCCTTATATGCTCCAAATTCTCTTTCTATGACATCTTCCGTTGCCAGCAAATATGCGACCTGGTAATACTCTTTCTTTCCGTCTTTCACTGCTACAAAATCAATCTCACCCTTTGTCGTTTTTCCCACATATACTTCATATCCCCGAACTAAAAACTCATTATATACAACATTTTCTATAAGGGCACCTATTTCTGTCTTGAATCCTGTATTTTTGATTTTTCCAAATCCTACATCGTATTCCGGAATCCTTTTCCTATAATCTCACTACTGTTTGTAATCATCATAAATGCATGCGGTTCTACGCTTCTTACGAATTTCCTCAGTTTCAATGCCTGGTCCCTGTTCACAACGGTTATGATGACTTTCTTCGGCTCGTGTGAATAAGAGCCTTCTGCTGACATAATGGTCGCACTGTGATTCAGCTCTTTATGAATATAATCGCAGATTGTATCAGCATCATCTGACACGATTGTAAAATATTTACACAGGTTCAGACTCTCAATTACGGAATCAATGAAAAATGATTTTGCAAGGAATCCGGCAAATGAAAACAGTCCAACGGTCGGATTATATACAAAGAAAGAAATCACAACAACTGCGAAGTCTACAAGCAGTAACGCCATTCCGATTGACACGCTGGTATACTTTTTTAATATCAAAGCAATAATATCGGTTCCTCCGCTGGACGCATCCATGAAGAAGAATATCGCGGAACACACTGCCAGCAGCATAAAAGAAAATACAAGCTCCAGCACCGACTGGTTCGTGATTGGCTTGTCTATCGGATACACATACTGCGCAACTTCCAGCACACCACTGAATACGATACTGACATAGAAAGACCGCATTGCAACTTCCTTTCCCAATATTGGAAATGCGATCAATAACAGTAACATATTGATTACAAATGTGTACGTACTGGCGGAACCGCCAAACATTCCACTTAAAATAACTGCAAAACCGGCTACACCTCCGAAACTGAAATGGTTCGGAAACTTAAATACATAGTTCGCCAGTGCAAGTACGACTGCCCCCACAGTCAGTATACTGTATTTTTTAATCGGTCCCATGTGCTCATCTAACATAATTTATCCTCTCTTTACCTTACTCATGACTCTTGATTGTTTATCTTTGTTATAACATACTCTCCTAAAAAAGGGAATGCCCTCCGGCATTCCTTTTCGTAATATTTACATTCCAAGTCTCTCTGCAATTTCAAGACCCTTAGGACTTGTTGCGACACCACCCATACTTGTCTCTCTGAGTGACACGTCCATCTTCATTCCGACTTCGCCCATGGCATCAATGACCTGATCTACCGGAATGTGGCTTGCGATTCCTGCCAGTGCCATATCTGCTGCCGCCAAAGCGTTGACTGCACCGCCTACATTTCTTTTCACACACGGAACTTCTACCAGCCCGGCTACCGGATCACAGACAAGTCCCATCAGATTCTTAAGTGCCATGGCGCATGCATATCCCATCTGCTCTTTACTTCCGCCGCGTACACTACAGATTGCCGCTGCTGCCATTCCAGAAGCAGAACCTATTTCTGCCTGACAACCGCCGGAGGCTCCCGCCAGTGAAGCACGGGACGCAATGACCTGACCGATTCCTGCTGCCACATACAGCGCCTGGATCATGGTTTTCTCTGAAGCTTCATATTCTTTATAATAAGTAACAAGAACTGCCGGCATTACTCCACAGGCTCCGGCAGTCGGCGCTGCCACAATTCGCTTCATACAGGCATTGTTACATCCCATTTTTAATGCATTTGCAATAACCTTTGATACAAAATCGCCGCACAACGGTTTTTCCTGCTCCCGATATGCATCCATCAGCTTTCCTTCTCTTCCGACAAGTCCACTTCTGGAAATTGCCTCCGGGTCATATGCTGCAACACTCTCTTTCATAGAATTCCACATATGTGTCATCTGATTCCAGGACTCTTCTTCACTGATTCCGTTTTCCTCACAGTCCTCAAGCTGAACGGCTTTCCAGAATTCTACACCGTCTTTTTCGCATCTTGCCATAATCTCATCCACTGCCTGATATGCCATAACTATCGTCCCTCCTCCAGATTCAGAGATATTACTTCCAGAATATCTTCTTTCATTTTCAGTTCAGCCACAACGTTTTCCGGTATGGACTGATCTGTCTCTACGACCATAACGGCAAGACCGCCTCTTTTGTGACGGAACACCTGCATCGTCGCAACATTGATCTTCTCCCGGCTCAGTGCCGCGCTTACCTCTGTAATACAGCCCGGGCGGTCCATGTTCCGCACGATCAACGTATTGCTCTCCCCGCTGAAATCAACTTCTATCCCGTCAAGCATACTGACACGGATCCGGCCTCCTCCAATAGAGTATGCCTGCATGACCATCTTTTTATCCGCACCATTTTCCATGATCACTCTTGCTGTATTCGGATGTGCGCCGCGGATTTCATTTTTTTGCAATGGTAAATTCCATGTCATTTTCTTCTGCTACTGTAAAACTATCCGGGATTCGAAGATCATCTGGTTTCATTCCGAGAAGACCTGCAATGATCGCCTTGTCTGTTCCATGACCTTCTCCTGTTGCCGCAAATGACCCATGCAGATACACTTCCGCTTTTTTTACCGGCTCCCCGAAAAGTTGTCTGGCTGTATAGCCGATCCGCACTGCCCCCGCTGTATGGGAACTGGACGGACCGACCATAATCGGTCCTAATATGTCAAATATGCTGCTCATTGCAAGCTCCTCCTCTTTTATTTCAATCAATGACAAACTTTTCCTGTATGAGTTTCAAACAAATATGAGAAATAAACATATTATCAATTATGTCCATTTCTCACATTGCTTTACACAGAATTTCTTTTTTTCAACACCGGATTAAACACCTTTATATCTCTACGTTTTTCACCTTTAAGCAGGTTATCAAGAATTTCCATCGTTTTTTCAATCATTTCTTCGACTGGCTGATGAACCGATGTAAGACTGTATGATTCCCAGGATGACATCTCGATGTCATCATATCCTACAATAGCAATATCTTCTGGAATCCTCAATCCTAACTCTTTTCTTGCTGCATCCATGACTCCTAATGCGATCAAATCACTTGTACAGAAAATTGCACTCGGTGCATCCTCTCCGGAAAGCAGTCGAATACCGGCTTCAAATCCTGATTGATAATCATACTCTGCGGTTTCTTCTTTTATTTGAAAAATCCCATACTGCCTTAATTTTGAATAAAATCCTATCTTTTTTTCTAATTCCTCACCAGTCTCTTTTATATACTGTATATATCCAATATTGCGATGACCTTTTTGGTACAAGTACTCTGCTACTGTTGTTGCTCCATTCACCGCATCTACATACACGGTACTTATATCAAGCCCTGGAATAAACCGGTTAAACAAAATAACAGGAACATTATTTTCCAAGATTACTTCCGCCATCATTTTCGTCATAGCAGAAGCAGTTACGATCACAGCTTCCACCTGAAACTGTAAAACTCTTTCTACAATTTTTCCAAGCTGATCCTGTCTGGGAACCTTAAAAATCAAACACTGCTTTCCCATCTTTTGAATAGCCTCAGCAAATTTGTTTATAATACGATTATAAAAAGGACCAAGACTATCTCCCACTACCAATCCAATCACATTCGTCTTTCCACTGATCATTCCTCTTGCGACAAGATTCGGTCTATATCCAATTTCCTCCGCCGCACGATATACCCGCTCTTTCAATTCTGGTTTTACGCTGCTCACATCTGAAAAAACGCGTGATACCGTAGACTGTGAAACTCCGGCCACTCTTGCTACATCTCTGGATGTAACCTTTCTATCCAGTGGAAGTGATTCTCGATTCTTTTCCATCTACCCTAACCTTTCTTAATGTTGAACGCAATATAAAAATACATATTGCATAATAAAGAAAACCAATACAATTAATTCACGACATCCAAACGAAAACGGTACATCACCCTTATCGGATTCGTTAGCAAGCACTTGATTACGTATTCCAAGTGCGGTATACTTTTCTGCCTGTTCCTCATTGCTGTCTTGTTTCCATAACAGGCTCAAAATATATCCAAAAGCATATGTTATTATAGCACCTATCATCGGATTCCACAACCAATTAACCTGGAACTTTATTGCAATAATCCAGCCAAGCACAAATCCAATGATGACACCTACAGCAGTTCCTTTATCATTGGCTTTTTTAGTAAACATTGCCAATATAAATGCGCCCGCTGCAGGTCCTGCAAAATATGAGATATAGCTGCCGACCAAATCAAGTATCGATTTCACACTTCCGTTAAATGCTACAAAAATAACAATTGTCATAATTACACCGATACATCCGGTAATAATCATAGTCACTTTCAATGACGCTTCCTTTTTTACACATGGTTCATAAATATCCTTCGTAAAAACTGCAGTCATACTATTTAATAATGAATCTACACTTGACATCGCCGCCGCGAAAATTCCTGCAATAATAATTCCAATAATTCCAATTGGCATTTGTTCTATTATAAAAGTAATCATAATTTCATTGGATGTAGCAAATTCTTTTCCACCATAAAAAACAAATAAAATTGCTCCCAGCAACAGCATGACATAATACACAATATTCATCACAAAAACACTTACCACAAAAGAATTTTTTGCGCTTTTCAATGATTTCGATGTCAGAACTCTTTGTACTTGCGACTGGTCAAAGCAAAAGTATCGGATCCACATTACACTTCCACCAATTAACGATGCCCAAAATGTATTCTCTTTGGTAATATCCATCGAAAAATCTAATGTATTTAATCTTCCAGATTCTTTTGCTACAGAAAGCGTATCCAATAAGCTTAATCCACAACCTTTGACAGCCATATACATAATCAAAATAACCGAACCGATCACAACTACCATCTGTATACTGTCTGTCCAGATAACTGCTTTGATTCCACCCATCAATGTGTACAATAAAGCCGTAATTACAACAAATGGCACTAAAACATAGAAGGATATTCCTGTTATTTTCTGAAATATGAGTACCGGAATATAAATCATAGAGCTGATCTGTATAATGGAATTAATAAAAAATTGCATAATTGTAAGAGCTCTTGTATATTTTCCCATTCTTTTTCCCATATATTCATAAACAGATGTCACTTTCATCCGATAAAAAACAGGGGTAGTAATGCTCAAGGCAAAGCATACTGCTAACGGAACCGTAATATTTACCATCACCGGAGCCATTCCAGATGTATATGCCCAGCCAGGGCCTCCAATAAACCCATTCGCACTTATCATAGTCGCTGCAACTGATAATGCAACTGGTATCCATGGCATTGAATGTCCTGCAAGGAAATAATCATCCTGTGTTTTGTTATTTTTCCCTGATAAATATCCAACGCCTAACATGATTAGTAAATATACTATAACAATCGTAATATCAATTGCAGAAACCATATTGATTACCTCCTCTTAATTCTTAAAACTGTGCACAGGTGCAGGAATTCTACCTTTCCGATTTACAAATGCGCTACAGTCATATTCATTCACCGGTATGATCGGGGCATAGCCCAACAGCCCGCCAAATTGTGCCGTATCTCCAACATCTTTTCCGATTACTGGAATCAAACGTACTGCTGTCGTTTTCTGATTTATCATTCCGATTGCCATCTCATCTGCTATCATTCCAGAAATTGTGGATGCCTTTGTCTTTCCCGGAATCGCAATCATATCTAATCCTACGGAACATACACAAGTCATTGCTTCCAGTTTCTCGATCGTAAGCGCTCCGACTTTCACTGCGTCAATCATTCCCTGATCTTCGCTGACCGGAATAAATGCGCCACTGAGTCCGCCTACATAAGAAGATGCCATAACACCACCCTTTTTCACCTGATCATTAAGCATTGCCAAAGCGGCTGTCGTTCCAGGAGCACCAACTCGTTCCAGACCGATTTCTTCCAGAATCTCTGCAACACTATCACCGATAGCCGGGGTCGGAGCCAGAGAAAGATCTACAATGCCAAACGGAACTCCAAGGCGTTTTGAGGCTTCTCCTGCAACAAGCTGTCCAACTCGCGTTACTTTAAACGCTGTTTTCTTAATTGTTTCACAAAGTTCTTCAAATCCCTGTCCGCGTACCTGTTCGATTGCATGCTTCACGACTCCTGGTCCGCTGACTCCTACATTGATGACGGAATCTCCTTCTGTCACACCTAAAAACGCTCCCGCCATAAACGGATTGTCATCTGGTGCATTGCAGAATACGACCAGTTTTGCACAGCCTAAAGAGTCATTTTCTTTGGTAGCTTCTGCTGTACGCTTCACAATTTCACCACAAAGACGCACCGCATCCATATTAATTCCGGTTTTGGTTGATCCTACATTAATCGAACTGCAAATACGCTCGGTACATGCAAGCGCCTGTGGTACAGACTGTATCAAAAGCTCGTCACTTTTCGTCATAGCCTTTGACACTAATGCTGAATATCCGCCAATAAAGTTTACTCCAACTTCTTTTGCCGCTTTATCAAGTGTCTTTGCGATTTCAACAAAATCTTCCGGAGCATTACATGCTGCTCCGCCAATCAGTGAAATCGGAGTTACTGAAATACGTTTATTTACAATCGGAATTCCATACTCCTGCTCAATCTGGTTACCAATCGTAACCAGATTTTCAGCAACACGAGTAATTTTCTCATAGATCTTTTGATTCAGACTCTCAAGGTTTGAATCAATACAGTCAAGCAGGCTTATTCCGAGTGTAATGGTTCTCACATCTAGATTTTCATGTTCGATCATCTGCTGTGTCTCATTTACTTCATAAAAATTAATCATGTCTCATCCTCCGCAATATATTTGATATTTGATATTTCAAATGTACTTTATAATCGATGCATTTTTTCAAATATATCTTCACTCTGACAATGAATATCTACACCTATGGTCTTTCCAAGTTCATCCATTTCGTCTACCACTGCGGCAAGTTCTTTTGTGCAATTCGACACATCAACAATCATCATCATATTAAAATAACCTTCTACGATAGTCTGTGAAATGTTTAAAATATTTACAGATATGCCCGTTAGATACTGACAAACAGCAGCAATAATTCCAACTTTATCTTTTCCCACTACAGTAATAATACATTTTTTCATGTAATTTCTCCTTCCTATTTCAGAAATTTCCTGAAAACACTGCTTATTCTTTATTTTTTTTCAATGTTTCTGGCAAAATAGCCCATACAACTGTTCCTGCTACAAATACTGCAACTGCAATATAGAAAATTGGCATCATTCCCAAGCTTCCGGATGCTGTTCCGGCAATTGCAGGAATGGCAAATGTTGATACAATTCTTCCTCCATTGAAAGACATTCCTGAAGACAATGCACGATATTTACTCGGGAAAAGCTCCGTATAATATGCTCCCCAGGCTCCTGAATATCCAACTGCAAATCCGATCAGCACAGACATCAGATAAAATCCTGTGATATTATCTCCACCTAATCTTGTATAGATAAATACAAATACTGCACTAAGTGCCATTCCAATAAGTGGTACTTTTCTACCAAATTTATCTGCAATAGAACCCCAGACAAAATATCCGACTAACTGTCCAATACCCTGCAGACTATAAATGGCTCCAGCTATAGCTGCTGTCATTCCAATATTTGTTACTAAATATGTTGTTGCATTATTCGAGAATGCAGAATATGCTGTAAAGTTTGCTCCTGATAATAAGATTGTTCCTAATCCAATCCACAGATATTTTCCTTTGTACATTCCCAGATAACTGATTTTTTCTCCAGTCTCTTTTCCTTTTTCAAGAAGCTCTTTTGTATAGGCTGTATCATCTGGCACAAATATAATCGCCAGAATTGCTCCGACAATCGGAGGTATAATTGCAGTATACATCAAAATCTTCCAATTTGCATCTCCTAATGCGCCGTACACTTTTCCACCGAAAATCATTGCCAGTGAAAATAAAGCTGTTAAAGTTGCTGCTAATTTTCCTCTATATTTTGCAGGAAACATATCTGCAATCAATGGCATAGCACAACCGAATACACCACCTAAAACAACACCTGTACAAAATCTTGCTGCTTTCCATAACATCACATTCGTTGGAGAAAACAACGGGATATATGTCGTGAGCGCGATTAATAAAGCAATTCCGATCAAGGTTTTCTTTTTTCCAATTCTTGTAGAAAGCATTCCAAACAAAAACGTTCCTGGAATGGTTCCAAATGACATCACTGCAAATATCTCTTCAGACTGTTTTAACGTAAATCCAAATCCACCATTTACAGCTTCTGTGATCATTGTCGGTTTAATAAATGTTCCAACCATAAAATTGTAACAATAGAAAAAATAGATAAGTGCTACTGAAAAGAAAGCTAATCCTCTTCGTACATTAGAAATATCTTTTCCTAAAATTATATCTGAATTTTCCAATCCTTTTTCCTGCGCCATACCTTACTCCTCCTGCTCATCACTTCCCATAGCCATCTGTTTTAAAACATCTAATCCATCAAAAGTCATCCACTCTTCCTTAACTTTTCCATTTAAAACATGATAATGATTGATTCCCATAATATCTAACGGTTTACCTGATGGCTGTCCAAAAAATCCGATGCCCTCATTAATTCCTCTTAATCTCCATCTGACTGCCACATCATAGCCATCTTCATTCGGTCTGTCTGTACATGTTACTCTTTCAACTTCAAAGCTTCCATTTGGTACAGATGCTAAGAAGCTGATGATCATTCCCTGAATTTCATCATATCCATTTAAATCTTTATCACAAATGAAATGAACAACTGCGTTATCATAATAATATTTTGTTACTTCATTTATATATTTGCAATTATAGATATGATTTAACATTTCCAGCATCATCTCACCAACAGAGCCATCTTTCGCTGTATATTTTTCCGGCATATACTGTCCTTCCATGGATTCACATAAACCATATGAGGACTGCAGCGCATTGACTTTGTTTTTTGAATTTAATGCCATTTGTTTTGCTACTTCTCTAGGATTAAGTCCAAGCTGTGTGACGATCCACAGATTATCTCTGACCAGCCATTCTTCATGAATTCGGTTATTTGTAGTTGCACAGTCAATAACTGTACGGAAATTAATCTTCTTTCCTGTCGCCGGTCCAAAATTACTATCTCCTAAATTGGTAGCTGTAGACAAAACACGGTGAGAAGATAAAAAGCCTTTTGGTCCAAAATCAGACCAAATTACATTCTGACCGATCAGACGTCTGTCCGGAAATGCATGCAGCGTCTGGAGCGTATTGGAAATAACATCCTTGATTCCTACCAGGTTCGAAGAACCTAAATGCATTGTAATGTTGTTATGATATGTGTCATAAATAACACCAATCCCTTTTTCTTCCCAGATCTGATGTGTAATTTTTAAAATATAATCTACAAAATCACGATACTGAGGATCAAATCCTTCCATTTTCTGTTCTCTCTTTGTCTGAACCGAAAAATCATTATAATCTAATACACCGACAGGTAATACTTGTTTTCCGTCTCCATAAAATACTTTATTTGATTTTTCATGATTTGTCTTAGATTCTTTTACTGTTGTTACAACTTGATTATTTGTTTTTTTATTCTCTTCACCCATGTCTATATCCCTCTTTCTTTTTTGAATACGTATTCAATTTATGCGTTATAAATTTGCTGTGTTCTCTCAAGAATATCTAATCCTTGCTGTTTTAACCAGTACGGTAAATCGATCAATACCCAGTTTTCAGATAACTTATCGCCTTCTCTGCAGTACACATCTACAACCTGCATATCCGCTTTTACCTGTCCTCCCGGCATTCCTAAAAATCCTCCAAGTGGTCTGTTCGTCAGATTTGGCCATCCAAAGAAACAAGCAAAATTTCCTTCTGCGAACCGGCAGACATGTCCATTGAACTTTTTGTCTGTCAATCTGTTTCGGAATGGTAACTGATGCTGCTCCTGATATCTTGGAATTGTATAAGAAGCACCGATTCCGCCAGGACCATACCAGATCATATTCTTTGACCATGATTTTTCAAGAATCTCCGGTGGGCATCCCATAGTTTTATTTAATTTATCCAGATCATCTACCATCTTATTTACCAGTTTTAATGTCTTAACACCTTCTTCTTCCGGTGCATCTTCAAATAACAGACCATTATGATTTCTTGGACCAGGATATACAAAGTAATTACCAGTCTGTGGCGGCATTGGATTTACTCCTGCCTGCTGCATGAAACCTATAATATCTACAAACAGACCTGTTTTTGTGATTTTTCCGTTCTCTACACAGTTAAATTCCGCATATCTCAAACTGATCATTTTTCTTGTATGTGGAATTCCAAGCCAATCCTGATCGAACAATCCCATAAAGTGTCCCATACTCATGACCCATTTGCTGTGATCAAACTCATTAAATCCGCCGATAAAAATATCCTGGCGTCTCTGCATGCTGGAAAGAGCTTTTTTCAATGGAATAAAAAATACCTCTGCCGCATTCTCAATTCCTTCCTGTTCACGAAATGGATAAACACCTTTAAAATTATACTCTGGTGTCATATATTTTTCCATTACACCTTTTACGTCTTCATAGCCTGCATTTTCCATCTCATCAAAATACTTCAATACAAGCTTTTTTTCTTCCTGAAAATTAGACATTCCCATTTCCTCCTTAATCCTTCTTGTGAATACGTATTCTTTTGTGGTTATATTAACATAGAGCATCTATTTTGTAAACTATTTTTTATGTTTTTTTATTTTGTCTGTTTATAGTCTGAAATTTGAATTAAATTCATTTTATTTTTTTCAGAATGTTCCTTTTATTTAACAAGGTATTCCATCAGATTTTCCACTAAAATGAAAATTCGTCAGTACCGACTTTACCGATACTGACGATTCCATTACTAAAATTAGATCAATATTTTATTTAGAATGTTTGTCTGTATATATCTTTTTCGCAAGTGCTACAAATACAGACAGTGCAAATATCAATAACAATGCTGTTACTACCATTTTTACACTTCCCGTCAGCATTCCGCCAACATAAGAATATACAATAGTTGCCGGAAACTGTCCGATTCCTGTTGCTATCAGGAACGCTGCCATACTCATAGATGTCAGTCCTGCTGCATAGCTGACAAAATCAAAAGAAACGAATGGTAATAATCTACATATCAAAATCGTATGTTTCCCGTATCTCTCAAAATATTGCTCGATACTGTCCATCGCAAACTTTGTGGTCAGTTTTTCCACAACGTCACGCCCTGCAATTCTTGCAATCATAAAGCAAAGGATTGCGCCTGCCATTGCACTGCTCCATGACAGGATTGCACCTCTCCACCATCCCCAAATTGTAGCATTTGCAAAGGTAATTAAAAATGCCGGAAGCGGGGCTGCAACAGACTGAAACACCATTAAAAAGAATGATACTGCAACGGCATATGGCCCAAATGATCTTATATAACCAATAATACTCTCCACACTCATAGAACTAAATAACATAAATATGTAATTAATCTTTGAGTTCACCTGTGGATTCAGGATGTATAATCCCACAATAAGCACTATTGCCAGGCCTAATATAATCCTTGCTATTGTTTTTTTCTTCATCTACTTCTCTACATCCTCGACTGCACACCAACGATAATAAGACTCATCATAATTCTGTGTATTTTTAAAGCCACACATTTCCAGAATCAACTGCATATAACCAGATCTGATTCCGGCTGTGCAGTATGTTACAATCTTGTCATCTTTTGTAATACCTGCATCTTCAAACATCTTTGTAATCTCTGCATTACTCTTTAACATACCTGATTTCTGAAATAAGTCTGTGTAACGAATATGAATCGCTCCCGGTAAATGACCACCTTTAGCCTCTCCATATAATGTCTCACCATCATATTCTTCATCTGCACGTACATCAACAACCTTGTAATCATCATAATTTGCTTTTAATTCATCTGTGTTGATCACATGCGTTGTGTCGATAGAATCAATCTTCACATCAACTGCTTTTGGCTCACTTCCACCTTTTGCAGTCTCAATTCCGGCTTCTTTCAGTGCATCAAAACCACCATCAACCATTTTTACATCTTTATAACCTGCTGCGATTAATTCCCACGCAATACGTCCATCGTCTCCCCAGCCATTCTGAGCTGCTGCAAATAATACGATTTCTTTATTAGGATCAAGACCCTTTTCTCCTAAACGCTCACTTAAGCGCTCTGTATCAAGGATGCATCCCCAATTCGCATCTCCTGATTTTCCGTCCTCACATGTAGCCAGATACTGCCATGCAATCGGAATTGCTCCTTTGATTGTCTCTTTATTAGCGGCATCCTCACCTCTGGCATCAACAAGAATAATATCATCCAAATGCTCTTTTACATAATCTGCATTGACAATATACTCTCCTTCAAATGCTTCTTCTGTTGTTGCCTCTTCCTTTGTGTCATTTTTTGACTCTGTCTTTGACTGTGTACCGGAATTTCCACATCCGACTAATCCTACAGTCATAACAAGTGCTAATAATACTGCTAGTCTTTTCATCTTTTTCCTCCTTTTATTTACATATCTACATATGTGAATATGTCTATAAAAAGAATAGAGATTTTATTATACAAAGTCAAGTTATCGGATGTAATTTTACATTGTTTATTTTTATAAATTTATTTATATATTTGTTATTTCTATATATGTATAATTTCTTCCAGCACATCTATTATATCGGAAACCAACTGTGGACAGAAAGTAATCATTTTTTGTTCTTCTTTTATTTTCTGTGCTCCTTCTTTTGTCGCAAAATCTGCACCCATAAGTTCTCTGCACATAGTAGAATTATATTTTTGTAAAAATTTTTCTCTAAATTCAACATCTTTTATGATAGATTCTACTCTTTGTTCATCACCTTCCGGACTTGGCAATATACTACCATATTTTAACCCCAATGCCATATATGCCCCAATAACTGCACCACATGTCTCTCCCTGGAACATACCTGCTCCAAATCCTGATGACACCTTATAAGCCAGCTCCGTATCCATATTCAACTTCTCCGCCCAGTAACGAAACACAACCTGGCAGCAATCATATCCTTTATCGAATTCTTCCAACACCTGTTCTTTTGTCATTTTACTTTCTCCTTCTGTCACTATAGCCGTTTATCTTCGTAAGAGCATCTATGATATTGATGATATGATTCCGCCCTTCTTCACTTATAGAATAATAAACACATTTTCCGCTTTTTTTCATCTGAACAATCCCTGAATCACATAAAATACGCATGTGATGAGACAAGGTAGATTGTCCGATATTCAATTTTTCAATCAGTTCACTGGCTCCCATCTCTCCATTTTGCAACTCCATTAAAATGTCCAGCCTGCGCTCATCACCAAATGCTTTTAATATTCTTGCATTTTCAAAATTATTCATTCTACATCCTATTCCTTTGTAATTTGAAAGCTTTGTTATAAATTATAGCTATTCTATGACTTTCTACGACTAATTTTAACGAATTTATAATCATAATTCAAGCAACGCAACAGTCAAAACCTTCCTTATACAATATAAAAAATAGGCTTCGCCTATTCAGCTCCCCTGCCCCTCAATCATGAGGGGTGGGGGTTGTTTTCTGTCCCTAATTCCTTCATAATACTCTTATGAACATCCTTCAAAAGATTTTTAAAGAACACTACGAAGAAATTGAATATATCCTTCATCCACGTCCCATTGTCATGGAAAACATTGAGAAGATGATCAATTGTGGCGACCCTTCTTTTGGCGGTGCCATGTATGGCTGTCCCCACTACGGCGAACTGAAATTTGTTCCTTTCCGCTGCCATCCTAAGTTCTGCCCTACCTGCGGTAACAAGTACTGCATTGACCGCTCTACAAAAATGTCCTTTAAACTTATTGACTGTACTCACAGACACCTTGTTTTTACCATTGACGAAGAACTCCGTCCTTTCTTTCTGAATGACCGTTCCCTCCTTGACTGCCTTTTTCAGTCAGTGCGCAGCGTCATTCTTAGGATGTTCCATTCATTGAATAAAAGCAGGAACTTTGTCCCTGGTTTCATTTGCGTCCTGCATACCTTTGGCAGACCCCTGGAGTGAAATCCACATATCCATTGTCTTCTTACCGAGGGTGGTTTCTCCGATGACGGCTTCTGGAGAGTTGTTAAACACTTTAACTACACCTATCTCCGCAAAGCTTTCCAGACTGCTCTTTTGAACGAACTGGAAAAACGCATTGGCCCTTCCTTAAAAAAAAACAAAAGCTGCCATTTACAAAAAAAGATAAAACGGCTTTTTGTCTACGCAAAGCCAAACCTCTGTGAACACCGATATGGTTGTAAAATATATCAGCCGGTATCTCGGTCGACCTGTTATCGCCACCTCACGCATTGATTCCTATGATGGTGAAAACATAGCCTTTCATTACAATAAACATGAAGATGATTCCTATGTGGAAAAAAACAGTTCCTGTAATGGACTTCATTTCCCTGCTTATCCAACACATACCCGAAAAGCATTTCAAGATGACACGTTATTACGGCCTCTATGCAAGACATCGGAAATCGGATGAAAAACTCCGCCGGGCTGTCCCCAAATCCAAGCGCCGGATCCTAATGGATTTTAATAAATGGCGACAACTCTTTCTCTTATCTTTTGGTTACGATCCTCTTCAATGTCCAAAATGTAACCACAAAATGGAGTTTCTGGAACTCTACCATAAACACAAGCCTGTTTCTCTGGAAGAACTCTACGAAAGGGCAATGGCAAAATATCATTGCCGATCCAGTGGCAAATATACTTGATTTTATCTTCTGTCTGTTCCATACTGAAAACATCAACAGACAGGAGGCGTACAATGGATCCAAAATTTATAGAAGAACTCAGGCAAAAATATATCAAAAATCCTCCGGAAGGCATGACAACAAAAGCTGGTCAAAAAACATGACTGACTCTGATCTGCTCGACATGCATTACTTCCTCACTGAGGATGATGACCTTGATGATGACGAATTTGAAGAAGGTTTTTATATCTTCTAAAGGCATTCGTCTTATCAGTATGCCCGCCTTCGGCGGGCTATTTTAATTCAAAGTTCCTCCGCAAGGAGGAATTTCCTATTATACAAAAAAGATGCCGTCCCCCCATGGACCGGCATCTTTCATTCAATTCATATACTTCTACACTTTATATTTAAAACCTTCGTCTGACATGGATCCCTCTTTCATCAGACGCTTTACTGTCGTCATATAATGCTCCGAAATTGCGTTGCAGATTGTCTCTTCGTCTTTACTCTTGAATACATTCAAAAGTCGTTCATGAATACCATGCTGTCGGTTTGCCGCTTCCTTCCGGTCCGAATTTCCAGCAAAATAGCAGACGATATTGCCGTAATTCAATTCGGTCCAGGCTTTCAGAAGTCTGTTCAGACCTGCTTTTTCGACGATCACTTGGTGAAACCTACAATCACAATCTACAAGATCCCCTAAATCATCCTCACCAAAAATCTTCATCTCTTCCACGATGGATTCCATCTGTGCAAGATCTTCATCGGAAAGCTGTCCCTCATATGTTCGAACTGCAACCTGCTCATAAGTTGCACGAAGCAGATAGATTTCATAAATATCTTCCAAAGTAACCTGCTTGACCGAACATCCAACATTTCTAACATATTCTACGAGTCCTTCCTGTTCCAGCTGACGCAAAGCTTCCCTGATCGGTCCTCGACTTACTCCAAGTTCATCGGACAGGTTCTGCTCCACGATCCGCATTCCCGATTCATATTCCCGGCTCAGGATTTTCATCCGAATTTCATCTACAACATTTTCTCTCAATGTACGATATCTTAGTTTTGCCATATGATTTCATTTCCTTACTACATATAATATCATTCTGCTCCCAGCAGTTGTTTTCATGCAATGCGCAATAATTATAATTTCTTTAATCATAGCACAGTAAATGTAGAAAAGGAAACTTTTTACTGATATTTTTTTACTATATACTACCACTTACAAACCTATAGTCCACATATAGCTTTGACCGCATAGGCGACAAATATTCCGACATAGTTTCCGCATGCTCCGGCGATAACTCCCATGATCAATCCGATATTAATCAGTGATTTCCAGTTTCCACCTGCTGCTGTCAGAGATGCTGTCGGTCCGTCTACTATACATCCTACCATAGAAAGAAGTACATACTCGTATTTGATCTTGAACAAACGGCGGATCAGGAAATGTAATACTGTACATCCGATTAACATCAGGAATACATATAATGTCATCATAAATGCTGATCCTACGAACTCTCCTAAAGCAATAACCGGCTGACGATTCAGCTTCTTAAGCTTTGTCACATTCATGCTTAACAGACAAATGGATTTTCCTAGTAATACTTGACAATTCATTTTGTTTAATGTAGATTGTTAACAATAGGATTTGTGGTTTAAATATACTACGCGGATTCACAAAATGCAACAACAAATTTAAAATACCGGAGGTTTTACTATGAATTTTGAACAATACCAAGATTATCTGATCGACACAGCAACTTCTCTTCTGTCCATCGACAGTGCCAGCGGATTCACATCAAATGTAGCTGATTACTTATTAAAAACCATAGAGGAGCTTGGGTATCCTGTTTTCAAGAATAACATCGGCAATGTTATCGTAACAATAGAGGGGGAAGATAATACTGAGCCAGTTGCTCTGTCTGCACACGTAGATACATTGGGGCTTATGGTCCGCTCTATTACATCTGACGGAATGCTGATGATTACTTCCATCGGATCACCACTTCTTCCATCTCTGGACGGTGAATACTGTAATATCCACACAAGAGACGGAAGAGTTTACACCGGAACCATTCTTTCCCTGTCACCGGCAGTTCACGTATTCCCGGATGCATCTACAAGAAACAGAGATGAGCAGAACATGGCCGTTCGTATCGATGAGATTGTTCACTCGAAAGAAGATGTAGAAGCACTCGGAATTCATGCAGGAGATTTCGTATGCTACGACCCTAAGACAACATTTACAAAAAGCGGATTCTTGAAATCTCGTTTCATCGATGATAAAGCTTGTTCCGCGCTGGAGCTTACACTTTTAAAAATCATGAAAGACAACGACATAAAACCAAAGCATAAGACATATATTTGTTTCTCAACGCACGAGGAAATCGGATACGGCGGAGCAACACTCCCGAAAGATATTAAAGAACTTCTCGTTGTAGACATGGGATGTGTCGGTCTTGACCTGAATTGCACAGAAGAACAGGTATCCATCTGTGTAAAAGATTCATCCGGTCCTTTCGACTACGAGATGACAACTAGACTTGTTAACCTCGCTAAAAAACATAATCTTGACGCTGTCACAGACATTTATCCACGTTATAGCTCAGATGCTTTAGCAGTATGGAGAGCCGGATATGACACACGTGCTGCACTCATCGGACCGGGCGTGCAGGCTTCCCACGGTATGGAACGCACACACATCAAAGGACTGATGAACACATTAGAACTGTGCGCAGCATACCTCGAGCTGATCTAAACAATCAGCAATATGAAACAGACGTTTTCATTTCCCTATTGATAAATCTTATAGAAAAAAGCTGTCTTTCAAAGGCCAGTTTTTTTTCTATATCCATACACTTCTTTTTCAAACTTAAACTTCGAAAGTCCCTACCTACATTCCAAGCTTTTCCGCAATCTCCACCCCTCGTGGGCTGACCGCTACGCCCCCAAGACTGGTCTCTCTAAGACTTACATCCATCTTGATTCCTACTTCTCCCATGGCATCAATGACTTGATCTACCGGAATCTGACTGATGATACCAGCCAGTGCCATATCTGCTGCCGCCAGTGCGTTTACTGCGCCACCGACATTTCGCTTCACACAAGGCACTTCCACAAGTCCTGCCACTGGATCACAGACAAGCCCCATCAGATTCTTAAGTGCCATGGCACAGGCATGTCCCATCTGCTCTTTACTTCCTCCGCGAGCACCACAGATTGCAGCCGCAGCCATGCCGGAAGCAGAACCAATCTCTGCCTGACAGCCGCCAGAAGCTCCCGCCAGGGACGCACGGGACGCAATGACCTGCCCGATTCCTGCTGCCACATACATAGCTTCGATCATACGGTCTTCCTCTATCAAAAACTCTCTGCAATATGTCACAAGAACTGCCGGCATTACACCACATGCTCCGGCAGTCGGCGCTGCCACGATTCGCTTCATGCAGGCATTATTACAGCCCATTTTCAACGCATTTGCAATGACCTTTGAAACAAAATCTCCACAAAGCGTCTTTTCATTCTGGAGATATCCATCCATAAGACCGCCTTCTTTTCCGACCAAACCACTTCTGGATTTCTCGGAAGGATCATAGGCGTCAACGCTTTCTTTCATCCGCGTCCACATGAGTGTCATCTGCTGCCAGGATTCCTCTTCCGTAATCCCATTTTCCTCGCAGTCTTCTAACTGAACTGCTTTCCAGAAAGGAATGTTCTCCTTCTCACATCTGACCTGTATTTCTTCTACTGCCTGATACGCCATTATCCATTCCTCCCTTCCAAATTCAGCGAAATAACTTCCAGAATGTCTTCCTTCTTCCGCAGTTCTTCTGTCACACTAATCGGTATCCGTTCATCTGTCTCTACAACCATCACTGCGCCACCGCCTCTTTTATGTCGAAACACCTGCATCGTAGCCACGTTTATTTTTTCGCGGCTCAGTGCTGCTGAAACTTCTGTAATACATCCCGGACGGTCCATATTCCGGACAATCAATGTATTACTCTCCCCGCTGAAATCTACTTCAATTCCATCCAAAATACTGACCCGGATACGTCCTCCTCCAATAGAATATGCCTGAAGTACCATCTTTCTTCCTTCTGCATTTTCCATCACAACGCGTGCCGTATTCGGATGTGCATTTTTAATTCTCTATTTGCAATGGTAAATTCCATCCCAGCCTTTTTTGCTTCTTCAAATGCCACCGGAATCCGAAGGTCGTCCGGCTTCATGCCAAGAAGTCCGGCAATAATTGCCCGGTCTGTACCGTGTCCTTTCCCTGTAGCAGCAAATGAACCATGAAGATAAACTTCTGCTTTTTTCACAGGTTC
>ENA-OPZZ01001003-OPZZ01001003.1-human-gut-metagenome-genome-assembly--contig:-NODE-1003-length-19442-cov-4.294745_pt1 | contig 19442 bp, 22 predicted proteins | sample MGYA00242487_ERZ504511 | MGnify/ENA primary metagenome ERZ504511 (study PRJEB26092, sample SAMD00036241) | human gut metagenome | host: Homo sapiens | study: EMG produced TPA metagenomics assembly of... | reverse complement strand
ATCTGAATGTCACTAGTAATCTTTGGTGTATATATCATAATAATTCCTCCGTAGAGAATTTATTATAATGTGATTTTGTACATTTTTAAATGATCATTTCTGTACATTCTTATATTAGCATTTATAGCTGCTCTACTTCCCGGTCACTGCATGATAAATATACCTGAAAGCTGGTTATAAGCATCTCTCCACCTGTCAAGTATTGTTCCATATCTTCAATTTCTATGATTCGAATGCCTTTTACTTCCCGATCCAGACCTTTTTCACCACAAAGCAGCTTCATTTTAGGGAATTGTTCTGATTCAAGTAATTTTCTTACAGTATATGCCATCGTTACTCCTTATCCATCGTAAATCAATACAACATAATATCTGTTATGTTGTTTATGGACAGATTAATTTTCGTACGATATAATATTAAATAACACCATGTTATCTGTTATGCTGTTCATATTACATAGTTCCTTTCTGATTTTTTTGTAGCTGTGTCCTATTTAAGTACCGCTCCTTGTAAATCGGCTATAATCTTTATTATTTTTATTGCTTAAAGTTCTCTTTTAGAGGAAATGAATGACTTGCAGAAATAGAGTAGAACAGGTTAATAGAGGAACTGTACAACATAACAGATATTATGTTGTACATTCCAATATTTCCTGTTCGACAATCTTATCCAGCTTCTTTTGGAGCACTGTTTCTGTAGTTGCTGTATATATTCTCGTTACATTGATACTGCTATGTCCAAGTAAATCCGCAAGACCTGTAATATCTTTTGTCACTTTATAATAAATCCTTGCAAATAGATGTCGAAAATTATGCGGAAATATTTTTGATTCTGCTACTCCTGCCTTTTCTTTTAATCGTTTCATTTCTCTCCAAATATTACTTCTGTCTTTTAACTTCCCATTTTTCGTGACAAATATCCAACCTTCCGCTATTTGGTTATTATGGCAATAGGAAAGAAGTTTCCTTTGCAATACCTTCGGCAAAAAAATCCTTCTATACTTTCCTTTATTATAAATCTCTATCTTTCCAGATTTTACACGCTCCACTGTAAAATATTTTATTTCGCTGATCCGAATTCCTGTACATGCTATTGTTTCAATACACAATGCAAGCTGTTCTTTTCCTTCTGCCATAGCTGTTGCAATCAATTTCCTGCATTCTTTTTCTGTCAATTCTTTCTGATCCTGTAAAAAGGGCTGCTTCTGCACTTTTATTCTTTTCACTTTCAGATTTCCTACATTCAAAAATTCCAGAAACTGATTCAATGCAGCAAGTATCGAATTAACACTATTGACAGCATATTTTTGAACAAGCCATTCTTTATATTGCAACAATACTTTTTTATTGATCCGCTTATCATCTGCCAAAAAAACTAAAAACTTTTTTATATCTGCCATATATTTATTGATTGTTGCCTTTGCATTTTCTTTCTGATATAAATAATCTGCAAATTTTTCTATCTCACTTTCTGATACCTCTATTGAAAAATCCATCTGTTCCATAATCATAGTCCTCCTGAGAATTCATTTTCTTTCATTATAGCTGTTCGCTTTTTCGTATTCCCATACACTACTTTTTCTACTTGTTATGCATCCACAATTTTTCAATATTTATCTCTGATTATATATCGCATTGTTGATTTCAGTTAACAGTGGACGCTTATTTTTATCATCTATTGTGGATATAATTTAACAATACGAGAGGAGAGGTTTTATACTAATGTCGAATAGCGAATTATGTTTACAGGAAATTGGAAAAAGAATTATGGATCGTCGAAAAAAGCTGGGACTCACTCAAGAAGCACTTGCAGAAAAAGGTGAAGTCACTACCCAGTTTGTTTCTTATGCAGAATCAGGAAAACGGGCAATGAGACCTGAAAATCTGTTAAAAATCTCCTCTGCTTTAGAAGTAAGTGCCGACTATTTACTCACTGGCGAAATTATAGATAAGGATCTGTTGATTCTTTCAGATAAGCTCCGCCGGCTCACGCCTTCACAGGTACGCACAGTTGAAGCTATTATAGACGAATGTAACAATCTATTTAATCAAAAATAACTCTTCTCTCACGTCAAAAAAGGAATGAAAGCTACCAAAACAGTAACTTCCATTCCTTTTTTCAATTATCTCACACCAAAATCAGCTCCTCTCTCCGGCTTATCTTTTCCCTGTTTTTCTTGAATAATCTTCTTATTGATTTCCAACCGTTCATGGATAGATGGCTTCTTCTCTTTTCCTATCGATGCTTTCTTCTGTGGCACAGACTTCTTTTCCACTTTCCCTGTATCTTTTACATTTGCCGATTTTTCTACACCAGTAACGGCAGTTGCTCTGCTCTACTTCTTATCCATTACCTGTTGTTCCCGGCGTTCCTGCACTCCTTTTTTTCCAAACTACAAAAGCTCTGCAGATAAGGCAAAACATGATTCTGCATATCCGTCAGATCTTCCATATATTTCTGGAACTCTTCATTCCCCTTGCCTTTCTGATAGTTAATCCAACTTTCGTCCGTCAGTCTCATTTCATTCTGCAGCTTTAACTGACTGAGAAGACCTCCGTTGCCAGTGCCAATATCTGTTTTCCCTTTGAAATGATGCAGCATCTTGTCGCCCTTGTGTTGTGTTTTCCATGTCTGTCACCAGCCATCGCTTATTCCTCCTCTTCCTCATGCTTCTTATCCAGCAAACCTGCTAATTTACTCTGCGTAGACGGATACAGATGCGAATATGTATTCAACGTTGTTTCCACCTTTTCATGTCCAAGGCGTTCTGCAATCTCCAATGGAGCCACCCCATATCAACCAGCATACTGGCATGGGAATGTCGAATAAAATCCAAACGTTTGGATTTTATTCGACATTCCCATGCTTCCCTGCTTATCCACATGGGCGAAAGCCCCCTGCTCCTTAAGGAGCGCCTTGGGCATGAGAAGATACAGACCACGCTTGGAACCTACGGTCATCTCTACCCGAACACGAACCTTGAGGTCGCAAAGAAACTCACCGGCGTTCTGAATATCAGGGAGCAGTCGGAGAGACACCCACAACCAGCACACGGCGAAGTTCCATTCTCCAAATGGAAATCAGGGATAGAGACACGAAAAGGGTGCCCTCCCCACCACGGGAGGACACCCAAATCAATAATGCGGAACGCACTGCGACCGTAAGCGATTGCACCGGATATGTGCAATCAGCGTGCAATCCGCCTATACAAATCCCACAAACCCTTGAAAACACTGGGGTTCAGGGCAGCGTGGACTATTCAAACTCCCCGCAGAGAAACTTATTATCCCTGTGAAGGCTTGATTTCTAGAGCTTTTAATGGTGATTATTCCACCTTTTATCACAATTATTTTATGTTTTCAAAAATTTAGGTATCATATAGGTATCAATGTACCCATTTGGTATTAGGTCTCCCACATAAGAAAATGTACAATATTTCTTCGAAAAATATCTCCAACACTTATCTTATTTTTGGTACAAATTTATTTTCTTAACAGCAACTCTTGTTTCAATAAAGAAATATCCTGATGATTATTTTTAGGTTTTATTCTATCTAAAACCTTCTTTTCAACAGATTGTGTCCAATAAATTTTCAATTTTTCTCTTGCCCTTGTTATGGCAGTATAAAAGATACTATGTGTTATCAGTTCATCAATATCATCTGTTATAATGATTTTTACTGAATCATACTCTAAACCTTGTGCTTTGTGGATAGATACCGCATATGCTATTTGAAATGGTACCATATTCTTAGATACACTGTCATCATCTTCATCTGTACTTTTATTTTTATAAACTTCAAATCTTATAATAGAATTTCCCTTTTCTGATACACCTATAACTTGAAAATCTAAATCTTTGTCATCTAAATTCATCAATGGCTTGTCAATCTCTATATCAAATTGAATTCGTTCCGTTACTTTACCAGCTTCCAAAAGTCTAAAATCTTCTATTCTGCCTTTCATATTATTATGAATAATTGGAACTTGTTCTTTATTCTTTGTAAAAAATGAATCCGCCAAATCATTGAACAAAATTGGATCACCAACTTTATATCTCTGTATTCCTCTCCTTATCTCCTTGCCATTATTGTTTTCTTGCATAAAATGATTTATATTGTTTATTCCATACAGTCCTCCATAATTTAAACATAAGATAATCTCGTTCTCTGATGCTGGAGTTAAAATTGACGGATCAAGATTTACTGAATAACCTCCTGCTTGTAGTCGATCCAATATATCATCCTCCATTTTGCGGACATTATCCCACAAAGCTTGTAACTGCTTGCTATTACTTCTATATGGTTTTACCAATTCACATATTGCAGACTCTGGAAGGAATCCACGTATTGTATCAAACCAATTTCCAAATTCTATTGATTCTATTTGGTAAGTATCTCCAACTAATACAAGTAATTTATAATCAGCAAGTTCCAAAAACTCCTTCATTTCCTTATTGCTAACCGTACTACACTCATCAATAAATATAATATCATACTTTCTCTTTATGTCATTATTATATCTATTGTTAAACTTTGAAATTGTCATAAATTCGCAATCTGAGGTTGCAGCGACCTTTCTCTTCAAATTGTTCACTGCTGGATTCGTATATGCCAAATACAATTTCGAATACTCTTTAAAAAAATTTGGAAATGTAATTAATAAATGTAGTCTTCCCTGTTCCTGCTGCCCCATATATTACCGATACATGCGATTTAGCAAACATTGTCTCCAATGCTTTTTTCTTCTCTTCCGATATATTATAATCACTATTTTCAATCCAATGTTTTACAGTATTGGAATAATTACTCACACCGCTTTGAGCTAATCTCTTAATCGTTGTAATTATAGATATTGTATCATCCCTGTATGCCTCAATAAATATATAGCCTTTATCTATAATCAATTTACGTGCTTGCTGTTTCTGAGTTTGCGGTAACTTCTTATTATATATATTTTTCAAAGTTTCAACATCTTCAAATTACCAAGTTTATACTTTTCATCCATTCTGTTCTAATGGGGTATACAGCATCCCTTTCTGTTCAGTATTATTTTTTTATAACTCTAGCCATAAATTCATGTTCACGTCCAGCTGTATCCAATGCTATTAACAAATCTGATATATTTGGTACATGTTTTCTCAATCCAGAACAGAACGGCATTGTATCAAAAGGTAAACACTCATTTGCTAAATATAAATTTGAGAGCCAATTATTAGCACCCAAATATTCCCATCTTCCAGTGTTATAATTCTTTTTATAACTCTCATGATATTGTTCTTTAATAACTCTATTATTCATATGATGTAACAAATATCTTAAAACATTGTAACCTGCACCTTGATTTTTTAATGAGTTGTCTACAGAAATCCAATAAATCAAAAAAATGATACCCCTCTCTATTTGGAACAATTCGATTGCGGATTTCATTATATTTTTCATCTGAATAAACAACTATCTCTGCTAAGCTTCTTCCCGACTCGGTCAAATACTTAACTAGTTCCCTCTCCTCTGCTTTTCCAATGGGTTTGGTCTGATTATTAATTATCTTACTAAAATTTTTTAAATTCACATGGTCGAATACTTACTTCCCAATCCAAAATAATTCTTATAGGCATACATTTATCAAATATTTCTATATAATCATCTTCTATTGCTAACTTTACCGCATAAAAGTCTGTTATTTCCCTATCTGTAAATGCAATTATTCTATCTGTTTTACTTGCCTTATCATTTGCCGGAATAAATGCTACTTCATAATATATTTTATTATTACAAAAAAATGGTTTTATATTTTGAATGTAAAAACGATCATATTTATACATATTTTTTGATGATTTTTTATATTCATCAACCTTTTGAACAATTTTTAGATAATACTCATTTAAGCTCTCATCTGTTTCAATTGGAAATTGCTCTAAGTTATACAAAACATCAAGAGAATACTTATCATGTAACATTGTTTTTATCCTAAGAAGATATTCATAATATTTTAACATTAAACGCTCTGAATTTTCTTCCTCTAAAGTCCTATGTGATACAGATACCTGCAAAAAATGATGAAAACGAGACAAATATCTCAGCCACTCTTGATTTTTTGCATATTTAACAGCCTGTTTAACATTATCCTGTGTATCCTCAATATCATTACCATTAGCATATATTTTCAACAAAATATGTTCAACAAAATGTCTTAATTGTGATAGAATATCCTGTGATATTTCTCCTCTCGTCGAATTACACAAATTATTTATATGTCTACATATTATTTTATCCGAATTTAATATTTGCTTATCAATTTGCAAAACATTATCCATAATCTCATCTTTCTCCTTATCATATATCTCTGATTACATGTTTTAATATCTTTATTATGTTAAATGTCTAACTGGAATACATTGATCCATATATTTATGTACAAAAGAAACTTGTTGCAAAATATCAATCGCATCATTTTCATTAATATCCCATCTAATTCTCAATTCATGAGCCGTAACATTTCTTACCATATGAATTAATCCCAGTATTATCTCTTTAAGTCCATTTTGCTGGTTCTGTTCTGAAGTTGTCCTTAATGAGTTTAAAACAATATATGGATTTTTTACAGAAAAAGCAGTTTGAATAAGTTCATTTCCATCTGTTAACAATCCACTCATTTCTCTTACCCGATCACATATTCCTTTTACTGCTTCCTGAACCGCATGAAAATAATCATCTACTAGTAATTCTTCTCTGCAGCATATTAAAACTCTTTGATGTGCACCATAACATGATAATTTATTTTTTAATTCTCTTGTTCTTCTTTCCACTTCTGATAAACTTTCAGCCTTAGTAATTTTATAGAAGTTGCCATCATCCCTTATTTCAATTCCTTTTAACATCAATACCCTATTTATTTCAAAACGTCTCTTCTCATATGCAGATTGAGTATTTAGCCCTCTAGCTGGCTCCATGCATACTTGTATAAATTTATATACGCAGTTTGTACTATTATCTTTTCTACTCTGCTCACAAAATGCATTAAATAATCTCTTATATTTTGTATTTTTTGAATCAATATCTTTTAAACCACACTCTGAAAGCAATAATCCTATTTCTGTCCATGTAAATCCAAATTCTGTGTCTCCCAATGCTTTTGAAACAGCTAGTAACTCAGATTCTAATAATGTTGGAAATCCCATGCTTCAACTCCTATCAATAAATGTTAATGCACACAAACCTGACAAGTCTCTATTCTTTCAAATGAATGTTCTACCTGCAAATCTATCATTTTTAAGTTACTCTCTATATACTCCAACAATTCTGTACCATCCAAATATATATACATCTGTGTTGCTACAAATCCCGGAACATTTTCTCTTAAGTCATCTAATGATATCTGTGATGTTTCCTGAAATCTATCTATTTCCATAGCATACCTATAATGATACTTTTCTATATATTCTTTTATTCGTGTAACGGCATTGCTATCTTCTTTATAGTCTTCCATCCAGTCAGATAGACAATGCCTTTTACCCAAGTATACAACACCGGTGATTGCTTTCACCGGTGAGCTGACATACATATATGCCATTATAGGTTCATCTGGAAAATTTCTCCTGTGTTCAAATATCTTCACACCAGATTTTATTTTTTCATAAACATCCGGTCTGAAACTTAATAGCATTTTTCTCAATGTCTGTACCGCCTTATTTCCATTTACATTCAATATTCAGCACTGATGTCGGCATACCAATAAACTGTACATCAAATTTTAAGCTTGGTTCAACCTTTGTACTTGCATTATGAATTCTGAAACTTAATTGCCATCCATTATCCAAAAACATTTCTACTGTATTAGTGCTTCCTGGCTTGAACTCAAGTGCCACAAGTCTTGTAGGTAGCTCTACTACTGGAACAGTAATTGCCGACACCTTATTTTCACTTGGTTTATTTAAAGTATCATGCATATTAAAAGTGTGAATCATTGTAAGACGCTTACTATCACGGCTGACAACCTTATAGTAATCCTCTATTCCAATAAGATATTCTATCATCTTACGTGGCATATTCTTATCTTCTTTATATGCTCTATTAACCTCATCCATAAAAGCATGTAATAACGGTACATATACTACTTCGTCTTTGTCATTGATTTCAGACCATCTTGAACCGTTATCCTTTTCATTCTTCAACATATCAAATATTGGTTGAACCGCATCCCAATATGCATCACTACAAGGCATATCAAACCATTCTTTACCAAAATCAAGTTTATGACTTAATCTGCTATGTTTTACGGCATCGTGATTATGTTTGATACTTAATCCTATTTCCCACTCAATATCTTCTCTTCTAATAACAATATCTCTTACATCACCCTTTACGCCTGCTCCGTCCTTCTGAAATTCTAATGTCAATTCATCACTACTGCCTTCTGACATTTTAGGTTCCATTTCAAGTACTGTATCAATTGCTGATTCTGCTGATATCATAAATGTCTGCTGCATTTCCTCATCCATAAGAGCCCATGCCTTTTCATTTGCATGCAAGCTAGAATTATCAACTATTCTAGTTTTTCGCATCTCACATAATGCCTTGTAAAGTGTTTTTATCCAAGCATACTCATATGCTCTACCCTGATCATTACTCTTTGTACTCACTTTCTTCTCATTAACCTCCTTTGCATCTATAACCTCATTATCTACAGCAACCTCTGCACCATTACCTTCTAGGTATTTCTTTATCGCAACAGCTATTTCATATGCAAGGTTAACTGGAACAGCATTACCAATCATTTTATATGCTGTATTAGTATCCTCATATATAAATTTGAAATCATCCGGAAATCCCTGTACTCTGGCAATCTCCCTAATTGTCATTCGACGATAAAGATGTTCTTTTCCTTCTACAAATCTGCAATCATTCTGTTCCACTTTAACCATTTTAGGTGCCTGTGGATGAAGCTGACATTGTCTTCCTGATGCCTGAACTGTAAATGCCTGTTCATCCCATGCTTTTACCCTGTTACGACTCATAAATATTGGCGAATATGCTCCAGTATAGTATTCATTGTTATTGATTGCTTCTGGATTATGATGATTTTTCTCTCCTGATGGAACCGCTGTATCTTGCAAATCCCATATAATATCACGAAGAGTGATTTTCTTATCATCATCCTTTGTTGAACCTTTAGGAAATCCAAAATCAATGTTCAAATCCTTCCTGAAACCTATATAAAATACTCTCTTTCTTTCTTCTGCGACTCCGTAATCCTTTGCATTTACAAGGGTAAATGACACATCATATCCTGCATCATCAAAAAGATTTAGAATATTCTGCACCGCTTCTGAATGTCTGTTTGCCAACATTCCGCTTACATTTTCTGCCAAAAAGAACTTAGGCTTGAATTCCTTTAGTATTCTAATATAATCAAAGAACAACTGTCCTCTGGCATCCTTAATTCCCTTTAATGAACCTGCTTCAGACCACGACTGACAAGGTGGTCCACCGATAATTCCGTCAACTTCTCCATTTATAAACTGTTCTATATCTTCTTTTGTTACCAGTCTTATATCACCTTCAATCAGATGAGTATTAGGATGATTGGCTTTAAATGTCGCCCATATTGTTTTATCAAACTCATTTGCAACAGGAATATTAAACCCAGCTCTTTCAAAGCCTAAATCTAATCCACCACATCCACTAAACAAACTAATTATGTTCATGGGTATCCTCTCCTTCATTGTTTTCCTTAATTATTCTGGCAGCTTCTATTAATGCCGTTCTTCTTATAAACTCACTATATGATGAATATGCTTCTAATCTTGCTGCTTCCTTAAACTTATCTAATTCTTCTTCGCTCACTCTTATACTGATTGAAATTGATTTTCTCATCTCATTTATTCCTCCTGCTTCATAAATTTATAATACTTTCTTCGTATGTCAATGTCAATACTTTGTTGCACGAACAGATGTTTTTATTTTGTTTTTTTATAAACGTTTCCAACCACCTTCCCCACCCTCTCCAAGAACCTCTCCAACAGATTAACTCCATCAATTACAAACTGCTTCATAAACTCATACGCCTTTTCCAGCAGTTCCTTTAATGTCGTATTTTCTTCTCTAAGCTTCTGGTTCTCATACATTACATCAATAAGCTTCTCCCTGACATCATCAGTTCCACCCTGTCGGAACATATCATATACGCTCTCTGCAATTTTTGTTCTTTCAATCAGTTCACTTTCCTTAGAAGAAAGCTGTTCCAGATTATTCTTTTTATCCGTAATCATATCCGCATATTTTGCATATTCCTTTTCCGCTGCATTAATACTACTTCTGACTGTCTCCAGCCTGTCCTCATCAGCAGCTATAACATCCAGCTTTCTGCTATGACGTTGTTCCTGTGTGGCAATCTGATATGATATGCTTGCGTTATTGCTTCTCAGTTTAGTGTTTTTCTCCTGCTCTTCATTGTTCTGCTGCTTTATATCAGCAAGCTTCCTACTCTCCTGTGCTACCTTATATTCCGTCACAGACAAGTCATGGTTGCGACCTTTTTTCTTCTCTGCCAGCTGTTCCTTGAAATAACATTCAAATCCATAACTTGCCTCCGCTCTCAATTTATCTTGAAGAATCACAGATAATGTTTGTGGTGTAAATACATTTCTTTTTGATACTTTCTTAGATAAGCCACGCTTTGCTCCTTCCCATACTGGAACGCCTACCACATGCATATGCGGACTGGCTTCATCAAAGTGTATGACTGCATTCGCAATCTTGAACTCCGGCAGTAGCTTTTGCAGGCAGCCAAGAATATAATCAAATACTTCAGACATATAATCTTTATTTTTCCAATGTTCTTCCCAGTATTTCTTGTCCCCGCATTGAAAGATAATCTCAACTGCCATATCCTGATTAAGACCTGCAACATGTTCAAAGTAATCCTTTATCTTTCTGTCTTCTCTTTTCTGTCTGCTGTTATATTCCTTTACCACATCATCAAATTCTCTGTGATATACCCTCTTAACATCCTGAAACAAATCTGTTGTTCCATAAATCAGCCTTATATTTTCTGAGCTGTAATCTGCAGACTTATATTTACGCAGGTTATGCTTTGCAACTCCTGCAAGTGCTTTTTTACTTGTTATCGCACTCTTGCCATTGCTTATATGAGCAGAGTATGATACATTTCCCATAGGCATTTGTCCTTTCTTATTCGTATTTTTCTGTCGGAGAGGTGCGGTTATCATCTTGGCTCTGCCATAGATGATAACCCTCTAGCAGTTTCGTCATGCTGGCAAAACTGCGGGGGCTCTCCGAGGGTTTTGGCATCAGCCTTTTAAACCTCATCTGCACTTAAACACAATCTCATTTATCACGATTTCTTCTGCCATCGCTCTTGCCTGATTCCGCAAATACAGCTGCTCCATAAATGTTTTCTTTTTACCCGTCATATGCTTTTTCAACCATGCTGCTTCAATATTGTCCAATCGCTCATATGCTTCTTCATTTACTGCTTCTGCCTGCTTTCTAAGCTGTCCCATTCGTGCCATATGACGATACTCAGAAGGTTTATTTTCTTTCATATACCTAAGCCACATCCGACCATATTTTCCTATATCCGTAAGATTGTATTCTGCTTCATCTACAGATAAAAGAGGATATAAAATCCCATCCACTTCTTTATATTCAACACCTAATTCTTCAAATAATGTCATCGTAATTGTCCTTTCTTTTCAAGGCCGCAACATCGCAAGGTCTATATATTTTGCAACCTTGCAAGCTTCAAGATTGCAAAACCTGACACTTTGCAATGTTGCGATGTTGATTTTTATACTCTCAAATTCCAGTACCAGTTATTATTGCAACGCTCAGCCTTTATCTTTAGTTCCTTCTTTGCTGTCTCAAGTGTTCTTTTCGATATTCCTTCCTGTGCTGCAAGGTCTATAATCTCTGTACTTAAAATTTTCTGTGTTCTTTCTGCCTGTTCTCTTAAAAATTGCTTTGCCATCTCAAGTTTACTTGCCTTTGGCACCATACCGCCCAGTACTTCATCAGCAGTAATTTCATAATCACCTAACCAATGAAATCCGTCCTCTGCCAATTCAAATGCTTTTGGATGACCAAATGCTGCAAGATTATTATTCTTTATCTGTATCATTGCCCTGAGATTACTCTGCCCTTCTATTCTGCCGACAAGCATTACACTCCTTGCCACAGCAAAGAAATCAATGGAACCCATTCCCCTGTAAGCAGCCTTTGCTCCTGAGCCTTTATTCATATGACCGATAAGAATAATGGCACAGCCTGTTCTTTCAGCAATACCTCCAAGCTTCTTCGTCATTTCTCTGGCTTCATTTGCCCGGTTCATATCAGTATCACCGCCAAGATAAGCCTGTATCGGATCAAATATGCACAATTTCGCATTTTCTCTTTTTATGGCTTCCTCTATCCTGTCATCCGTCATACTGACACTCCTATCAGACTCATCTATGATTGATATTCTGCTACAATCTGCATTTGCAGCTTCAAGCCTCGGCTTGACTGTATCCGCAAGTCCGTCTTCTGCCGTCTGATATATTACATTTACAGGCTCAGTAATATTCATATTTTCGTCTATACATTCTCCCCTTGATAACTTTGCCGCAATATTAAGTATCAGCGTAGATTTTCCATCACCTGGGTCTCCCTGCACTATTGACAGCTTTCCATAAGGGATAAATGGATACCACAGCCATTTAATCTGCTGTGATTCAACCTCAGAGAGGTGTATCATTTTTAATTCTGTATTTGTTTCCACTGTCTGCCTCACTTTCGTAAATAATCATTGTCTCAAAAGTGGGCTGCTGTTATACTTTAATTGGTGTTTTGGTAACAGAAGCCCGCTTTTGTTATCTGCCGTGGCTTTCCCGATTGCCGTCAGGAAAGCCACTATTTCTGCCAGAGATACTTTGCTCCATCCAGCATATCCACAACTGCTTTTATCATAGCAAGATAGTCATGTTGCAGTTCTTCAACGTCTGTATAAGCTTCACCATCAACCGGTGATTCTTTTTCTTTTATCTGTCCTGTTTCAATGATTTCATCGTATATTTTGTGAATATCTGCCTGCATCTTCTCAAGCGTCTGCACCAGCATATATACTGTTTCTTTCTTACCTACAACACAGATTCGACCATAGATACAGCATCTTGTAAAAAATGTTTTCTTCATCATTCCACTTGTCTTGATTCTTGCTTCAATTTCACGCCTTTCATAGTCTGATATGCGAAAACTGATTGTCGGATTCTTATGAACTCCACTCACTGAATATCACCTCCATTCCCTGTCCCCGGCACAAATTCTTCATTAAGCTTATCAGCCATCTCAATCTGCTCTGTCGGAAACATATGTGCATAATGAAATGTGATTGTCTGGCTTTCATGCCCAACCCTATTTCCAATGGCTACCGCTGAAAAACCCAGGCGAATAAGTAAAGAAATGTGCGAATGCCGTTACGGTATAATAACGACAAACAGAAAAAGCCTTTATTTGTAGGGATTTCATAAGGATACTTTTTAGATTTAGGATAGCGGTATAGCATGGCGGTGTTATACCGCTTTTCCCATATATACATTGACCTTTGAACGGTCAAATACTCCGATATGGTTATAGATAATCTCGATTTCCTGTATTCTTTTACCACTGCTTTTGTCTGCTTCATGAACGATAATACGGTCTATGAACTCATGCACAATCTCCGATGTCAGTTCGGGTATCTCTGTATACTTCTTGACAGTAGATAAGAATGATTTTACATTGACACTCTGTTGTTTTTCCTGCGACAATTCCATGCGGAGTGCTTCGATTTCTGACTGTAAATCTTTTTGCTCTGCTTCATATCCCTGTGACAGTTTCACAAATCGTTCATCAGAAAGTTTACCGCTTACATTGTCCTCATAGATACGTTGGAACAGACCGTCTAACTGTGTGTAGCGTTTCTCCTTATCGGACAGCACACGCTTTTTCTTTGCCAGTTCCTTGCTTTTCTGCTTTATGTCAGCGTCCATCACCATCTGCACAAATTCATCTTCATATGCTTTAACGTAGGACACAACCTCTCGCAGATTCTCCAAAACCAGTTGTTCTACAACCACGTTTCGGATATAGTGCATAGAGCAGTTATGAGTATCAGAACGGTAATTACTGCACACAAAATTATGTTTAGTGTCAGGGTCATTTGCCCGTCTGTGAAAGGATAGTTTCTTTCCACAGTCCGCACAGTAGAGGATTCCCGAAAACATCGGCATTTCCCCCATTTTGGTAGGACGTTTGCGGTTCGCACGAATCTTCTGCACAATATCAAAGGTAGACTTGTCGATAATCGGCTCATGGGTATTCTCAAAGATTTTCCATTCCGATTTATCATTTTCTATCTTCTTTTTCTGCTTATATGACTTGCGGTGTGTCTTAAAATTTACCGTATGCCCTAGATAGTCCATGCGTTCCAGTACGTCCACCACAACGGTACTCGACCATTGACAGGGATTCTTTGGGATATTGTTACGGACAGCATAACCTTTTTCCAATGCGTATGCACTCGGTATCAGTATCTTTCGTTCCGTCAGAATGTTTGCGATTCTTCTCGGTCCGTACCCGTCCACACACAAGCGGAAGATTTCTCGGACAACCTCTGCGGATTCTTCATCAATCAGCCATTCTTTCGGATTGTCGGGATTCTTGCGGTAGCCATAGGGAGCAACACAACTCATGTGTTCGCCTGCCAATCCTTTCGCTTTCTTCACTGCTTTAATCTTCTTACTGGTATCTCTTGCATACCATTCATTAAACAGATTTTTGAACGGTGCAAGGTCATTGTCTTTCTGTACATTACTGTCTACATCATCATTCACAGCGATAAAGTGAATATCTTTGTCGGGGAAGATAAATTCCGTATACAATCCCACTTTGATATAGTCACGCCCGAACCTTGACAGGTCTTTACAGATAATACGTTTCACGGTTCCTTTCTTTGCGTCCTCAATCATCTGTTTGAACTGCGGACGCTCAAAATTCGTACCGCTGAATCCATCGTCAATATAGAACTGGTAAGGCGTGTAACCGTTTCGCTCCGCATATTCCGCAAGTATCTTTTTCTGATTGATGATACTGTCCGAATCCCCAACATTTCCATCGTCTTGCGACAAACGACAATAAAGTGCTGTGATTCCTGTATCTGTTTCCTTTATCGGGGAAGTAGTAAAAGTATTTCCTGTGGTAACTGACTGTATGTTTTTCAGCATATTTCCTCCTGTTCCGACAGTCACACAGGCAATGCTTGTATATCTACAAGATAGCACAACAACCGTCTTTTGTCTGCACCTTTTATATTAAATCTGCCCTTTACGCTTTGTATTACGTTGAATAAGACGCTTTATCGTGTCTTTCGGTTCTTCCTGCGTCTGACCGTTTGATTTTGCCTTTACACGATAAATTGTATTGCCGATATGGTATTCACGTACTACTGATTCTTCTGTGGTTTCTGTCATTCGATTCCCTCTTTCTTTGTTAGATTCTGAAGCAGTCAGACGGTGTTGTCATCACCCACAGGAATTTCACCTCTGCATGGTTCTCATGCTGCCGCACCCATTGCCTGCGACGCTTCAAACGCTCGGACTGTGGCTGTACGGGAGTATCATTATCTGACAGGACAGGTCATGGCAGAGAAAAATGACGTATTTCCTCTTATGGACGCTGACAGGGTATCGCTCGCTTGCAGAGTAAGGTCATGGCGTATCAGTCCATAGACTCACTGTCTGTCAAAAGTATCTGACAACTTTATGAAATTTTCAAAGAGCAACTGAAAAGAAAAGAATGTCTTTTCGTCCATACACAACACTCGACAACCGATTAATATTTGTGACGTATTTCAGAAAAAATATATTCCCATCTCCCATAGTAACTACCCATAAGTAGGGGATTTGTTGCATTTTACAGAAGTTTATCTGATTTCCATTTCAAATTTTAAAATGGCTTTTGTAATGGCAGTTTGGATTCTGCCTTTTAATTCCCTGTCAACGACAATCTGCACACCACCGCATTCATCATAGAATGGGCGTAAGCAAGCTTTTGATATGTATGCGTTATAATGCTCTAAAATCTTTTCTATGGCTTCGTTGTTGCCATCAGAAGCCATGCGGATAGTCGTAAATCTCGGACATCTTTTTACCTGTTTCATCTGTGTTACTCCTCCGTATAGTTTTCTCGTATAATGCTCAATGCCCTCATTCTTCCTCTGTAAACGGAACATCTTGAAATTCCAATAATTTCTCCGATTTCCGTATCTGACATATCAAGGAAATAAAACATCAAAATAATGTTTCTCTGCCTGTCTTTTAATTTCTGAATCGCTTTGCAAAGGCGCTCATCATAAACGTGGATTTCTATGCCATAAACAAGAAATACAGAGTATTCAACAGAATATTCATCTATGACACCGGCATGGTTCAGATCCGTTTCTGTTACATCACAGAACGGGATTTCATGTTTTGCCCGTCTGCCAAGTTCCCTATAATAATTCTTGACTGTTCTGTCTATGACTTTGCGGATAAGGCAGTCAAACTGTAGCCTTATGGCACTCTCAAATGAAGAAGGTTTCATAATCTCACCTCCTTCCTGTGCACTGTAAAAGCGTAGAGATTCTTACCTCTTTCCGCTCTGACACTCACCACAGAGATGAGATTTGTTATCCTGTCTGTAAATGGATTTAAAAATATTTTCAAACAGCAAAAAAGCACAAGAACAACGGTATATGGTTCTTGTACTCCTTTGATTATTCCTATTGTGTAATGTGAAAAATCACATTTACAAGCGCAGGGAATTATTGTATTAAAATAAATTTTTTTAACGGTAACGGATTTTTTAAATTAATGTACTCGCATAGGTTTGTCATAAGGCGTGTTCTCCTATAACCGCCTCAACGCTCCTATGAAATACCGTTAAAAAAACGATAGTCTCTCAACCATCGTTTTCATAAATTATGACACACAAATAAGAAACTGTGGATGGCGGTTTTTTTATTACCGCCACACAGCATTTTTCAATTTCATTTTTGAAAAAATATTCTGGCAGAAGAATTATTAACAAGTTATCTTTTCTTAATGATATTCTCAATGCTAATTATTTTCTGAACCCATTCTTTATAAAAATCAGGTTCATGGGAAACAAGTAACACTGTGCCTTTAAATTCTTTTAATGCAATTTTTAAAGACTGCTTTGCTTGAATATCTAAATGATTTGTCGGCTCGTCCATGATAATAAAATTACAAGGAGTAAGAATTAACAGGCATATCTTTACCTTTGCCTGTTCTCCACCGCTTAATGTGCCAATAGCCTGCATTGCGTGTTCGCCCATAATTCCACAACAGGCTAGATTTTTTCTCACTTCTTTTATCGTAAGTGACGGGTAACAATCAGACACTATCTGTATTGGCGTTTTTTCCTCATTCTCCCAATGTAAATCCTGTTCAAAATATCGCAGTTTCACTTGTTCTGAAAAAGAAAACGAACCATTTAAAGCACTTAATTGTCCGACTAATGTTTTCAATAAAGTTGATTTTCCAATGCCATTAAAACCTGTTATCACAACTTTTTGTCCGCCATTTACTGTAAAATTAATATCAGATAAAACAGGGTAGTGATAGCCAACCGATAAGTGCTTGACGTTTAAATGCTCCGTATTTGTCAAAGGCATTTCGCGAAAATGAAAAAATGGTATAATTTCTTTTTGGTCAATGGCTTCCATTTTATCCATTCTATCCAGTTGCTTTTGTCTGCCCCTTGCCATTTTTGATTTTCTTCCTGCTATATTTTTACGGATAAATTCCTCCGTTTTCTTGATTTCCTTTTGCTGTGCGGAATATTGACGTATATAATCTTCACGTAAGGCAGTTTTCTTTCTTAAAAACTCCGAATAGGTACCATAATATTTTGTGATTTTATGATTGTCTATATCACAGATTCGATTTGATATTTTTTCTAAAAAAGCATAATCATGCGAAACAACCATAAAAGCATTATTTAAACCGCAGAGATATTCTGACAGCCAATCAACATGTTCTTTATCCAAAAAATTCGTTGGCTCATCAAGAAGCAACACGTCCGGTTTTTCAAGCAAAAGTTTTGCCAAAATTACCTTTGCTCTTTGACCGCCGCTCATTTGTGCAATGGGTCTGTCTAAACCAATTGCCAACAACCCCAAACCTGTTGCAACCTGCTCAATCTTTGTGTCGATCAGATAAAAGTCCTGCCGTTCTAATTCTTCTTGATACCTCGCAGCGGTATTTAAGTTTTGAAAATCCCCCTCCTGCATGTTCTCATACAAGTAATTCATTTTTTCTTCCAAGTCATAAATGATTTAAAAATGCAGTTTTCAAAAAACTTTTCATATCAAGTTGCAAATTAATCTCAGCGTATTGGTCTAAATAACCGATACTTGTTTTGGATTGCCATGTAACACGTCCGTCATCGGGAAGCAACTGACCCGTACAGAGTTTAATCAGCGTACTTTTTCCTGTTCCATTCTGTCCAACGATTCCAACATGTTCCCCATTTGTTTAATGAAAAATCTGCATTTTTATATAAGACGTTTTCACTAAACGAATGTGATAAATTTGTAATTTCTAATAAACTCATATTTCATGTTCCTTTCTCTGTTTTTGAGCATAAAAAAACAGGAGACAAAATACATAAAGTGCAATAGTCTCCTGCTTAAAAATTATGAATATATAACAAAAGACTATAGACAAAACATTGCCTATAGCCTTAATCCCTTACGTTTTATAACATACGGAAAAGAGACAATAAAACCATCTACCCACAAAGGTACATTGCTTCATTGCCACATTTCCGATGAAATCTTACGCATTTCTTTATATGCTATACTCTGTACAATGTTTCATCGGATTTAATTGTACAGAGATAAGTTTCTTTTTAGGTTGGTTCGTTATATAGTAATTATTCATAATCAGTCTCCTTTGCTTGAAAACAAAGAAATTTTATCATAATCAATTTAATGTGTCAAATAAAACTACAGGTATGTGACATTTTGCAAAATTGTCACATCTGCTTTAAAGTGGCTCAAAGCCTTGTGAAATCAGTGTTTTAAGAATTTTAATTACAGTTTCTAGTCGTATTTGTGCCCCCCTGTTAGATACCGGGGGCAAAGCAGTCGTGGCTAAAGCCACTCCTGCAAGGCTGGAACAGGACGACACCTTTCGCTTCGCACGGTGTCACCTATCCTGCCTTTCTTTTAATACTCTAGCCATTTCAAAAAATAATCCTAAAGTATAAATAAAAGGTTCCGAATTATTCTTTAGAAAATTATTATTTATTTTTTCATTAGTTATAATATCTACATAGTCTTTTCCATTGAATTTATATTTTTCCAATACTGGAGATATATCTACAGTAACATTTGCAATTA
>ENA-OPZZ01000999-OPZZ01000999.1-human-gut-metagenome-genome-assembly--contig:-NODE-999-length-19464-cov-3.501629_pt1 | contig 19464 bp, 20 predicted proteins | sample MGYA00242487_ERZ504511 | MGnify/ENA primary metagenome ERZ504511 (study PRJEB26092, sample SAMD00036241) | human gut metagenome | host: Homo sapiens | study: EMG produced TPA metagenomics assembly of... | reverse complement strand
TTTTTATTTTTTCTGTTCATTTTTTAGCCTTTGTGTGTGCCAGCAGGCTGTCGTTCCACTCATAGAACTTATAAAGCTGCATGTTCTGGCCAAAGGTCACTTCCTTGTTTCCTTCGATGGAAATCTCAACTTTGTCCATATCTGTTGCCGCGATCAATGTATTTACCACCGAATACACGGCAACCTGTTCCGAAACATCCAACGCATAATCCTGAAACACAGAATTATAATCTACATAGCAGATACCGTTTGCTCTCGTCAGGGAAAGTACCTCTGAATTCTCCGGTATTGTAGGATAATGTCCTTTTTCCAGCGGACCTCTTGCAAGCTGCTCCAGAACCACCGTAGCTTTCGGAAGATTTCGTCTGTAGCGGACACTTCTCTGTTCCGCTACCAGTTTATCTCCGTTTTTGTTTGTGAAATACAGAGTAAAGGTGTCATAACTGTACACATCCCCATCGGAGCCGGAAAACTCCACAAAGGTGTCGTTATTCATGGCTCCCACTTCTTCACCCCTGGTATCTGTCAGTGGCTTTTTACCCACACAGATCTCAACGGACTCCACTCCTGGAACCTGCAAAAAGATCTTCACTATACCTGCCCGCACCAGAAGTTCCCTGGTACGTGACATTTTATCATAGGCCTCATTGAATTCTATGTTCAGGACTCCATCCTGTATGGAATAAGAAGAAATCTTTACCCCCTCCGGAAAAAGTGAGATTCCGTTTTCCCTGGTCTCTCGGTTATTCAGACTCTCGGAAAAATTGCGCAGCATCACTTCTGTTGTTTCCTTCTCCGGAGTATATTTTTCTTCTTTCAGTCTCGTTTCATCGCTGTTGATATAATAAAATCTATACTGCTGTTCTTCGTTTTTATTTCTTCCCGACAAACCTATAAAAGCAACCAGACCAAGAAGGATGCAGGCAGCGGCCACACAGATGATCAAGATCGTTTTTTTCATGCTGTACCTCCTAGGACGGGATATAGGACAGTGGGATCTTCACGGTAAATGTGGTTCCCTCGCCCTCTTTGCTGGATACTTTGATGATTCCATGATGCATGGCTATGGAACTTCTTGTAATGGCAAGTCCAAGACCGGTTCCGCCGATCTCTCTGGAATGGGATTTATCCACACGATAAAAACGCTCAAATATCCTTTCAATGGAATCTTCCGGTATTCCCAGGCCGGAATCTGCAACCGTCACATAAAAATCCTTATGATCCGCATCCAGTGTTACGCGGACCCATCCCTCATCTACATTGTATTTGATACCATTTTCGACCAGGTTGCTGATGGCCAGGGTAAATTTCACCTCATCCACATCTGCAGTTACCGGTCGGAACGAATCCAGGATCAGGTCGATCCTTCTCTGATCTGCAATGGGACGGAGACGCTTCAGGATATTCTCCAGCAGCTCATTGATATTCATATTACTGATATTCATATCTGCTGCTTTTTTGTCCATTTTTACCAGGGAGAGCAGATCGGTGATAATCTTGTTCTCTCTGTCAATCTCTTCTGTGATATCAGAAAGAAATTCCTGATACAGTTCCTCCGGAACCCCCTGCTGTCCTACCAGCGAATCCGCCAGAACCTTCATGGAGGTCATAGGTGTCTTCAGCTCATGAGACACATTGGATACAAACTCCTGTCTGGATTCATCCAACGTCTTCATTCTGGAAAGCATCTTGTTAAATGCATCTGTGATCAAAGCTGTCTCTGTATAATCCGGTACCGAGATCTCCTCATTCTGATATCCGTCTGTAAGATCCTCGATTGCTTTCGTTACCCTGGCAAATGGCTTCACCAGGATCGTGGAAAGAATATAGCCCAGAAAAATGGCCAGCACTACAATGATGCCGATGATCAGAATCCCTTTCTGCTCCAGTTCATGGATGGTCGCCGTCACCTCACTGGAAGATGCCATGATCATCATGGCACCCTGCACCTGTTTTACATCCGGACTTTTTACCGGAACTGCCAGGATCAGCTTCTGGCTGTCAGAATCATATTGGTAGGCATCTTCTCCCTTAAAACAGTTCAATACTTTCTGAGAAACCAGAGTCCTGCCCTCATCCACACCATAGGTATCCTTGATGATCCTGAAATCCCTGTCTACAATGAGAATCCTGCCACCATAGCTGTTGGACAGTAATTCCAGCTTGCTGTTCACCGTCTGAGAGCTGGTGTCATTCAGATAATTCTCCTTGATCAGCAGGTCGCACATGATGTCACAGATGTTCTCCATGCTCTGCACACGGTTGGCAATAGCACGGTCTTCATAGTTGGCAATGACCATTTCCGTTACAATGACACTCGGTACGATTCCCAGTATGATCAGGATGATCAGAATACGAAAGCGGAGACTTTTAAAAATTTGCCGTTCTTTTTGATCTTCACAGGTTATGCCTGGAAATAGTATCCCACACCCCATTTGGTGTGTACATATTTCGGCTCACTGGGATTGGCCTCGATCTTTTCTCTCAGGCGGCGGATATGTACATCTACGGTACGGACATCCCCCGGATATTCATAGCCCCATACGATATTCAGAAGATTTTCTCTGCTGTATACCTTGTTCGGATTGAATACGAGAAGCTCCAGCACATCAAATTCCTTGGCTGTGAGATTGATCTCTTTTCCGGAGATAAATACGCGGCGTCCTTCGCAGTCCAGCTTCAGTTCTCCGACTTCCACAGTCTTGGCCTTCTCCTGCTTCTCCTGTTTGCTGCCTGCACGGCGGATGATCGCCTTGATGCGGGCTTTGACTTCCAGGATATTGAAAGGCTTAGTGACATAATCATCAGCTCCGTATTCCAGACCCAGGATCTTATCCATATCTTCTCCTTTTGCTGTAAGCATGATGATCGGAACATTGGAAAATTCACGGATCTGCTGGCATACCTCAAGACCGTCCATTTTGGGAAGCATCAGGTCAAGAAGGATGATATCGTACTCTCCTGCTTTTGCTTTTTCCAGTGCTTCCTCTCCGTCATAGGCACAGTCCACTTCCATTCCGTCCTGCTCCAGACTGAAGCGAAGTCCCTTGACAATCAGTTTCTCATCATCTACTACCAATACTTTCCTGCTCATTTAGCGCTCCTTACTTTATTGCTATTTTATCCTTTATCTTCTCATAGGTTCCTTCTTTGATGCCTGGTACATTCATGATATCCTCTGCTGAAGTAAAGGGACCGTTCTCTTCCCTGTAAGCGATGATCGCCAGGGCCTTGGACTCCCCTACACCTGTGAGAGTAGTAAGCTGGGATACATCAGCGGTGTTCAGATCGATCTTCTGCTCTGTACCGGTATCTTCTCCGGAAGCTTCCTGTCCGGTTCCGTTGTCCGTGTCATTTCCGGATGAAGCTTCTGTTCCATCCTGAGTGACTGCAAGGACCTGACTGTTTACTTCTTCCTGCGTTGGCACATAGATCTGCTGTCCGTCAGAAAGTCCCCTGGCACGGTTGAGATAGCTTGCCGCAGCTTCCGGAAGATATCCTCCGGCCTGCTCGATAGCCTGAAAAACACGGCTGCCATATGGAAGCTCATAGACTCCCGGGCTGGTCACTGCTCCACATATATCTACATAAATGTTCTGAGGAGTGTCTGAGATCTCCGGCAGCTGTTTTTCAGTCTCCGGAGTCTGTTCCTCTGCAGACTCATTCTGTTTCTTCTGTGATATATCTGCCTCATCCTCTGCAGATTTCTTCCCGGATACTTCACTTTCCGTATCCTTCGGTTCTTCCTGCTCTGCATCCATTCCAGATGCTTCCGTACTTTCTTCCTGCACCAGTTCTTTCTCCAGAAATTCTGTTCCGTCATCCTTACAGCCTGTCAGCCCTGCCAGGATCAGTAACAAAAATATGGAAAAAACAAGCCGAACACTTCTGATATGTGATCTTATTTTCATAGGTAGGCGGTTCACTCCTTTCCGCCGATATGGCGGCAGGTGCCCCGTTACTCATGCAAAACCATACCTTATTTTAACGAAGTATTACAAATATTACAATACTTTTATTTCTATTTCCATTTGAAAATAACTACACCTGCAATACAGATCAGCATTCCCAACAGCTTTCTCCACTGAAAATCTGCTCTTTCCACACCGAAAATCCCCAGCAATTCTATAAGATACGCCACCGCAAGCTGAGAAATGACAATAAGCATAACCGCCCGCGCAGGCCCCAGACTTCCCATACTCCGGATCACTGTGATAGTGATAAATGCACCGATCACTCCCCCAAGTAAATTGTATTTATCCTCCACCTGCCACAGCATGCCGATACTTTCTCTGCCTGTGAAAAACCATGCTGCCACACAGACCAGAAATGCAGAAAACTGTACCCAGCCGGTTGAAACCCACAGACTGGTCTGTTTTGTTACATTTGTGTTAAATACCCCTTGAATACTCATCAGTGCACCTGAGATCAGTGCTGACAAAAATCCCCACATAAAAATCCCTCCATACATGCTCCGTTTCCGGTATTACTGCCTGAAAAAGGCGCTGCATATTTCTGCAACGCCTTTACGGTTTCTTATAGTTTAGTTTATGTGATTTTCCAGCAATTATACACACTGCCGCCCTGTTTTCGCATCCGCATAATATTTATATGCATGATCACAAAACGCTTTTTATTCCTGAAAATATTTTCTGAGATATATCCTTCCGGAAAACGCAATATGCGGCATCTCATAAAAAATGGCTGTTTCCGGACAGATCGGACGATAGAGCGGGTCTGCCACAATGATCCTGGCTGTTTTCAACTTTTCTTCCATGGCTTCCTCGCCACAGATAGCTTCATCTCCCCTGCGCAAAAGTCCCTCCGTGATCTCCAGCGGACAGAGCATCTGAACTTTTTTTCCGTATTTCTGCTCTATGACTGCTGCCAGGGAGCCCATGGTAACCGGTTCTCCGATGATGGTAATGTCCGGTGCGGAAAAAAACAGCTCATCTCCGTCGGACAATTCCCTGCTTTCTCCTGAAGGGGCAGACACTGCTGACAGACTGTTCCTTCCCTGAAAATAGATCACCTGCTCCGGAGTTACTTTCCACAGTTCCTCCTGTTTCCCTAAAATCTGTCCTCCGCTTTCCTCTGCGGAATTATCATTCTTATTTACCCACTCTCCACGGGAGCTGTCCGCTATCCGCTCAAGTGCATCCGAAATCTCTCCCTCATAGTCTTCCACCGGAGTCCCCACAAGAAATGGCGTACCGAATTTTTCTCTCAGCACATTGGCCGCCGGAATCCCCACAGAGGATATCACAAGGTTTACCGCTGCTTCACCGGCATGGGACAAAGCTTCCAGCGTATCCCCCATAGCCCAGGTGGAAAGTATCTCCCAGCCATAGTTTTCCAGACGTTTTTTCATGGCATCTACTGCAGACTGCGGGCCAAGATCAAGGGGTGTTGCTCCAAGAAGATTTAATTTCCGGCTTCTCTTCTCTGCAGATCTTTCCGCAGATCCCGTCGGTGCTTCTGAACACCTTCCGATTTTCTCTGCTGCTCCTGTGAAATGTCCTGCGATTTCTGCCAGCGCCAGCCCTGCTCCATATACATAGTCGTGCATGCCGCTGGTCGGAACCGAAAATGCCGGGATTCCGGTCCTTGCTGTAAGTGCACGGGACAGTCCCTGAAAATCTGTTCCGTTCATAAATGGGATCGGTGAACTTGCAAGTGCAATAAATTTCGGTTTCAGCTCCTTTGCCGCCTCTTCGACATCCTGAAGAAATTTCTCATCATTTCCCATAATGGCATCGATATCCGTAAGACCCGAGATAAAGATCAGACTGTCCTGGTCGTACCACCGGATCTCGTCATGGGTATTATAGGTAGAATTACAGCCGGAGGGATCATGCATCACTGTCATTCCTCCAAGCTCATACAATGCGGAGCAGACGCCGGACACGTCTGCCGTGTAGATCGGTATGATCCGATATGCCTGTCTCATATGCAGCTTTCGCACCCCCATCCCTTTCGAACGATCAGATCCTCCGGAGCTTTTTCCTCATTAAATGCCTCCAGCATCAGCTGTGCAGTACGTCTGATCCCGTCAAAGCCCCAAAGCCCGCCGCCCTGTACCATATTGACAAAATTCCGGCTTCCGGTAAACCAGGCTGCTTTTTGTCCGACGGCAAGGATTTTTCCGGAATGCTGCCGTGGCCGCACTCTCATCTCCGGGCGGACAGTAGAAATCAGCTTCAGCTTCGGATAATTCTCCTTCAGCCAGAAAAAGACTTCTTTTTCTTCCGGGCTGATACTGTCCAAAAAGACGGACTGTACCTGAAATTCATGAGTAAGGAGAAGCTTTGTAAGTCCCAGTGGCCTTGGATGAAAAAGATAATCCACAACTATAGGAGTGTCACCGATGATCTGGTGTGCATAAGAAAGAGTCTCCTCGCATTTTCGGATCTCCGTTTCGATATCCAGGCCATTTTTACCGCCACTGTGCTGATCCAGCAGCTCCAGCAAATACTTTTCCTGCGTCTCTATTTCCTCATAGTCAAAGCTTCCGGGCAGGTATAAAAACGGCCTTCCAAGTCTCTCCGCCTGCTGCTGTACTCCGAATTTTCCTGCCGGATAACAGTTAAGGATCAGGCTTCCCTCTCCCAGGCTCTGATAATCCTCCCAGGTCTTACAGGCCGGTGCTTCCCGGAGACGGATTCCGTTTTTCTTCAGGATCCGGCAGATATCTGCACTCTCATCCAATACAAAATCACTGCCCATGGCTGTGACACATTCCGGATCTGCCTCTCTCTCCGGTACTGCATCATACATGGCACGGCGCAGCTTCTGATCCGGAGTCGGGCCTGTTTTCTGCATGACAGGATCCATAAAACACCGCATAAAAAAAATCTCCGGAAATCTTTCTTCCAGTTCTCCGTAGATGCGATCCAGATCACTTCCCAGAAAATGATGAAGACACACGGTAAAAAGCAATACTGCCTTCGGCTTCTCATCCAGCCGGTTCAGAATGTCCGTCACTCCTTCAATGGTCACATCCTCCAGATTTCCGCCCAGAAGATCCTTTTCCTCCACAATTACAAAGGAAAAACGGTCTGCCGCATTCATCTCTGCGGCAGTCAGCACAACGCCACGCATGCAGTTATCCGCACAAACGTAGATCTGTCTTGCTTCCGGAACCAGCATTCCCGTATGTACAATATTCCAGTTTCCATGGGCCGGTGAATTAAATTCCAGCCCCGGCTGAAAGGGAACCGGAAAAGAGGCTTCCTTTATAAATATTTCTGTTTTTCCCGAAAGCCCTCTGCTACCAACTCTTTTTAACATGGGCTTTCCTCCCTGCATGTACTCAGGATCTGCTCTGCCAGCATCCGGTACTCTTCTGCCATCTCGCTGTCCGGATAGGCTTCCAGAAGAGTTTTTCCCCTGTTCTCTGCTTCCAGGACCAGCTCACTTCTGGAAAGCGTTCCCACAACCTGCGTATGAAAGTCCGCCGCCAGCGCCCGGACTTTTTCTTCCTCTCCCGGCACGTTCCGCCGGTTCAAGATCACGCCACCAAGGGACGCATATCCTCTGTTTCTGAAATTATCCACTGCCATGGCAATATTTGCCCCTGCATGGATGGCCATATTTTCTCCGGAGGTGATGATAAATACCTTATCTGCATACCCCTTTCGCATGGGCATGGAGAATCCACCGCAGACAACATCTCCCAGTACGTCATAAAAAACAATGTCCGGTTTATAGGTCTCATAGGCTCCGTTTTCCTTAAGCTTCTCGAGAGCAGTAATGATACCTCTTCCCGCACATCCGAGCCCCGGTGCAGGACCGCCGGCTTCCACACAGACTACACCCCCATATCCGATCTGCACCATATCCGTAAGCTTCAGCTCCTGGCGATTTTTCGTTATACAGCTCCAGCACAGTGGGAACCTTTTTTCCATGCCTGAGAAGAATCGTGGAATCTGCCTTGGGATCACAGCCGATCTGCATCACTTTCATTCCTTTTTCCGCAAGGGCTACTGCCACATTGGAAACCGTAGTAGATTTTCCGATGCCGCCCTTTCCGTATACCGCAACTTTTATCATTTTCTGTCCTCCGCTTTTGTGATCACATTGGAATATGCCGTTTTGGCGGAAACTCCACTGAGGTGGCCGATCTTTCCGGATAAGGAGCTGATCACATCTTGTGGTGCGTCAATGGCAATACTGATGATATTGATGCCTTTTTCCCGGTAAGGGATCCCCATTCTCCCGATAATATATTTTCCCGCTTCGTGAAGGAAACGGTTGATATCATCGATCACATCATTGTTTTCCACAATGATCGAAATCAATGCCACTCTTGTCTCCATAAGATCTGACTCTCCTTTCCGATATTATCAGCAGATCCTCGGCAGAAGCTCTCCTCCCGGCTGCGGAAGAAGTGCCTGAGTTCCGATCTCCGTAGTCATGACAACTTTTCCAGGCTGTTCTTCAGTAACTTCACCGATAATGGCTGCATCCCTGGAATAAGGACATTTACGCAGTGCTTCCACGATTCTTCCTGCCTCTTCCTTTGGTGCCATGATCACCATACGTCCCTCACATGCCAGATAAAGCGGCTCCAGGCCAAGCATGCCGCAGACACCCTTTACCTCCGGAGCTACCGGAACAGCTGCTGCATCCAGGCGGATTCCTACATTACTCTGTCCTGCGATCTCGTAAAGAACCGTTCCGACACCACCTCTTGTGGCATCGCGGATCACATGAATGTTATGGGTGGCATCCAGCACTTCTTTTACAGTTCCCCACAGCGGTGCGCAGTCACTTGTCACATCTGCGTCAATGCCGAAATCCTCTCTTGCCAGAAGAATGGTGCATCCATGTCTTCCCACATCACCGGTTACAATAATGGCATCTCCCGGTTTTGCCAGCTCACCGCCTACCTGAACGCCCTCCCGGATCTCACCCATTCCGGTTGTTGTGATAAACACACCGTCAACCTGGCCTTTTCCTGCCACCTTAGTATCTCCGGAAACGATACGCACTCCGGCTTCTTTTGCTGTTTTTTTCCCATGGCGGCGGCGATCTCCTCCAGCTTCTCCATGGGAAAACCCTCCTCGATGACAAAAGCGCAGGTAAGATACATCGGTTTTGCTCCCATACAGGCAAGGTCATTAACTGTTCCGCAGATGGAAAGCTTGCCGATATTTCCCCCCGGAAAAATGCCGGAGAAACAATAAATCCATCGGTGGATACTGCCATTTTTCCTGCAGGACGGAACCAGCACTGCCGCATCATCGGCTGTGAGATCCGGGTTTGCAAAATGTGCTTTGAATACTTCATCGATCAGTTCTGAGGTCTGACGGCCTCCGGCACCGTGTGCCATGGTCACTGTTTTATTTTCCATAATATTATCTTCTTTCTATGCTGGGTCAAAGGAATTTCATATCGGTTTCATCCTGTCAGATTTTCCGGATACGATCCTTCGTTTGTACTATATGTAATGTATCATACTTCGCAGTCCATTAAAGCGGACATCAGTTTCCGTACATAAAATATGCGGAACATGCTCCTTCATTGGATACCATACAGGCACCTACCGGATGCTGCGGGGTACAGACCTTTCCGAATACCTTACAATCTGATGGTTTGCATTTTCCCTGAAGCACATCCCCACAACGACAGGCTGGATTTGGCCTGCCCTGGATCAGCGGCACTGCATAATTTTTTTCTGGCATCAAAGGCTTCCCACTCCTTCCGGAGCACCAGCCCGGACCCCGGGATCACACCCAGACCGCGCCATTCAGAATCGCAGGGCTCCATCAGTTCATCGATCAGCTTCTGCGCCTCCGGGCTTCCCTCACTTTTTACCACACGGGGATAGCAATTCACAAAGAACGGTTTTCCTTCCTGAAAACGTACCAGTGCAACAGCCAGTGCCGTAAGCAGCTCCTTCGCTGTAAAGCCTGCCACCACACCACTGATGCCTTCCTCTGCCAGATGCTCGCAGAGCGCAGTTCCTGTGATCGCATTGACATGTCCAGGATAAAGGAACACATCCGCACTGCCCTTTAATGCCTGATAAGCCTGGGGCATAGTCTTGTTTGCCACAAGGAGCGAATAGTTGGAAAGTCTGTCCTCTCCGGCCTTTTTCACGGAAAGACAGCCAGCAGGCGTGGTGGTCTCAAAGCCAACGGAAAGAAATACCACCTGCTCTTTTGGATGCTCTTTCGCATATTTCTCTGCATCTGCCGGTGAATAGACGATCCGTATCCTGGCGCCTTCTGCCCTGGCATCTGCAAGGCTTTTCTTTGTTCCCGGTACGCGGACAAGATCACCGAACGTGCAGATCGTCACCTGTTTTTCCAGAGCAAGATAAACGGCCTCGTCAATAAACCCTACCGGTGTTACACAGACCGGACATCCCGGTCCTGAGATCAGCTCCACCTGAGGCGGCAGAAGCTTGCGGATTCCCAGACGGAAGATCTCGTGGGTGTGTGTTCCGCAGACCTCCATGATCCGCACCGGCGGCCCCTGATATCCTTCTATGATCTCTCTTGCTGTTTTTTTCTTCTCTTCCATCACAGCAGTTCCTCCATCAGCTGGTCTGTCTCTTCCTCGTCATCATCGGTGATCTTTGCAATGGCAACACCAGCATGCACCATCACATAATCCCCCGGCTCCAGGTCTCCCAGAAGCTGGGCGGAAACCTCTCTCTTTGCGCCGCCTGCGTCCACCACTGCTGTTCCGTCACTGATCTTTACTACTTTTGCTGATAATCCTACACACATATCTGTGCCTCCCATCCTGCATTTCTGCTGTATGCTCCATGCATTATCATAAAACATTTATGATCCGTATCTGCATGATATTGTCTATATTTATCTGTGCCGCTGCACATGAGCCATCCCATACACCGCCTGTCCCAGTGCGATCCCTCCGTCATTCGGCGGGATCAAGCTGTGCTTCAGAACTTCAAACCCCATTTCCGTGAGGCCATCATCTACCAGTTCCAGAAGCAGCCGGTTCTGAAAGACACCACCGCTTAATGCCACTTTCCGGATTCCGGTCTGTCTCTCTGCTTCCTCACAGGCTGCAAGGATCTCATCTGCCAGTGCCCGGTGAAATCCATAAGCCAGCTTCCCGGGATCCTCTCCTGCAAGCCTTGCCCGGACCAGATATGCAACGATCTCACCTGTATTTAAAATAAATTTTCGTTCATCTTCAGACGCTTCTGAGATGCCTGTGCCTTCCGGAATGTCTTCCTTTTCTGACACCCGTATCTTCAGATTTTCTTCCGGATTTTTCTTCTGCATCTCCCGCTGCTTTCTCCAGGCCTCCGCCGCAAATTCCAGTGCTGTGGACGCTTCTCCCTCAAAGGTGGACGCTCTCCGGATCCCCAGGATCGCACTGACTCCGTCAAAAAGTCTTCCCGCACTGGTGGAAGTCACGGCATTGATCTTCCGCTGTGCCATAGTCACCAGCACCTTTGCTTCCTGGTCTGTGCAAAGTCCCAGTTTACGGACAGTGTTCAGGGTTCTTTCCAGATTTCCCGTATTCTGCCAGATCAGAGAAACAGCGATCCGCCAGCCTTCTTTTGCAGAAATATCTCCGCCAACCTGGACAAAGGGTTCTATACTTCCAAGCCTTGTAAATCCCTGACAGTCTGCAACCAGGAGCTCTCCGCCCCAGATGGTTCCATCGGTTCCATAGCCTGTTCCGTCAAAGGAAACCCCTATCACCTTTTCTTCGCAGTCATTTTCTGCCATGCAGGATAAAATGTGTGCATAATGATGCTGCACCCTCAGAACCGGAAGCCCTAGCTCCTCTGCCACCACTGTGGAATTATATTTAGGGTGAAGATCACAGACCACTACCTCCGGCTGCACCTCCAGAAGTGTTTCCAGCCGCCCGATCGTTTCCTTCAGGGCTTTTACCGTTCGAAGATCCTCAAGATCTCCCACATAAGGGGAAGGATAAAAACGGTTATCCACACCAATGCAGAAGGTGTTCTTAAGTTCTCCACCTGCTGCGATCACCTGGCCCTTCCAGGGTGTGGAGACCATAAACGGCAACGGCGCATACCCGCGGGAACGGCGGATCATATAGGGTTCACCCTTATAGAAATCCATCACCGAATCGTCGGCCCGGATACGTATCTTCCTGTTGTGGGAAAGAATGCAGTCACAGAGATGGGAAAGCTCCTCTGCCGCCTCCTCATCATCTCTGCAGATCGGCGCCCCGGAAGTATTTCCGCTGGTCATTACCAGAAGCCCGGGCATCCGGATCCCATCATCGTAATGAAAAAGAAGCAGCTGAACCGGTGCATAGGGAAGCATGACACCCACCTTGGGATTCCCGGGTGCAATGCTCTCACAAAGCCCCGTTTCTCCCGGCAGCTTATCCAACAGCAGGATCGGCTTCTGATGACCGGTAAGGATCTTCTCCTGTTCCTCGCTGACCTTACAGATCTTCTTCACAGCTTCCATATCCTGTGCCATCACTGCAAAAGGCTTCACCGGACGCCGTTTCCGCTGCCGCAGACGCTGTACAGCCTCCTCACTGGTAGCATCACAGCAAAGGTGAAAACCACCGATCCCTTTGATGGCCACGATCCCGCCGGAAGCAATGATCTTCCTTGTATAAGTGATAGCCTCCCGTCCCCGTTCCTCTCTTCCCGCCAGGTATACCTCAGGGCCGCAGTCATTACAGCACACCGGCTGGGCATCATAGCGTCTGGTATCCGGGTTATGGTACTCATCCGCACAGGAGGGACACATGGGAAATTCCTTCATACTGGTCCGTTCACGGTCATAAGGAAGCGAATCCAGGATCGTCAGTCTCGGACCGCAGCAGGTACAGTTGATAAAGGGATGAAGATACCGCCTGTTTTCCAGATCAAACATCTCCGCCTTACATTCATCGCAGATCGCGATATCCGGGGAGACAAAGATCTCCCCCTTTGTCTTCTCACTTTCGATGATATCAAACTGTGTAAATTTCTCCGGCTCCTCCCACCGGTTCTTCAAGAAGCTTCAGGATAGCGGCACGCTTCGGTGGCTTATTCCCGATATCTGCGATAAAGGCATCCACATCCTGCTGCTTACCCTGAGCAAAAATCTCCACATAGGGTCCTTTATTAGACACACTGCCACAAATTCCTCTTGCCATAGCATGACGGCTCACCGTAGGGCGAAATCCCACTCCCTGTACGATCCCGTAAACACGAATCATTTTCGTAATTTCCTGCTCCATATGTTTCTCCATTCCCTGCAGCTGTTTCCACTGATCCGGCTGCAGCATGCATGTAACTTTATGTCCTGCCCTTATGGCCTACCTGCATTTTCCGGATACCGCAAAATGCACTGTATCTACAAACACTCCTGAAAAAGCCTTTGTCATCCGCTTCATACATGAATCTGCAAAGATCACGTAATATCCGCCCTTCTCTGCCAGCTCCATGTAATCTTCCTCATCCCTTAATGACACATCGCCCTCCTCCAGGAGATCTTTTTCCATGGAAAACCAGCTTGCCACGGTGATCTCTCCGTCCGCGCCACGTTTCCGGAGCTCATCTCTTATAGCACCGGCTATCACCTGCTGCTGCACGATGAGAATCTTTTTTCCTGCATAGTCCATATCAGGAACCAGCTCTTCCGCCAGAGGATATCCCACCTCATAAGGTGTTCCGAAGGTTTTCTCCAGATATCTGGCACATTCCAGTGCCGCAGGAGAAACTACGATATTTTTTTCCGCAGAGGAGGCTTTTTTTACTTCAGCAAGCCCGTCTCCCATTCCATAGCAGACGGCTCTCTGTCCTCTGGTACGGAACTTTTCACGGATCTTATCTGCTGCTTTCAGGTCACTGACATCCTGAGGTGTCATTCCGAGAACTCCTGTCTTACCAGCCTCCACAGGCAGCTTTTCCCGGGCAAAGGCTTTAAAAAGCTCCAGATAAGCCTTTCGCTCTCCCGCATCATAAAGCTCCATTCCGTTGGTATTTACCGCAAGCACCGGAAGATCTGTTTTCTTCTCGCACATCCGCCGCAGTGCCTGATGATCCGTTCCGATCACAGCCGGTACCGGTGTTCCGACAATGGCTGCAAAGCCTGCCTCCACCTTTTCTGCCGCATCCACAAGCTTGGCAACCAGGCGGTCATCCCGTCCCAGGATGGCATCCATATCCCGAAGTCCTGCACTGAATACCGCACTTTTCTGTTCAAACCATCTTGGTTCATCAAAGCCGCAGACATTTCCCGCACATCCTCCTGCATCACAGATCACGATGATCCCGCCAAGCTCATACAGCACTGACACGGCTCCGGACTGATCTGGTGCAAAGGGTGTCAGATATTTCCGAAGTCCTCTCATACCTTTTCTCCCTTCTGCAAAACTTTCTCTGTCAGTGTCTCAAACAGCCTGCGTACCCCTGCATAGCCATAGGGCTGCCGGTCCTGATTCCACACTGCATTTGGCTGATCCCGGTGATAATATCCTGCATCCTTTCCTATAGTGAGGTTCACTCCACTCCCGGACGGATCGTAATACAGCATGGTGGGTTCCATATTGGAAAAAACCTTTGTATCCGGACTCAATTCCGCAAGATGCCGTATATATACAAAATTCTCGGCTGTGATAGTTCCGTAGATCTCCGGCACCCGGAAACCATACCGCACCAGGGCCAGGGCCAGCTCAAAGGGATCTCCGTTCATGCACTCCCCTACAGCAAAAGACGCATCCGGACAGACTTCCCGGAATCTCTCCACTGCCTCTTCTGCTGCTTTTTTATACACTCTCTGATCAAAAGAGACTCCAAGAACCTGTCCCAAGGCACGATACTGATTTTCGATCTTATCTGTCTGGTAGAGCCTCCGAAGCTCAATAAAAGGAATCTTCAGCCGGTCATGAAAATCCTCCGCTGCAAACCTTGCTTCCGGATGAAGCACCAGATTAAAATTGGCCTGTGACATAGTCTGATATTCTTCATAATCCTTACATCTTGAGATCTCATGGATGGTCTTTACGCCTGCCTGCTGCAGCAGCTCATAAATCTCACAGTCATCAACCAGCGGCGAAAAAAATCCCAGAAGATTGACCACATTTCCCTTTTTCTTCTGTGGCTCAAGGAGGGAGTATAAGGACTGGCGCACATGGACCATAGGCGGCTTTCTGCCCTCACGTGTCAGTGCGTACATGTAACAGGGGCGTACCGGAATATCCACCTTTTCCTCTGCCTTCCGGCAGACACGTTCCATATCCGTTCCCAGAAGTGCATCCACACAGGTGATACAGATCATCACCACAGACGGCTTCTTCTCACAGCAGTCGCAGATCTCTTTTACCGCTTTCGGGATCTTTTTCAGGTGACGGCCTGTAACAATATCCGTCTCGTCCATCATCAGATAAAAAAATCGATCATTGTACTCCGGCATGGAGCTGATAAGAGAAGTATTTCTTCCGCAGCATCCCGGTGCCACGATCAGCATAATGGAATCCGGCACTGCAAGCCCGGCCCGCTTTACGCCAAAGCCCTCCGCTCCCGGAGAATTAAATGCCAGAGTTGCCGGAGAGCTGTAGATCAGATGCTTTCCGGAGATCATCTGCGGAGGGATCATTTCCAGCCCGCCCCGGGCCAGTTCTTCTGCAGTTGCAAAATATGCTTCCTTTTTCATATATCCTCCTTCTCCGTTTCTTCACTTTCCAATAGCTTCCTCGCCAGTGCAAAAAATTTCTCACTGATCTCAGAATTCTCGTCTCCCTCGATCACCGTTTTGCCCTGATCCTCCCATCGGATGATCTCGTCACTTCTCGGGATCTCACCCACGATCGGGATATTGTTTTTTTCTGCAAAAGCATTTACTTTTTCCGTTTCATTCTCCACATTCCTGTGATTCAGCACGATCCCGAAGATCCTCGCATAGCTTCGATCCTCAAAATTCCGCACAGCGCTGGAAATATTATTGGCTGCATAGAGTGCCATTTTCTCTCCGGATGTAACAATGAGTACTTTTTCCGCATAGCCCTCCCGGATCGGTGCCGCAAAACCGCCGCATACTACATCCCCAAGAACATCGTAAAGCACTACATCCGGCTTCCAGGTCTCAAAAAGCTTCAGATCCTCCAGAAGCTGAAAGGTTGCGATGATGCCTCTGCCTGCACAGCCAAGTCCCGGCGTGGGGCCGCCGGTCTCAATGCAGAGGACTCCACCAAAGCCCTCCTTTGAAATATCCTCCAGCTTTTCCGGCTCCTCATCCTCTTCCCGCATATAATTCATTACCGGCCGCAGAGGTTCTCCCCCTAGAAGATTGATGGTGGAATCCGCCTTGGGATCACAACCGATCTGGATCACTCTCTTCCCCATGGCTGCAAAAGCCGCCGCCAGGTTGGACGTCACTGTAGACTTTCCGATACCGCCCTTTCCGTATACTGCTACCTTCAGCATAAAATCCTCCCTAATTCATTCTGTCCGCTCCCGCAGGTATTTTTCATAAAAAAAGCTCTTTCACGCACAAGGTGAAAGAGTCCCGTATTCCGCTCACAAAACATAGTCAGGCGGATATTCGCGATCCGCATTTGCTGCCTGTTCATAACCGGATAACTGCTTCGCAGCTGATTCGGTTAAGCTGTGCCGGATGAACAACGATTCCTGCTCGGATATTCCTTGCCGTCAAAGTCTGTTTCCTGCTGTATTTTGTTTTAATGCCTCATCCGGATAGAAAGAAAATATTTCATTCCGTCTGAATTTTTCTGTTTTTATTATACAATGGTGTACATTAGTGAGTCAATTGCAACTCTGACTTTTTATACAAAAAAAGACCTCCAGGCGAAATATTTTTAAGCATTTCGCCGAGAAGTCTCTTCTCTGGTCTGCCGGCTCAGAAGCTGCGGCAAAGTTATTCTTATGATAAAGCTTTACTGGATAGAAACTACGTGATATCCCCTGTCTTCCACTACCTTCTTAAGCTCCTCGTCGGATATCTCTCTGTCGTAGGAAACCACTGCCTCACCTTTTTTCAGGCTTACTTTTGCTGCCGCACCGTCAATGCGGTTGATAGCTCTTGTGACACTGGCCACACAGTTCTCACAGTGCATACCTGTGATCTTCATGGTTTTCTCGCCCAGCTTGGTTCCATCCAGCTTCTTCTTCGGAATCTCCGGCTTGCTTCCGCCTCCGCAGCAGGCACCTTCCCCCTTCAGATGTTTATATGCACCTTTTCCGGCAAACAACATAATGATGATAACAGCAATGACAACAATTGCATTTGCCATGATTTCTTTCCCTCCTGATCACTTATGCATTCCATTGCACCCGGAGCAGCCGGAACAGCCGGAGCAATGGCCGGCACAACCGCCTGTACGTGTATTACCGGCACAGCCGACACAGCTGAGCCCCTGTTTCTTTCTTGAATAGAGATAACTGATCACAAATACGCCATATGCGATCACCAGTGCCAGTACAATAATATCCGCTATCATACTCATATCTGTCACCCTTTCTTTCGCTGTACAGCCTGTAAACTGCTGCCAGCCTCTGATGAATACTTTTGTAAAAAACTTCCATATTTTTTCAGGCTTATTATAGCACAGAAGACCAGGTATTTACATCCCCGGTCTCCTGCATTTCTTATCATATGTACCGGATCGTTGTTGTATGACCGGTTTTCAATTACTCTGCTGCCTGTACAGATCTCTTTGTAACATCGTTTTGGTTCTTGTACGGATCTGGTCTGAACAGAAGGAAGAGCAGGATCGCTACAAGGATCAGCGCTACGATCGTTCCGATTCCGAAGGAACCGGCACCTGTGACAACAAGACCGATCTGATATACACAAAGTGTTACAACATAAGCAAAAATATTCTGGAAGAGAATTGCAAACCAGAACCATTTTCTGGACTGCATCTCATGTGCCATTGTAGAAATAGCTGCAAGGCACGGAGAGTCAAGCAGGTTGAACAGCAGGAAAGAAAATGCTGCTACTGCTGTCGGGAACCATGCTTTGATCGCTGCACCAACAATCATGGTATCCTCTGCATCATCACCAGCTACGTTTGCAAGAACACCCATTGTACTTACGATGGACTCTTTTGCGGAGAATCCGGAGATGGAGGCTGCAACCGGCTGCCATTTACCAAATCCAAGAGGGGCAAAGATCGGAGCAAGGATACCACCAAGGATAGCCATGATACTGTCGTTGCTGTCCTCAACAAATCCGATTCCGCTTCCTGTATTTCCGATGCTGGAAAGGATCCACATGATAACTGTTGCAAGGAAAAGAATGGTACCGGCTTTGATGATGAAGCCTTTCAGTCTCTCCCAAACGTGAAGCAGAACTGTCTTTACAGACGGAATATGATACTGTGGAAGCTCCATTACAAACGGAGCAGGTTTACCGGAGAAAGGTTTGGTTTTCTTCAGAATGATAGCAGATACAAGAACTGCTATAACACCGATAAAGTACATCAGTGGTGTGATGAAACCAGCAGCTACGTAGTCACCGGTTGCATAAGCTGTCATGATGCCACCCATAAGAGCGATAACAGGAAGCTTGGCACCACATGGGATAAATGTCGCTGTCATAATTGTCAGACGACGGTCATTATCTGCCTCGATCGTTTTGGAAGCCATGATTCCAGGGATTCCACAGCCGGAGGAAATAAGAAGCGGGATAAAGCTCTTTCCGGAAAGTCCGAAATGACGGAATACACGGTCCATGACGAATGCGATACGAACCATGTAACCGCAATCCTCAAGGATGGAAAGGAACAGGAACAGGATTGCCATCTGCGGAACGAATCCAAGCACTGCACCAAGACCACCGATGATACCATCTGATACAAGGCTTACCAGCCAGTCCGCAACGCCGGCATTGCCGAGTCCATCCGATACAACACCCTGGATGGTTCCCACAAAGCTGTCGTTTGTCCAGTCTGTTACCATGGTACCAACTGTTGTTACCGATACATAATAAACGATGAACATGGTAAGGATAAAGATCGGAAGACCGAGAACACGGTTTGTTACGATACGGTCGATCTTATCGGAAACTGTCATCTTATTTCCGCTTCTCTTAACGTTTGCAGAAACAACCTTCTGGATGTACTGATATCTTCCATCCGTTACGATACTCTCTGTATCATCATCCTCTGCCTTCTCAAGGCCAGAAGCAATCTCCTCGATCCTGGACTGTGCAGAAGCCGGAAGGTTCAGACCTTCTTTTACCTTGCTGTCTCTCTCAAGAAGCTTTACTGCATACCATCTCTTGTTCTCCTCAGCGATGTTTGCAGGAACAAATCCCTCGATCTCATTTACAGCTTTTTCTACTGCTTTCGGAAATTCCATCTGCTTAGATGGTACTCTGTGCTGGTTCGCACATTTGATTGCCTCATCAACAACCTCTTTAAGGCCTGTTCCTTTAAGAGCAGAGGTCTCAACGATCGGGCATCCAAGCGCGGAGCTTAAGCCTTTTACATTGATATGGATGTTGTTCTTTTTCAGAAGATCCACCATATTAAGAG
>ENA-OPZZ01000997-OPZZ01000997.1-human-gut-metagenome-genome-assembly--contig:-NODE-997-length-19496-cov-3.153906_pt1 | contig 19496 bp, 21 predicted proteins | sample MGYA00242487_ERZ504511 | MGnify/ENA primary metagenome ERZ504511 (study PRJEB26092, sample SAMD00036241) | human gut metagenome | host: Homo sapiens | study: EMG produced TPA metagenomics assembly of... | reverse complement strand
CAGACGGCTGATAGGGATCTGGATCCCGCCTTTTTAAGAGAAAACGGTCTTCTAAAAGCTTATCCACGTCCTCAAAGTTTACGAGGATCCCCTTGATGCCAGTCGCAGAACCACGGATACTGGAGCAGAAGGGCGGAGAAAATCCTTCTGGCTCATGGAGACTTCCATATCCTGCCCGTTCTTAAGGTGTATGAGAACCTGCCGTCTGACATACTCGGTGTAGGAGATATCGTGGACCGGGAGAACTGTCTTTCCAAAATGTGTTGCAACCTCCACCGCCCTGGTGCGTTCAGCATCCTGGAGCCCGCACCGGTCGAGGGCAGCGAACACACCGTTCTTTTCAATAGGTTTCAGGAGATAGAAGGATGCGCTCACGTCGTAGCTCTCCACGGCAAATTCAGGGGAGGTGGTGATAAAGATGATCCTGCAGCCATGATCCGCCCGCCGGATCCGCTTCGCCGTCTCCATCCCGGTGATGCCATCCATGTAGATATCAAGGAAGATGAGATCATACTTTCCGGCCGTAAACGCGCCCAAAAACTCTTCCCCGCTGGAAAAACGGTCCATTGCCCCCCACTGAAGCCTATGCTGTTCCGCATATGTATCAATAAATCCGACAAGCCGGTCAGAATCCGTCTTTCGGTCATCGACGATCGCTATGTTCATGTTCGGTCGCTCCTTTGATGTTAAACTGTTAAAGCTATTTTAACATGTTTTTGGGGAAATGTGTGGAAGAATGAAACTTTTCTTCCATTTCCGCCAAATAATGATATGATGGATACCGGCAGCATAAAGCGCAAAGGAAAAATGCCGCTGTTTTGGAATTTTATGGCGGCGGAAAAAGACAGAAAAATTGGATGCTGCATAGAAAGGTGAGCACGACAATGAATTTTATTGTACCAGCCGGTTATACTCCGGATATTGACTTAAAAAGAGACCCAGATCGCCATCAAGGTCGTGAAGGATTTCTTCCAGAAGGAACTTACAAAAACAGTTAAAATCTGACCCGAGTTTCCGCTCCGTTATTTGTAACGCCGGAATCCGGATTAAATGATAACTTGAACGGTGTGGAGCGCCGGTTGCCTTCGATATTAAGAAGGCGGAAGAAGGCAGAGATTGTCCACTCCCTGGCAAAAATGGAAACGTTACGCGTTGAAACAGTACGGCTTCCAGCCGGGTGAAGGTTTATACACCGATATGAACGCCATCCGCCGCGATGAGGACACCGATAACATCCACTCCATCTATGTGGACCAGTGGGACTGGGAAAAGGTGATCACGAAGGAGGAGAGAACCCGCGGGACACTGGAAGAGACTGTCCGTGCCGTATATAAGGCATTAAAGATCACAGAGGACTATATGGCATACGAGTACGACTATATCGGCCGTGTTCTCCCGGAGCACATCGAGTTTATCACATCCCAGGAGCTTGAGGACCTCTACCCGGATCTCACCCCGAAGCAGAGAGAGTATGAGATCGTGAAGCTTCACGGCGCTGTGTTTATCGAGCAGATCGGCGGAAAGTTAAAATCCGGAGAGCCGCACGATGGACGTGCTCCGGACTATGATGACTGGAAATTAAACGGCGATATTATCGTCTACTATCCGGTTCTCGACATTGCCCTTGAGTTAAGCTCCATGGGTATCCGTGTGGACGAGATCTCCCTGCACGAGCAGTTAAAGGCGGCAGGCTGTGAGGAGCGCGAGAAGCTTGCATTCCAGAAGGCATTGTTAAACGGAGAGCTTCCATACACCATCGGCGGAGGTATCGGACAGTCCCGTATCTGTATGTTCTTCTTAAGAAAAGCTCATATCGGCGAAGTACTGCACGACGGTCCTCACATACTCCGTCGTCTGTTCCGCATCCTGCCCGAAACTGCGGGCATAAATAAAATCCTGCGGATCCTGTGATACATCGCATACCGGAGCAAAATTCAGATTAATTCCCAGGCTCTGCAGTAATTGACATTTTTTCCTGTGTGTCGCTCCGAATAAGATCCCATCCGCCCTGCGCATACAGTTCCTGAGGAGAGGCAAAAGGCGTTTCCCGCAAGTTCGCATTTTTGCTGACACGGTTTACCGTGCCGCCTTCCTCATCCACACCGATCAGCAGAGGCACTTTTTGCAGCATTCTGATAGCTTTGAATGGCTGCTGTTACTTCCTCTTTTGTTTTCCCGGTAAAATCCCGGGCAAATAAGATATATCCGCCGAGATGATACTGCGTCACTTTGGATGCTGCATCCGTCTCCGGGCACCGGGCGATGAACATCTGTCCGACTTTTTCCTCAAGGGTCATACGGCCAAGCAGATCGGCGATGCGTTCCTCAGTGGGAAGTTCCGGATTCTTATAGGGCAGATTCGCAGTGTTTTCAATGGTTTCGGCCATGGATTGCTCACTTTCCTCATTGAAGCGATTTCCTTTAATTACCAATTGGTAGTTTAACACGATGCAGGCACGCACGCAACTCAACATGACCATACCAACACAGAAGGCGAGAAGCCCGTCAGCCCCCTCGCCTTCTCACACGAATACATGCAATGCAATCTTAAATAATCAGCGATATGCATCCCATAATGGAGCGGGAAACAGCATGTTTTCCATCTGAGCCCACTCTTTGCACAAATCAACTTCAGGTTCACGCAACCACCATAATTGCACGCCATCCATGATTTCCATGGCCTTACGCACCACCGGACGCATACTCGACTTCCACGAACCCAATTGCGGAGGAATTAGCCAAGGATATCGCGAATAATGCTCCCAAATATCGTCCATACGGGCAGTGAATTCATCATGCAACGGATGATCAGGATTCAACGACTCCGCAGAAAGCACGGTAAACAACTGCACCATCATGCGACGACGCGAATTATGCCGCACCAAATAACGCAAATACGCAGGAAACAGCGGCGCAGTAGGATCACTGCCAGGCATACCTGATGCAAAGAAATCCTCAGGAGTGCCCGTCTCACCGTAATATTCGTTGAATACCATCGCCAGCATATTGTCTTTATTACCCACATACCGAAGCACACCCTGCTTGGAGATGCCAACACGATCAGCCACATCCTGAATGGAAATACCGTTGAACCCACGCTCGCTGATCAGCTGCACCGCGGCATCCAGCACTTCCTCACGCCGCTCCTGCGGTGATTTTCGGATACGTTTCGGAGTCTCTTCCTCTGCCATGATTCCGAGTCTAATGCACCTTATGTCGATTGCCGTTGATTGACTGACTATGGCATGTCATCGTGAGAGGTATCCGCCCGAATCCATCCATGACGCCATACGCGAGTCAGATCCCACGCCTCAAGATTGCCGCCGTTGCGAGGATCCCGCGGCGGTTTCCCTTCGCCACTACCCGGTTTCGCGGAGCGCGCAAGCTGGTAGCTCCAATAGATCTGCCCCGCCGACACGTCCCATGCCGCGCGTTGCAATCGTGACACTTGGCGGTATGCAGCCGATCGGTTTTGGCTGTGTAGGGCCCACTGATTCTCCACGCACCACTCGCCCACCAGCACGGGAATACGACGAGCCGCCGAACGAATGGCGATGCCACTCGCGCCCACCAGCATCCGGTACAGCCATGGCAGTCGCCGCGATCGCAGGTACAGCCGGCGTGCCGGTCCCGAAAACAGCGGATTCTCCATCGCGATGAGATACTGATGGGTGTCGAGCATGACGTTGCGCATGCCAGCACGACGAAACCAACCACCCCAGCGGAGTAGTCGGAAACCGTCATGGAATACGATCACGGTTTCCGGACGTAGCACGGCGCGCAACCGGGCGTAAGCGTCGCGGTAGAAGCGCTTCAGAAACCGCAGTGAGACATACGTGCTACCGGAAGCCTCATGAGAGTCTTTCGCCGTGTTCGACGTGCTATGGAACACCGACCAGCTCACTGGTTCGTTGAGTACTTCGATGCTGTGCAGGGCCGGTTCGTCGCGGTATCGGCGAGCCAATCGCTCCAGCACGTTCAGCGTGTACTCCACCAAGTCCGTATTCTGCGCCCATTTGCACACACCCGTCAGACCGCCGTTGTCGAAACCATTCTGCGATTCGGGAACGGTATGCAGGTCAATCATAATCTTCAATCCCGTCTCCCGCGCCCAACGGAACGCGCGGTCGAGGTACGTGATGCAGCCCGGATGCCCGGGCCAGTCGCCGAAGATGAAATACGGTATGGGAATGCGTACGAGGTTGATTCCGTGACCGACGATAATACGGAAATCCTCCAGGGTGATGTAGGTTTCGCGGTGCCGGCGCAGTTCCTCGGCGAGATTCCGTTCGGACCAGAGGGATACGTGCGTGCGGTGCATCCAGATTTCATCGTCTTCGGCGCTGCGGGTGAACGGTTTCGGATCCATCCATTTCTCCAGCACCAGCCAGTTGCCGAGGTTCACGCCGTCGATTCGCTCATCGATGCCTAGCACCATGCGTCTCACCGCCCTTACGCTCGGGGGTTGCCCGACTTTTCGTTTCCGTCCATCACAACCCATGGCAAAACCCATTCGGCCCAATGGGCCAAGGAACCGTGCGTCATTCGCAACATTCCTTGGTCCATTGTATGTGCCCCGCGAGCGGCCACACGGCCGCTCGGAATCGGATCACGACCGGATCAGGGTCGTTGAATGATCGTGGTGGCCGCCCGGGCGGGATCAGTCGACAGGCTTCTCATAGCATTCACGGGTCTTCCACTCCAAGCTGACGATGTACTTCTTGCCATTGTCATCATGCAAAATGGACGCGTCGAAACCGGAAGATGTCAGATATACCGGCTCGCTTCACGGACCTTCAATGCTCTTTGACTTAATCAGATAATTATTCAGGTCGAAATAGCGTGCATTCATGGAATTCATAACGCCGTAAATCACGTAGAACATGTCCTCTTCCTCACAATACGTGAGACATGGAGCCCAAATGCCCTTAGCGCTCGGCAGCTTGGTGAGGTTCGGCTTCGTATCATCAGTGAGCACGTGGGTGAGCAGCTCCCAATGCTTCATATCCTTCGAATGGTAGATCGGAATGCCCGGGAACCATTCGAACGTAGAAACGGCAACATAGTAGTCGTCGCCTTTACGTCAGATGGCCGGATCAGGATTGAAGCCTTTAAAAATACCGCGATCCAGAACGCCTGCATGCCCTCATCGTCACTGCGTTCTTTGCCATGGACGGCATGCAAATCCAGTCGTTAACCAATCCCAACGAATCCATGATACAACTATGGGAACGCGCAGAACACATCCTATTCCCCTCCCCCACATGGAACGGCTACCGCTGAACAGAGCGCAAACAAGCAAAGACACCACAAAAGCAAAAAGGCGTCTGTCTGCGGCGACCAGTAACCAATCACCACAGGCAAACGCCCTGCAACACAACACCGGCTTGCGAAGGTGGCAGGAAGAGAAGGGAAAACCCACCACCCGGCATTCAACAAACCGTTGCCACAACCAAGCCGACGCGTTACGCACACATTCGCATCAGCCAAGCAGCTCCCGTCAGTCCAGCACAAACGTGTTGAACGAACGCGGAGCAAGCGTCACTTTGATACCGCGATCGGCATTGCAAGGATCGGCAAATTCAAACGGACGCTCCTCTTCGAGAGCGTTCTGGGCCACCACCACAATGGTGCCATCCGGATTACGGAACGCAATAGCCATCGAATTGAAATGCCCCGTAGTGCCAAGCACATGCGCACCCGGCTTGACGAAATGCGAGAAATGACGCATCACATAATATTCCGGATTACGACGAACCTCATGCGTATCCGCAGTAATGGTGAACAGTGAATTCTGCCACCATCCCCACGTAGAATCCTGATCGTCAAGAATCATATTCCAATACGTGTAGGCAGTCGCGCCATTACGCAAATAATGGTTGATCAAGTGGAAAATATACTCCGCATATTCCCACGTATTATCACCCATACCACATTCGGATTCAGACTGAATCAGCTCGATTTCAGGCCAGGATTCATGCGTACGCGCAATACAGTTCTGGCCGGCCCACTGGTAAGCGATGCCCTTGATGTACTTGCGAGCGCCATCGTCGAACAGAATATTGTCGACGAAACGGTTGTAATTATTCAGCTTCATGCCGTAGCCGCCGGTCCACGCCATATCTTCCGGACCATTCAGCGTACCCAGCCAAATATCGGCGTCAAGACCAGCTTCATCAAAAGCAGGTCCAAGATAATCGCGGATGAACACCTTGAGCGCTTCGGCATCCCACAATGCACTCGGGAACTTCTGATCGGCAAACACCTCATTCTGCACATGCAGCTGATTCACGGTAATGCCATGCTCGGCATAAGCCTGAATGTACTTGACGAAATACTTCGCATATGCCTTAAGATTCTCAGGAGTCTGCACCAAACGACCATAGTTATAAGCCTTCGGACGCTTCATCCATGTCGGCGGGCTCCACGGGCTGGAGAACAGTTGCATGTTCGGCTGCCATTCCTGCGCGCGATGAATATACGGAATCAGCGTCCGCTCATCATGTTCGACGGAGAAATGCTCCATCTCATAATCGCCGTCGGTCTCGTTATAGCTATACCAATGATCGGCGAAATCATTGGCGCCGACCGGCGCACGATTGAAGGTGAAGTTCATCTCATCCGGGCTGAACAGTTCCTTGATGATCTGATCACGCTCCTCCTCGGTGACCGTTTGCAGAGGAAGCCAGCCAAGCTCGTTGAAGCAGCCGCCGAAGCCGCGCAATGCCTGATATTCATTGCCGTCAAGCTGCAGATCGGAAGCGGAAGTGGCATGCGTGGATTCGATTTCGGATGATTTGTCGGCAAGCTTGTTGTCTTGCGTTGTTGCGATCCAAGTAGTCATGGAAAGTCCTTAGTATCGTCGTTGATTCTTTGGATTTATATTTATTCGTTTTTTGAGTTGTTTTTATTTGATTATTGGGATTTAGTTATCGATATTTAGTTTTGAGATTGAATTATTGAGATTGAATTATCGGCAACGCAATTTCATTTCAGTAAGTGCAAAAAACCGCAGGATGCCGCGATAATCTATTCACGACACGCTCCAGGCCGCTCTGGTCAAGTCTCTACGGTCTTAAACAGATTATCGCGGCATCCTGCTCGCAACGCTATGACGTTACGTTTGCACTGTTATTTAGTTTTGGAAAAACTCCCCATTCCCTCTCTCCCTCTCCTCTCTCGAAATTGAGAGGAGGGAGGGGAGGGAGGTGGAGTTACTTGACCTTCTTGATGGCCATAATGAAGAAGCAGCCGATGATGGCCAGGGCGATGGCGGTCGGGAAGGCGAAGTTGTAGCCGAGGGACACCACGATGGTGGACATGATGACCGGGCCGCACATCTGACCAAGGGTGGTGCCCATGTTCAGAATACCCAGATCCTTGCCAGCTTCTTCCTTGTTCGGCAGCACGTCGACGAGCAGAGCCTGATCGACTGCGGAGTAAACGGCGTAGCCAAGGCCAGCGATGCCGGCGAACAGGTACATGCCCAAGGTGGACGGAATCAGCCACGGCATGGCGATGCCGATAGCGAAGAGCACGGAAGCTACGACAACCGGGACCTTACGGCGGCCGATGAGATCAGAAACCGGTCCAGAGATAAAGGAGCCGACCAGAGACATGACCATCATGATCATGGAGACGACGGACACGGTGACGGCTGATTCCTTAACGGACTGGCCGATGTAGTTCTGGATGATGTAGAGCTGGTAGACGTTGATCATCGGTAGCTCATGATCATGCAGAAACGGCCGGCGAAAGCCCTGTAGAAGTCGTGGGCGCCAGCGAACTTCGGCGGACGGAAGGATACGAGGACGTCCTTGAAAGAGCCCTCTTCCTTCGGCAGGAAGTCAGCGGAATGTTCCTTCGGCAGAATGATCACCGCAACGATACCGCCGAGGAACATGAGCACGCCTGCAACAGCAAAGCCGACAGTCAGGTTCTCGATGAAGAATGCACCGATCATGGTACCAATCGGGGCACCGATCGTGGAGCCTGCACCATAGAAGGCTGACATAGTGCCACGGATGCCGGACGGCACGCGGTCAGACAGCACGGCGACCAGCGGGGCAATCATGCAGTTGAGGCCGAACATGCAGGCGCAGTAGAAGATGGTGAGCAGCACCGCGTTATGCGTGGTGCCGGTCAGGAACAGGGTGACGCCACCGAGCACCGCACCGAAAACGATCCACGGAGTACGACGACCGAACCTGGAGCGGGAACGATCGGAGAAGTTGCCGAACATCAGGTTAGCAACCAGGGACGCCACTGCGGTGAACGCATTGACGATGCCGACGAGGGCGTCCGGATCGGCGCCTTCGATGGTCTTGTAGTGCATCGGCAGCAGCACGGCGGAGACGATGCCGAGGCCCGACATCCACAGGATGCCGAACGCCAGGAAGCCAGCGCCGAAGCGGATGGTGTTGACCTTGCTCAGCGGCTTGCCGGTTTCAGGAGACAGCGACGGATCCTTGTCCGCGGCTGCGATGTTGGCGTTGTACGCCAACAAACGCTCCTCTTTGCTTGCGATTGCTTCACTCATGAAACCCTCTCCTTCGATTCATGTTTCAGTAGTGTTTTTGTTGTGTGACACGGGCTACCCCGCCCAGTCAATTAACTACCAATCGGTAATTAACATATTTGTTACTGTAAATCATTTCTGCCAAAAGTGCAAGTCAATCGTGTTCGATTTGTTGATTTTGCGAATCCGATACCACGATTCCATGTTTAGTTTTACCCTTAAGCAGAATCTCGGTTTTTATTACCTAGTAACTGCTTAGTTAAAGCATATTACAATCTCTCTTATTTGTCACTTCTCAGCGTGTTCCAACGTTTCTGCCACACTTCCTCTCCTCCGTACTGTAACTTAGTAAGTACAAGAAAAGGAGAGAGCATGCGCCGCCGAATCGAAGATAAACGCAGGAAACGAATGAGTGCCGAAGATCGCAGAAAAGCGATACTCGAAACCACCGTTTCATTCATCTCCCAATTCGGCTTCTGGGGATTCACCATTCGCGACGTGGCACAAGCTCAGAACATCACCGAAGCAGGCCTCCTTTACTACTTCAAATCCAAAGAACAACTCCTTGAAGAAACACTCAAACACGCCGACCGCACCAACCAAATCGCCATTGCAGAGCATCTTGGCGTCGAAGGCGTGACCGGCGAGGTCCTGCAAGACGGCATCGCATACCATTGCGATCTTGGTCTTAAAGCCATCTCCACGGGAACCGTGGAAACCAACGCCACCCGCCCCGAAATGGTTCGTCTTTACACTCTGCTCGAAAGCGAGGCCCTAAGCAAAGACCATCCGGTGCACGAGTATTTCGAACAGCGCGAAATCAATCTGCTGAAGGAATACACGTTCACAGCCAAACGAGATGGCGTCGCCGATCCGGAACGCACCGCACTGCAGGTGCTATCCGCCATGGAAGGGTTGCAATTGCGGTGGCTCAACGGATCTCACGATATCGATTTCGTTGGGGAATGGAAGGCCCTGATCGACCTTCTCATTCCCTAAACGTTCTCTTTTTCGAGCTCTCTTATCGCCAATTTCAGCCGGCGATCACCACAACATTCCAGCGGCCGATCGTCAACGGATCACCCTGCTTGACAGCTGCACCTTCCTTCAGCACGACTTCAGCATTTGCAACCTCATCAATACTGCCGTCGGTGGCGATGACGACCGGAGCGACCACTACTTCACCCGCAATCGGGCTTGCAACAGTAACTTCGTCGGCGGAATAGTTGAGCAGATACGTCACGTTCTCGCCGAGGGCATTCACACCCTGACGAACCGAGATCTGGCCCGCGAGCGCGGTTCCGGCAACGGCAACACCAGCATGTTCCACAGCCTCGCGCATAACCGCACGAATGGAATCGGCGTCAAGCATCGTAGCAATCCACTCGGCATCGCCCTTGCCGAATGAGTGACGGGTGACTGCGGCGTAATCCTTCCAAGCATAGTGGCCGTAGGATGCGAGCACCTCAGTATCAGCGTCGGCGTTCAACAGTTCGATCAGCGACTGAGCATCGGTGGACGCGGTTTCGGCGAGCGCACCTGCGAATTCCACGGAAACGTGGCCGTTTGGGCGGGTGAACTGGTTGTACGTCATGCCGAACACGTCGGTAAGGTTGTGCGGCGCGCGGTCGGCCCAAACGGTCACGTCGTCATCGGATACGAAAGAACGCATGGTGGCAAACCAAGTGGCCGCCATTTTCAACGAACGTACGCAAGCGATCCGTAGTTTCCTGAGATGTGCAGTAGAGCGCCGGAGTCACGATCATCTCATACTTGGCGAGACGTTCGGCCGGAGCATCGGACGGCACGAAATCGCATTCGACGTTGAGCTCGAACAGCGCGTCGTACACGTTGCGCACCACGTCGTTGTACTTGAGGTTGCCGCCGAACGGGAAGCCCGCCTCAATGAGGAACCAGTCGAGCGCGGTGAGCGACTCGTTGCTGACCATGATGGCCACCTTGTTCTGCTTCTTCAGGTGAACGAGACGCTCCCCCACTTCCGGCTTGCCGACTTCACGTCCGAACACGCCTGCCTCGCGGTAGGTCGGGTTCGGTTCGAGGTCGTGGCTCAGCAGACCCTTCCAGTAGGTTTCGAACGAATTGTGGATGGAATGCCAGTGCCAGTATTCTACCATGTCAGCGCCGGAGGCCAAGTGCGAGTAGGCCTGCAGACGAAGCTGTCCCGGGAACGGAACCCAGCCATGCTGACCCTGCGCTTCGGTTTCGAGCACGAGGAAGTTCTTGCCGTCCTTGGTGGAACGGGTCATATCGCCGCCGAATGCGATTTCCTTACCGGTCAGATCGTCTTCGGTCGGATGGTAGATGTCGATGCCGGTGATGTCCACTGCGGTCGCGGCCTTGAAGTGGTCGACGGCCGGCTGCACGCCGAAGGAATAGCCACGCCATTCGAAATCGAAATTGTGGGTGATGAACTGGTCGTCATGAGCGTATTCGCGCACAATATCGGACTGCCACTGCAGGAAGGCACGCACCTGATCGCGACGGAACTTGTCGAATTCGCCGCCGAGGGACTCGTTAATCGAGGCGGTCACATCCGGGAAGTCCTCCCAGGAATTGATGCGGTTCGACCAGTAGTCAAGACCGAAGTGATGGTTCAGCTCGTTCAGATCGCCATCGAACTTCTCATACAGATACTTGATGAATAGGCGCTGCATGTCGTTGGACACGGAATCGTAGTACTTGGTTTCGTTATCGACCTGGTAGCCGATCACTGCCGGATGGTCGGCAACGTGGGAGATCAGCTTGCGGATCACGCGTTCACCGTAGAAACGGTAGGTGGCATTGACGATGTCCATGATCTGGCGTGCGCCATACTTGCCTTCACCGTTCGGGGTGACCGCGAGCACGCTCGGGTCAAGCTTGACGAGCCAGCTCGGCACTGCGTAGGTCGGGGTGCCTACGATGACGTCGATGCCCGCGCGCTGTGCTGCGTCGAGTGCGCGGTCAACGTAAGTGAAGTCGAATACGCCCGGCTGCGGTTCGCAGGTGCTCCACGTGGATTCGGCGATGCGAATGACGTTCAGCCCCGCTTCCTTCATCATCCTCATGTCTTCATCGACGCGGTCGATGCCTTTCATCATGAGGTACTCGTCGTAATATGCGGCACCGAAAAGAATGTGATCTGCCTCGTAACGACTCATGGATCCTCCATCGTCTTCATTGACTTGTTACTAGTTACTACTTGTTGCTACGTCTAAGGTTGTTCTTTTGCGGTATCCCCGAGTTTTTCTCAAGTATCCGTATCTAACAGCCATTAGATATAAGAAATATAAATCTTCCCGATTAAGCTGTCAAGAACTGCAAAATTTCAGGCGTGTCTTACCTAACAACCATTAGATACAGCGTTTCCCCTTGACCAAAACCAACCAATCACCGCAATCCACACAAAAAGCTATCCCAGCGAGCAAATCTTTCCAGCCACTGGAGCAAGCTTCCCGCAAACACACCTCCAAAAGTCCTGATTCTTCCAGCTAGTGGAGGAATTGAGACACAAAAGGCCATAGAAACACAGCTCGCAAGAAAACTGCACACGGCTTAGCGGTAGCTGTCCCAGACAGGTGAGGGGAAGATCATCTTTTCGAAGGCAAGCCATTCATCGTAGAAATCGATGGGAGGCTTACGCATCCAACGCAGTTGAATGCCGTCCATCGCTTCCAAGCTTTGACGCACCATCGCACGCATATTCTCCCAACCGCCGATTTCAGGCGGCAATTTCCATGTGTACTGGGAATAGTGTTCCCACACGTATTTCGGACGATTCTCGAAATAGTCGTGCAACGGATGATCCTCACTGAACGACTCAGTTTCTAACACCATGTATAGCTGCAGCAAGCTGCGTCGGCTCGCATTGTAACGTACCAAAAAACGCAAGTACGCGGGAAACAGCATGCCTTCCGGATCACTGCCGGGTAGTCCCGACGCAGCGAAATCAGCCGGAGTGCCCTCCTGATCGTAATTGTCGGTGACCAGCAGCGACAGCAACCGTTCCTTGTTGCCGATGTAATGCAGCAATCCAGGCTGGCTCATGCCAATCGCATCAGCAATATCTTTCAACGATGTACCGTAATACCCCTTTTCCCCGATAAGACGGCTCGCCGCAGCGACGATTTCCCGCTTACGCTCCTCAGGTGTTTTACGAACACGTTTCTTCCCCTCATTAGCCATATGGACAGTGTACTATCTACTACCCATTAGACAGGCGGAAATCATATCAAACCACAACATTCCCACTCGCCACATAAAAACGGGCCGACCTTCAACAGACCAGCCCTGAATTACATTCAAAACCACTTCGAGATCACATTCAGTCAGCCTCGGCCAACCAAAAATATTCGAAAAACAGTTTTACTTCTGGAACACGTCAGGATGCTTCGGATCGCCAGGTTCGTCGGCAAGCACACCTTCGAGTCCTAAGAATTCCTGCCAGAATTCCAGCGAATTGCCATACGGAGCGGCCTGGTGGCCACGCGCCTGCAGGTTCGCCTTCGCCTCAAGCACGTCTTCCTCGCGAATGCCGTCGAAATACGATTCGAGACGCTCACGATTCGTCGGATCATAGAACAGCGATCCGATGATTTCCGTCAACCGTTCCGCACGCGCCACAGGCAGCGAATCCCAATGACGGAATTCAATGAAGTTCTTCAAACGCACATCGTTGAAATGCGTGGAAATCACATGATTGATTTCGTATGCGTTGAGTTCTCGATCAGGATACACGTCGTTCGCGTTCTCATAGAATGCAGGATGATGCAGATCAGTTCCGGGAGTTTCCAACGCTTCCGGAGTGTGCGTCAGATCAGCGAACATCATCGGCGTGCTCAGCACGTCAACCGCATAATCTTCCCAACCGAAGCGAGGATCAAACAGTCCCGGAATAACGTTCGTACGCTGGAAATCCAAATAATCCCACATGCGCTGGCGCAGCAGCGGATACGGATTCTCCCGCCCCTCGAAGTACGGGGTGTTACGGAAGAACCATGCAAGAATCGGACCGATCACCGTACCCAAACGCAACTTGGAAATCGCATCCTCTTCCGAAACATAGTCGATGCTGATCTGCGTCGAAGCGGAGCAGCGCATCATGCACGGACCAAACTGGCCGACACGACCCAAATACGCGGTCATCGCCTTGTAACGGTCTTTCGGATTGACGGGAATGTCGGCATAGCCGGACTTCGGCTGGTATCCGTAATTAACCAAGCGGAAGCCAAGCTCGTCAAGCACCGGATCGACTTCGCGGCGGAACGCTCCGTAAATCGTGCGCAGATCCTCCGGCTTGTGCAGAATACCCAGCGAACATTCCAGCTGGCCACCCGGCTCAAGCGACACGGAAATACCTTCGCGCCCAAGGCCAACAAGCCTGCCGTTCTCCCAGTATTCCTTGCTTTCGTCGTAATACGGGCGAATGCGGTTCAGCAACGCCTCGATGCCGTTCTCCTCGTAATAGTTCACGGCGGTATCATCGCTGTTATGCACCGGCAGATGCTCGATTTCCACGCCGAAACCGCCGGTTCCGCGCTCTTGGCAGCCTGATTCGAAGAATTTGACCAGACTTTCCACATGCTTCGGATTCGGCTCAGTAAGCAGGTGTGCGTAAGAAATTCGTGGTGCTGTCATGTTGGCAATCCTACCGAAACTCATTGATGAGCACGGCGCGATTGCTATACGAAAAACTGATAGCCAACTCTTGCGTATCCCGAATCGAGTACACATTTTCAATTACAACAGACATGCTCTGCAAGACCGACCAATAATAATTAACAGCTGTCAATAAAGTCAGAAGCAATTACCACTATTTGGAGAATTGTTTGTATATATCAATAAAAATACCGACGCTGAAGATGTTGTCCGCGCCGGTATTTTGGTCAATTCCAGTCAGTGCTTATTGATTTATCTGTCTATGATCAGGCGACTTTTTTGCTTTGCGTCGTCTCACCCTGTTGCGCGGCCTTGTGAGCCTTCTTGGCGGCTGCGATCATCAGTTTGATGCGGTTGAGCTGGTTCGCTTCGGATGCTCCCGGATCGTAATCGATGGACACGATGTTGGCTTCCGGATGCAGTCGGCGGATCTTGCCGAACATGCCTCGGCCGGTCACGTGGTTCGGCAGGCAGGCGAACGGCTGCGCACAAATCACGTTCGGACAGCCGGATTCGATGAGCTCAAGGATTTCCGCAGTCAGCAGCCAGCCTTCACCAGCCTGCACACCCACGGAAGTGACCTCGTCGGCCTTCTTCACGAGTTCCGGCATCGGCAGGTCCTGGGAGAACTTGCCGTGTGCTAAATCGATCGCCTTGTGCACAGGAGCGTTGTACATGTCAAGCGCCTTGCGCATCAGCGCGTAGCCAAGCTTGTTGCCGCCCATGCCGAGGTAATGCTCGTTCCAGTCGGAAATGTATGGGCGGGTGGTCATGAATTCCATGATGCCCGGCACCACAGCCTCGCAATTCTGCGATTCAATAACGTCGACCACATGGTTGTTGGCGTCCGGCTGGTACTTGACGAGGATTTCGCCCACCACACCGACGCGCACCTTGCGCGGCTCGTCCTTCAACGGCAGCGCGTCGAAGGATTTCACAATCTCCTTAACGAGCGTCTGATACGGTAGATACCCCTTGCCGATGAACTTGCGTGCCGTCTTGGAATGGCCGTGGTGTTCGAGCGTTTCACGCACGATGGTGTCCCACGTGTGGTACAGCTGATTCGCACTGCCTGGCGTCACCTCGTACGGGCGTACGCGATACAGGCATTTCATCAGCAGATCACCGATAATCAGCGCCTTGATGACACGATGCAACAATGCCGGAGTGGCGGTGAAGCCCGGATTGTCTTCGATGCCCTGCGTGGAAATGGCGATCACTGGAATCTGCGGATAGCCAGCATCGACCAATGCCTTGCGGATCAGGCCGAAATAGTTTGTGGCTCGGCACATGCCGCCGGTCTGTGTGATGGCGAGCGCGGTGTGTTCCGGATCGTATTTGCCGTCCAAAATCGCGTCCACGAGCTGACCGATAACCATGATGGCCGGGTAGCAGGCGTCGTTGTTGACGTATTTCAGACCGGTTTCCACGTTTTCGCGGCTGGCGTGTTCGAGAATGTCGAACTTGTAACCGCCGGAACGGATCACGGATTCCACCAAGGAGAAGTGGATCGGACTCATCTGCGGAGCCACGATGGTGTAGTCCTTCATGTCTTTGCCGAATGGCACGCGGTTGGCGTACTTCGACATGGTGGCGGAATTGTGCGCGGATTTCTTCGCTTCGCCGATGCCGTTTTCCGCGGCACGCCTGGATGCGGCTTTGACGGCTTCGGTAAGTTTCGGATTGGCTTTCATCACGGTGTCAAGCATGACTTGACGTCCCGGAGTCGGCGCCTCAGACCCGGTCTTGCGGAATTCGCCCTGCTTGTTAGACGCACTGTCTTGCTTGTTGGGCATGACTGCGGCGATTCCGCGCTGCTTGTTGCGTTCGCGTTCTTCGACGGCTGCCTTGAGCGAGCGCAGTCGGATTTTTGCCGCTCCCAAGTTGGAGACTTCTGTCGATCTTCAGCATGGTGTACACGTCGGCCTTGTCGGCGAGGATTTCGCCCACCTGGTCGGTGGTGATGGCGTCGAGACCGCAGCCGAAGGAGTTGAGCTGTACGAGTTCAAGTCCCGGATAGGAGGCCACGAAGTTTGCCGCCGAGTACAGGCGTGCGTGGTAGGCCCACTGATTGGTGACTCGCAACGGCATTTTGGTGACCTTGCGGTCTTCCACATGACGGAAGCCGTCCGCGTTCTTCTTGCGCGGATCGTCTTCGTCCGCGGCGAGGAAATCACTCAGGTTGAGCTTCTCCCCGGCTGCAGTTCGCAGATCGAATCTTCAGACAATACCACCATGCCGAGCGAGCAGATGGTTTCCGGAATGCCATGGTTGACTTCCGGATCGATGTGGTACGGGCGGCCTGCGAGCACGATGCCTCGGCAGTCATGTTCCTTCATGTAGGCGAGTGCCTTGAGGCCTTCCATCTGCACATCGTGCTTGAAGACTTCGTTTTCGGCATAGGCCGCTTTGACTGCGGTTTCGGCTTCTTCACGGGTCACGTTGGCCCAAGCGAATTCTTCGACGATACGGTCGACCATGAGTTCATGGTTGGCCATGTTGAAGTATGGGCGCATGTAACGGATGCCCTCTTCGCGCAGTTCCGGCATGTTTGCGCCGATGACCACGGGATAGTTGGCTACTACCGGGCAGTTGTAGTGGTTGTCGGTGTTGGGTACCAGGTTCTCTTCGTAGCTGACGCACGGATAGAAGATGGTTTTCACACCCTTGCTCAGCAGCCATTTGATGTGTCCGTGCACAAGTTTGGCCGGATAGCAGATGTTTTCGGATGCGATGGATTCGATGCCTGTTTCGAACAGTTCATGCGAGCTTCGTCCGGAAATCATCACTTTGAAGCCCAGCGAGGTGAGCAGTGTGAACCAGAACGGATAGTTTTCGTACATGTTGAGTACGCGCGGAATGCCGATTTCGCCGCGGGTTGCGTTTTTGTCGGTGAGTCTGCGGTAGGCAAAGCAACGCTTGTACTTGTAATCGTAGAGGTTCGGGCGATCGGAACGCTTCTTTTCGCGTCTCCGCCTCGTTCGCAGCGGTTGCCGGTCACGTAGCGGGATCCGTCTTGGAAGGTGGTGATGGTGAGCTTGCAGTGGTTTTGGCACAGTTTGCACACGTCTCGTTCGGAGGTCATCGACAGGTTGTCGAGTTCTTCGCCGCTCAAAATGTTCGATGCGGTGTGGCGTACGCCTGCGATCACCGCTTCTTTGGTGTCGGTGGTATCGGCGTCTTCGTCTTCCGCTTCGTCGGCATAGTGCATGCGTGCGGTCAGTGCGGCACCGTATGCGCCCATGAGTCCTGCGATGTTCGGTCGGGTCACTTCACGGTCTGTGAGCAGTTCGAATGCGCGAAGCACGGCGTCGTTGAGGAACGTGCCGCCCTGCACTACCACGGTGTCGCCAGTTCGCCGGAATCACGCAGCTTGATTACCTTGTAGAGGGCGTTGCGCACTACGGAATAGCACAGGCCTGCGGCGATGTCTTCGATGGACGCGCCTTCCTTTTGCGCCTGCTTCACGGACGAGTTCATGAACACGGTGCATCGGGAGCCCAAATCGACCGGATGGGTGGAGTTGAGCGCCGCTTGGGTGAATTCCTGAATGGTCAGACCCATGGAAATGGCGAACGTTTGCAGGAACGATCCGCAGCCGGACGAGCATGCTTCGTTCACTGCGATGGAGTCGATCACGCCATCGTTGATGGCGAGATATTTCATGTCTTGGCCGCCGATATCGATGACGGCGGTAACGCCCGGGCTGACCATTTCGGCACCGCGATAGTGAGCCATGGTTTCCACTACGCCTTCGTCGAGGTGCAGGCCGGTGGTGATGAGGCCTTCGCCGTAGCCGGTCGCACAGGATCGTGCGATCCATGCGCCTTCAGGTAGTTCGGCTTGGATTTTTTTGACGATTTGTACGGCTGCCGTCAGCGGGCTGCCTTCGTTGGTCGCATAAGAGGACCATACGATTTCTCGATCGTCGTTCACCAATGTCGCTTTGATGGTGGTGGAACCGGCGTCTATGCCCAGGAAGTGCGGTCCTTGGGCTCCTTCGAGCGTGCCTTGATGGATATGCTCGCGATGATGTCGTTCGTTGAATGCGGTGCGATCCGCTTCGGTAGCGAACAGCGGAGGCATGGTCGGAGTGTTGGACGGCAGGTTTTCCAGTTCGTCCAGTCGTGCCAGAAGGTCGGCGCAGGTTCGTGCTTCGTAATGCTTAGTCAAGGTCGTCACCATCCTGATCGGCCTGCAATGCGGCACCGTATGCCACATACAGGTGAGCGTCGGTCGGAACAATGAATTCGTCCACTTTGCCGTCGAGCGCCCGCTTGAACGCGGCTCTCAGTTCGGACATGAAGAACAACGGACCACCCAGGAAGATCACGGTTCCGTGAATCGGGCGTCCGGAGGCAAGGCCTGCAATGGTCTGCGTGGCCACTGCGGTGAAGATCGATGCAGCCAGATCCGGCTTGGCCGCACCATCGTTGATAAGCGGCTGCAAATCGGTTTTGGCGAACACGCCGCAACGTGATGCGATCGGATATAGGGTTTCGTATTGCGCGGCCATTTCGTTCAGACCAGCGGCGTCGGTGTCGAGCAGTGTTGCCATCTGATCGATGAATGCGCCGGTACCGCCTGCGCAGGAACCGTTCATACGCTGTTCCGGAGTCGGCTTGAGATACGTGATTTTCGCATCCTCGCCACCAAGCTCGATGATCACGTCAGCCTGCGGATATTCCTTGTCAATGGCTTCGGTTTCGGCGATGACCTCCTGAACGAAGGGCACGTCGAGGCTGTCTGCAAGGGCAAGACCGCCTGAACCGGTGATGGCCAGGCGAATCGGCTCGTCGCCTCGGCCAAGCTTTTCCAGCTCCTGGTGGATGTCGGCCAATAGTCCGGCCACGGTGGCGCGCACGTTCGCGTGGTGACGCCGATAATCGGAGAACAGCGCGTCCGCGAGCGCGTCGGACTGATCGAGCACCACCGCCTTCACAGTAGTGGAACCGATATCAAGACCTACACGCAACGGCTTTGTGCCGTGCGTTTCGGTCACGGCTTCTGCTGCTTCAACCATGTCTCAACCTCTATCGTTCTATCCGCCGGGCTGCATTCCATGGCAGGCATGGAAGCCCCTACCCCGGGTTATCCAATCATGTAATCGTAGTCTGTGCCCACGCCTAAGTGCTTTGTAAATGCTCGCAATCAGCATAAAATGCACGACACAGCGCACAAATTAGACAACTAATCCAGTCAACGTGCCTAATTATGTATCTGGACGCTCGACGAATGTCGAGATCGCAAACCCTTCCAAGCATTTCCATGTCAGGATGCGCTGCCTTCCCCCTGCAGAACGGTCTTTGCCGTATATTTC
>ENA-OPZZ01000996-OPZZ01000996.1-human-gut-metagenome-genome-assembly--contig:-NODE-996-length-19511-cov-3.367674_pt1 | contig 19511 bp, 23 predicted proteins | sample MGYA00242487_ERZ504511 | MGnify/ENA primary metagenome ERZ504511 (study PRJEB26092, sample SAMD00036241) | human gut metagenome | host: Homo sapiens | study: EMG produced TPA metagenomics assembly of... | reverse complement strand
AGAATAATCGCAAATGGTAAATTCCTATTCCGACAAGCAAAAACTCATCAAATATAAATGCAACCGAAAAGTCTTGTGTAGCCAAAAAAATGTGTTCCGATTACTGCGTTGACAGAAATCGTATTTCTGCACCCTAATTTATCACAGATCAGTATCAGGAAAAACAGAAAAATCCCAAATTCAATCCATTTGCCAGACATCAAGTGAAAAATTCCCCAGCAAAGTGCAACTGACATCAAAAAAGTAAGGACTCTGAGGAGGGACAGCTTTAATGTCCCCCATTTTGTCGATACGAGCGAAAGCATGGCAATAATCCCTGCCGAAGGCGCAAACTGCAATCCTATCTTTTCCGCAATATAAATTGCTGCACTTCCTCCGATCGCAGTTTTTAATGCCAGAAGCAACAACTTTTGCCTTTTTAATTTTACATGCTCACTCATATGTTTCTCCTAAGTCCTTTCTCCTATTTTTCTTTCACTACTCCTCTATGATAATTCCAGTTTTCCTGTATACAACTGATAATAGGTTCCTTTCATCTGAATCAGATCTTCATGATCTCCACGCTCAATGATCTTTCCATGTTCCAATACGATAATCGCATCACTATTGCGGATAGTCGATAATCTATGTGCAATTACAAACACGGTACGACCTTTCATAAGATTATCCATACCTTTTTGCACGATACTCTCTGTTCGGGTATCGATACTTGATGTCGCTTCATCCAAAATCAGTACCGGTGGATTCGCAACTGCTGCTCGCGCAATCGAAAGAAGCTGTCGTTGTCCTTGGGAAAGTTCCTCTCCATCACCACTTAATACTGTATCGTATCCATTTGGGAGCATTCTGATAAACTGATCCGCATGAGACAGTCTTGCTGCTTCATACACCTCTTCATCTGTCGCATCCAGCTTTCCATAGCGAATATTTTCCATAATCGTTCCTGTGAACAAATGTGTATCCTGCAGTACAATGCCAAGCGAACGTCTCAGATCATCTTTTTTAATCTTTGTAATATTAATTCCATCATAACGAATCTTTCCGCCCTGAATATCATAGAAACAATTAATTAAATTCGTAATTGTCGTCTTTCCGGCTCCTGTGGAACCAACAAACGCAAGTTTCTGTCCTGGCTTTGCAAACAAACTGATGTCCTGAAGAATAACTTTGTCACTGTTATATCCAAATGTGACATCCTCAAAGCGGACATCTCCTTTTAGCTCTGTGTAAGTAACTGTTCCATCTGCTTCGTGCGGATGTTTCCATGCCCACATACCAGTTCTCTCTTTGCACTCTACAATATTTCCCTGTGCATCTTTCTTTGCATTGACAAGCTCTACATATCCTTCATCCATTTCCGGTTCTTCATCAATCAAGTTGAAAATACGTTCCGCACCTGCCAGCGCCATTACAATCGAGTTGAACTGCTGCGCTACCTGCATAAACGGCTGTGTGAAACTCTTTGTAAACTGCAGGTAAGATGCCATCACTCCAAGCGTAATTCCTCCAACTCCCCGAACAGATAAAAATCCACCGAGTACGGCTGTCAATACAAACTGAAGATTTCCGATATTTCCAATAACCGGTCCCATCATGTTTGCAAACGTATTTGCATTTGCCGCGCTTTCGAACAGCTGCTCATTTAGCTTGTCAAATTCTTCTTTTGATTTATTTTCATGATTAAACACTTTTACAACACGCTGTCCATTCATACGTTCTTCTACGTATCCTGTCACATCAGCAAGTGCAATCTGCTGGCGAACAAAGAATTTTCCACTGTTTCCACCGATTTTCTTTGTCACTAACAGCAACACACCAATCATCACAACCGCAAGTACAGTTAGTAACGGACTTAAAATAAGCATAGAAATAAATGTTACTATGATTGTAAAAAATGACATCAATGCCTGCGGAATTGACTGATTGATCATCTGTCTCAATGTATCTGTATCATTTGTGTAAAGACTCATAATAGAACCATTTGTATTCTGGTCAAAGTAGCGAATCGGAAGCGTCTGCATATGCTCAAACATGTCATCTCTGACTTGCTTTAACACACCCTGACCAATCGTTACCATCATTCTTGTATACACAAAAGTAGAAACAACTCCCACTAGAAAAATACATCCCAGCACCGCCATAGCCTGATATAATTCCGCAAAGTTTGGCTGCTTTTGTCCGATCAACGGAATGATAAAATCATCCAATAAAAATTTCAAGGACAACGATACTGATATAGATGCCACAGAACTTAATAAAATACAGACAAACACAATAACAAACTGCACTTTATACATTCCTGTTACATATTTTAGGAGACGTTTTGCTGTCTTTGCCGTGTTTTTAGACACTCCGGATTTTTGATTCTTACTCATCGTCTCCACCTCCTTTTACTTGTGACTCGTATACTTCTCTGTAAATTTCATTTGTTTCAAGCAATTCTTTTGAAGTTCCGATTCCGCTAATGCGGCCTTCATCTAATACAATAATCTGATCTGCATCTTCTATAGAAGAAACCCTCTGTGCAATGATAATTTTCGTTGTATTCGGAATTTCTTCCCTAAATGCTTTTCGAATCAATGCATCGGTCTTTGTATCAACCGCACTTGTCGAATCATCCAAAATTAAAATCTTTGGTTTTTTCAGCAATGCCCTTGCAATACAGAGACGCTGTTTTTGTCCACCGGACACATTGTTACCGCCTTGTACGATCATCGTATTATATTTATTCGGGAACTCCTGTACGAAACCGTCTGCCTGAGCCAATTTACAAACTCTTTGTACCTCTTCGTCGGTTGCATGTTCGTTTCCCCAACGGATATTTTCATAAATTGTCCCTGAGAAAAGAACATTTTTCTGTAATACCATGGAAACCTGATCTCGCAGCGCCTCCAAATTATATTCTCGGACATCAATTCCACCTACTTTTACACTTCCACCTGTCACATCGTAAAGTCTTGGAATCATCTGAACAAATGTTGATTTTGCACTTCCGGTTCCACCGATAATACCGATTGTCTGACCTGATTTAATGTGTATGTTAATATTTTTCAAAGACAGGTTGCCACCTTCTCCTGCATAACTAAAGTCTACATTTTCAAAAGATATGGAACCGTCCGGAACTTCTTTTACTGCGTCTTCTTTATCCTGCATCTCCGGAACTTCTTTTAACACTTCTTCAATACGATCTGTAGATGCCTCTGCAATCATAATCAAGACAAACACAAAAGTCACCATCATCAGTGACATCAAAATCTGTATTGCATACACCATAATACTTGTCAGTTCGCCGGTCTCCATCGTCTGGAATACAATATTGCGTCCCCCCAGATACACGATCAGCAATACTACGATATACATCGTAAATTGCATCACCGGAGAATTCCATGCTACAATTTTCTCCGCTTTTGTAAACAGGCTATACACAATTTTTGAAATTCCATGAAATTTTTCAATCTCATGATCTTCTCGTACATATGCTTTCACAACACGGGAAGCATTGACATTTTCCTGCACAGAATTATTCAAAATATCATATTCGTCAAACACCTTTATGAAATGCGGATGCGCTTTCTTCGCAATAAAAATGAGCGCGCCTCCTAAAAGCGGAATCACTACCAAAAACAACAGCGCAATCTCTACATTGATCGTGAGTGTCATAATCCATGACAGAATCACCATAATCGGCGCCCTCGCCAAAAGACGGATACTCATCATATATGCCATCTGCACATTTGTAATGTCGGTTGTCATTCGGGTCACCAAACTCGGTGTGGAGAAATGATCAATATTTTTAAATGAAAAATCCTGTATTTTATAAAAAATATCATGTCGCAGATTTTTCGCATATCCCGCTCCTGCTATTGCAGCAAATTTTCCTGCCAGCACACCAAACCAAAGCGCAAGCATTGCCATCACCACGAGAATCACACCCATTTTTACAATGTATCCTAAATCTCCTTTGGCAATTCCCACATCGATAATTTTTGCCATCTGCAATGGAATCAAAACTTCCATAAACACTTCCAGGATTACGAAAAGCGGTGCCAGTACAGATTGCTTTTTATATTCTCGAATCGATTTTAGTAATGTTCTATTCATTGTTTTCGTTTTCCTCCTTTTTTTCTGCTTGTTGTGTCTCCGTCTGTGCAAGATTGTCAAACATCTTCCACAATACATACATGCACATCGAAAATTCTTCTTCTGAAATTCCTTTCGTCAGCCGCTTTTCCATAACGCGTATATTTTCCAGAATCTCTGCTCGAAGCGCCTCCGCCTTTTTGGTCGGTACAATCGTCTTAAGTCGGGCATCTTTCTCGGAAGATTCTCTGTAAATAAAGCCGTTCTTTTCCATCAGCTGAAGAATACCGGTTGCCGTTGATTTTCGTATCTGAAATTCTTCTTCTACATCTTTTTGGTAAATCTCTCTGTGCAACGTCTCCAATAGAATGAATTTCAATACATGCTTTTGCATCGTTGTAAGTCCGTCATCTCCACAAGGTATAATATTCTGACGTTTTAAGCGATGTGATAACATATGAATCAACTTTCCTGCATGAACCTTTTGTCTTTGTCCGTCTGTTTCCTGCACATCTTCACTTCCTTTCATTAGTTAGTTTCCTAACCTTTAACAAGTATAATGAAAGAAAATTTTATTGTCAAGAGAAAAGATATTCATATTTTCTTTTTTGTTCTCTTTATACTTTCCCTTACTCTTTCTCCATCGTTGTGATTGACACCTTTTTATAGGAATCTCCCTCTAAATTCTTCCATGTAAATGTCTCATCTTCCATAATCATATAACTATGCTCCGAATCCTCTTTTGGGATAGATACAGAGCCCGGGTTCATATAAATAATATTGCCAACGGTTCGATATGCTGGCACATGAAAATGTCCGTTTAACAAAATATCGCCCGCTTTCAGCATCGGAAGATGTTCTGCGTTAAATGTATGTCCGTGTGTGGCAAATATCATGCGGTCTTTTACATATAAAATACAGTACTCTGCCAAAACCGGAAATTCCAATACCATCTGATCCACCTCTGTATCACAGTTTCCACGGACGCAAAGAATGTCTTCTTTGATATCATTCAACATCTGAATCACTTTCTTTGGATTGTATTCTTTTGGCAAATCATTTCGCGGTCCGTGATATAATATATCACCTAGAAGCAGCAGCTTATCTGCTTTCTCTCTCCGATAGGCCTCAATCATTTTCTCACAATAAAATGCAGAACCGTGTATATCTGATGCAATCATAATCTTCATATTCTCTTCTCCTTTTATACAAACTTAGGCGATACTATATTAGCATCGCCTCATTTCTTATTTTCTTTATTCTCGTTCATGATAGTTCCGGAAAAACTCTGATAACCCATTTAGTGTCTTCAATAATACCGGGATCTCTTCTTCTGTCAGTTTATCCACAACCGCCTGTGTCATCTGCGTATGGAAATCTTCGTGATGTCGATACGCCTTCTCCCCCTTCTTTGTCAGTCTGATATAGACAACACGCCTGTCCTCCTCACTGCGAATTCGGACTGCATATTTTTTATTCACCAGGCTGTTCATAGAAGTTTGTCAGAGAGCCAACTGTAATATTGAGCTTTTTTGCAATCGCAGACATGTTGTTACCTTTGCCTAATCCGATTGCTTCTATAATGTGCATATCATTATTACTGATGTCTTTATATTCCTCCGTAATAATTGCTTTTTCTTCCAGTTCCCAGATCTCATTGAACAAGTGAACCAATATATCATTGATCGTCTCATAAGCATTCACGTTATTCTCTCTCCTTCAACCAGAATATCTTTCCTTTTCTATTATACACATTCTTGCATCAAATTCGCAATGACTTCTTTTACAGTTTCTATTTTCTCTGCTCGATAAGCATTTGCACCACAAAACAGCAACCCCTCTTCTGTATTTCCTTTCGCCGCTTCTATGAGCGCTTTTGTGATACAATATGGGATTTTTCCAGGATCACATTTTGCAAGACAATGATAGCATTTTCTTGGAGGTATGTTCTCACCTCGCAGCACACTCTCAAGCATTGTATTTTTGATTGCTCTCCCCGGCATACCAACTGGACTTTTCACAATTACAATATCTTCTTTACAAGCTTTGATATACGCTTGTTTATACCGGATATCTGCGTCACATTCTTCTGTCGTGACAAACCTTGTTCCCACTTGTACTGCCTGAACTCCCAAATTCAATACATGTTTCACTTTTTGCGGTGTGTCAATCCCTCCTGCCACCGCAATCGGAATCTTTGTGTCATACTTTTTCGCATAACTATCGACTGTCTTTTGAATGTTTCCGATCTCATGGGCATATTTTTCATCTGTATAATACGAAAGTTCTTCTTCTGAAAAACCAAGATGTCCGCCGGCTTTTGGTCCTTCAATGATCACCATATCTGCCGTTCGTCCATATTTTCTATCCCAATATTTTAAAATAACATTTGCTGATTTACAGGTAGATACAATCGGAGCAACCTTTGTATTACTTCCTTTTACATATGCAGGCAGATCTACCGGAAGTCCTGCGCCGGATACAATAAGATCGGCTCCTGCCTCCACTGCTGCACGGACATATTTCTCATAATCTCTCATCGCAGTCATAATATTGAATCCTACTATTCCATCTTGCGCAATACTTCTTGCTTTCCGTAATTGATTCTCTATTGCCCGCAAATTCGCTTCCAACGGATTTTCTTCAAAATCCGGCTCCAAAAAACCAATCTGCGCCGCAGAAATCAGACCAATCCCACCTTCTCTTGCTACCGTTCCAGCCAAATTTCCCAGACTGATTCCAATCCCCATACCGCCCTGTATCACCGGAACTTTTATTTCTTTTTCTCCTAGTTTAAACGAACCCATCCTTTTCCCTTCTTATACGTTAGTATTTTCGAAAACGCGCATATCGATGTTCCATCAATTCTCCCTCTGTCATATTGGAATAGACACCAAAAAACTGTCCCATATAAATAGAAAGCCTTTCACAGACCCTTCCCATCCGATCTGCTGTCAAATCTGACTCTTCAAAAATCACGCGCTCCACAACACCCATCTGTTTTAAATCTTCTGCTGTAAGGCGCATGACCTCCGCAGCCTCCTTCGCCTTCTTGCTGTCTTTCCATAAAATAGAAGCAAATCCTTCCGGTGAAAGGATGGAGTATACGGAGTTTTCCAACATCCACACTTCATCTGCCACTGCCACGGCAAGCGCTCCACCACTTCCACCTTCTCCAATTACAATCGAGAGCACAGGAACTTTCAACCCAGACATTTCAAATAGATTTCTCGCAATTGCTTCTCCCTGACCTCTCTCTTCTGCCTCCAGACCGCAAAATGCTCCCGGCGTATCTACCAGACAGATGATTGGGCGACCAAACTTCTCAGCCTGTTTCATTAGACGAAGTGCTTTTCGGTATCCTTCCGGAAAAGGCATTCCAAAATTACACTCAATATTTTCTTTCGTTGTCCTTCCTTTTTCCTGCGCAATCACTGTAACCGGAATTCCCTGGAACTTTGCAATTCCACCGATAATCGCCTTGTCATCTTTATAACAGCGGTCTCCGTGAAGCTCTATAAAATCCGTAAACAGACGTTTGATATAGTCACTTCCGGTCGGTCGATCTTTTCTGCGAGACAGTTGAACACGCTCCCACGCAGACATCATCTTCCTTTCTGCCTCTCTTTCATTTTCCTCCTGCTGCCTTTCTGCAATCGGGATGTCTCTTTTTTGATGCATGGAAAGAATTTTTGAAAGTACAGCCTTCAATTCTTTTCGCGCTACAATCCGGTCAATAAATCCATGTTCCAGTAAAAATTCAGAACGCTGAAATCCCTGCGGGAGTTTTTGTCCGATTGTCTGCTCAATGACTCTTGGACCCGCAAACCCGATCAATGCCCCAGGTTCTGCCAGAATCACATCTCCAAGCATTGCAAAACTTGCTGTCACTCCTCCGGTTGTGGGATTTGTCAACACCGAAATATAAAGGAGCCCTGCATCACTGTGCCGCTTCAATGCTGCCGACGTCTTTGCCATCTGCATCAGCGACACGATTCCTTCCTGCATTCTCGCTCCGCCTGAGCAGGCAAATAGAATGACGGGAAGTTTTTCCTCTGTCGCACGCTCAACCATACGCGTAATTTTTTTCTCCCACAACTTCTCCCATACTTGCCATAATAAACCGGCTGTCGCACACACCAATTGCTGCTTTGATTCCATGAACCAAAGCGCTTCCAGTCAAGACAGCTTCATCAAGTCCTGTCTTTTCCTGCATCATTTTAATTTTCTCTTCATAGCCTTTATAATGCAGAGGATTCCTTGTCACCAGATCGGTATTCCATTCTTCAAAACTTCCTTCATCCGCAACCATCTCAATTCTATGACGTGCATGGATCCGAAAATAATTGTGACATTTCGGACAGATATAGTCTGCATTCTTTACGTCCTGCGCAAAAATTGCTGATTTGCAGGCATTACATTTTTTCAACAATCCTTCCGGCACTTCCGGCTTTTTGGAGCTGTTTTCTGTAAGCGAAATATAAGTATTCTTTTTAAACATGTTTTTTAGTCTCAACTGTATCACCTGCCTTTTTTTCTATCCTTTATCAACACATCTTTTCGGAAATGAATTCAATATCCACATTTCCCGCCTGATAATCCGGATGATTCATAATTTCATACTGATAGTCCACATTCGTATCGACCCCCTCGATAATCACTTCTCCGAGCGCGCTTCTCATCTTGGAAATCGCCTCTTTTCGAGTCTTTGCATGCACAATCAGTTTTGCGAGCATGGAATCATAATACGCCGGCACTTCATAGCCATTATAGACGGCTGTATCAATCCGAACTCCTTTCCGCCCGGAAAATACACATCTGTGATCAGCCCCGGCGATGGACGGAACTGCTCTTTTGGATTCTCCGCATTGATCCTACACTCAATCGCATGTCCCCCAATCCTTACATCCTGCTGGCGATAGGAGAGTTTTTTCCCTGCCGCGATACGAATCTGCTCCTTGATCAGATCAATCCCTGTCACACATTCTGTGACCGGATGCTCCACCTGAATTCTTGTATTCATCTCCATAAAATAAAACTGCTCATTTGATTCCAGCAAAAACTCAATCGTTCCCGCATTGACATAATGTGCTGCCTTTGCTGCCTTTATTGCTGCCTGCCCCATCTTCTCACGAAGTGTATCTGAAATTGCTGCCGACGGAGATTCCTCTATCATTTTCTGATGATTTCTTTGAATGGAACAGTCTCGCTCCCCAAGATGAATCACGTTTCCATAGCTGTCTGCCAAAATCTGAAATTCAATATGGCGTGGATGCTGTACAAAATGTTCAATGTACATGGTGCCATCTGCAAATGCCATCTCAGCTTCTTTTTGTGCCGTCTGAAAACTTGCCTCAAATTCATCTGCATTTTGGGCGACACGCATTCCTTTTCCCCCTCCGCCAAGTGCGGCTTTTACGATGACAGGATAACCTATTTCCTCTGCAATCTTTGCTCCCGTCTTCGCATCATATATCGGCTCCTTACTTCCGGGAATGACCGGCACCCCTGCTTGGATCATCGTGTTTCTCGCCTCAGCCTTGTGGCCCATTTTGCGGATGACATCCGAATTCGGTCCGATAAAAGTAATATGACATTGCTCACAAAGCTCCACAAACTTGCTGTTTTCCGACAAAAACCCAAATCCGGGATGAATCGCATCTGCGCCTGATACAATCGTCGCACTGATGATCTGTTCCATATTCAGATAACTGTCTTTTGACGGTGCCGGACCGATACAGACCGCCTCATCTGCAAGCTGTGTATGCAGCGCTTCCGCATCCGCCTCTGAATAAACGGCAACGGTCTCAATTCCCATCTCACGGCATGCCCTTATAATGCGCACTGCAATTTCTCCTCTGTTGGCAATTAACACCTTTTTTATCATTTTCTCACCTATCCAATCATAAATGTCAATTCTGCGCTGACTACTATTTTCCCATCTACACTTGCTACCGCTTCACCGACTCCGACCGGTCCTTTTTGCCGAATAATCTTCGTCTCCAGCTTCACTTTATCTCCGGGTACAATCTTTCCTTTAAATTTGCACTTCTGAATTCCTCCGAAATATGCAATTTTTCCACGATTCTCTTCTTTTGCAAGAATTGCAACTGCGCCAACCTGCGCCAACGCCTCCACTGTCAGCACACCCGGCATAACCGGTTCCTGAGGGAAATGTCCGGCAAAAAAATCTTCTCTGTATGTGACACATTTATATCCTGTAGCAAACACACCCGGCTCATAATCCTCAATGTAATCCACCAAAAGAAACGGATGTCTGTGCGGAATGATTTCCTGAATCTGTTTTGTACTCAAATACCTCATACGTGATCTCCTCTTCTCAAATCTATCCGATGCGGAACAATGGTTGTCCATATTCCACCATCTGCCCATTTTCCACCAAAACTTCCTTGATTTCTCCTGTGTATTCACTCTCAATCTCATTCATCAGTTTCATCGCCTCCACAATTGCAAGTGTCTGACCGCTTTTCACCTGATCGCCAACCTGTACAAATGGATCCGCATCTTCCGAAGGAGCCGTATAAAAAGTTCCAACTAACGGAGACTTTACCACACACCCCTCTTGTTTTTCTGCCCTTACAGGTGCTTCCGGTATCGGAAGTTCTTCCTCCTGATAAACAGTTACCGCTTTTGCGGAACTTTCTTTTTGCAAAGATAGCTTTACGCCCTTTTCTTCATATTTAAAACTATTCAATGCGGACTTTGACACCACATCAATCAATTTCACAAGCTGTTCAAATTCCATATTTTCACACCTATCCTTCATATTTCTTGACAAGCAGCGTCGCATTATGTCCGCCAAATCCCAAAGAATTACTCATCGCATAACGAATCTCTTTCTCAATCGGCGCTCCGACTGCATAATTCAAATCACAATCTGCCTCCGGTTCTTTTGTTCCCATTGTCTGATGAATAAACCCTTCCTGTATCGCTTTTACACAGACGATCAATTCCACCCCGCCTGCTGCTCCAAGCAAATGTCCAATCATTGATTTTGTAGAATTGACGACGACATCTTTTGCCGCCTCACCAAATGCACTTTTAATCGCATACGTCTCGAACAAATCATTGTGATGTGTGCTCGTGCCATGTGCATTGATGTAGGCAACTTCTTTTGGCTCTATCCCCGCTTCTTCCATCGCAAGCAGCATCGCTTTTGCCGCACCGCTTCCATCTTCTGCCGGAGATGTAATATGGTAAGCATCCCCTGTTGCACCATAGCCGACAAGTTCTGCATAAATATTTGCTCCTCTTGCCTTTGCATGCTCCAACTCTTCCAGTACAACGATCCCAGAACCCTCCCCAATCACAAATCCGCTTCGGTCTTTGTCAAACGGAATTGACGCCCGCATCGGATTTTCCTCTGCCGTAAGCGCAGTCAATCCGGTGAACCCTGCCACTCCTGTCGGGCAGATTGCACTCTCAGTTCCTCCTGCAACCATCACATCTGCATCGCCATATTGAATGGCACGAAACGCATCTCCGATGGAGTTTGTCCCTGATGCACATGCGGTTACAACATTCGTACACTTTCCTCGTGCTCCTAATTGTATGGAAACATTCCCTGCTGCCATGTTAGAAATCATCAGCGGAACCATCAATGGATTGACTCTCGAAGGACCCTTTTCCATAATCTTTGTATACTCTCGCTCCACGACCTGCAGACTTCCGATTCCGGATCCAACCATCACTCCCACACGGAACGGATCTTCTTTTTCCATGTCAATTCCCGCATCTGCAAACGCTTCTTTTGCCGCAGCTACCGCGTATTGAGAAAATGGCTCCATACGTTTTGCCGCTTTAAAATCCATATGATCCTTTGCCTGAAAATCCTTTACTTCCGCAGCGATCTTTACTTTATACTCTGAAGTATCAAATTTTGTGATCGGTCCGATTCCTACTCTTCCCGCTCTGATACTGTCCCAAAATTCCGTCACACTGTTTCCGACTGGGGTGATCGCCCCCATTCCTGTTATTACAACTCTCTTTTTCATGCGCTCCTGCTCCTCCTTTTAAATTACCATTCCACCGTCTACATGAAGCACCTGCCCTGTAATATAGCCGGCCTCCTCCGACGCAAGAAATGCTGCCGCATTTGCCACATCTTTTGGACTTCCAAATGTTCCAAGAGGGATTTTCGCCTTTGTCTCTTCCTTCACCGCATCTGAAAGAATCTCCGTCATCTCAGTCTGAATAAATCCCGGAGCAATCGCATTTACCGTAATATTTCTGGATGCAAGCTCTTTTGCAGCAGACTTCGTCAGTCCGATCAGCCCGGCTTTGGACGCTGCATAGTTTGCCTGTCCCACATTCCCTGCAACGCCTACAACCGAAGACATATTGATAATTCTTCCCTGACGCTGTTTCATCATATATCTTGATGCGAACCGGATACAGTGAAATGCTCCCTTCAGATTCGTTGCAATCACGTCATCAAACGCCTCCTCTGACATTCTCATCAGCAGACCATCTTTTGTGATGCCCGCATTATTCACAAGGACATCAATTCTTCCATATTTATCCACAATCTGTTTGATAAATGTCTCGCATGCCGCAAAATCAGCCACATTGCACTGCATAATTTCTGCATTTCCTCTATGCTCCAAGATTTCACGCTTCACTTCTTGTGCATGTTCCTTTGAACCGTTATAGTTAATGATCACAAACGCACCTTCTGATGCAAATCTTTCCGCAATCGCTTTGCCGATTCCTCTTGATGCCCCTGTGATGACCGCTATTTTCCCCTGTAACATATATTTTCTCCTATCTTTTCCACATCTTCCCACTCACTGACATGGAAAACCTTCACTTCTTTATTGATTTTACGTATAAATCCTGCAAGCGTCTTGCCCGGACCAATTTCCACAAACATATCCACACCGTCCGCAATCATTTGTTCCACACTTTGCTGCCATCTCACAGAAGAATATACCTGCTTCTCCAAAAGAGGTTTCGTATCCTCAATATCTGTGACATACTGCGCAGTCACATTTGTAACATATGGTCTTTCCAGCTCTTTGAACGAAATTCCCTCTAAAACTTTTCCTAATTTTTCTCCTGTTTCTTTCAAAAACGGCGAATGAAATGGTCCGCTTACATTCAGTAAAATCGCTCTTTTAGCGCCACTGGACAACAGCGCCTCATTTGCTTTCCGAACCGCTTCCGCCTTTCCGGTAATCACAATCTGTCCCGGACAATTGTAATTTGCAACAAATACATCTGGTATCTCCTCTAAGACAGCCTCTACCGCTTCTCCTGACATTCCAAGAATCGCTGCCATTGCCCCGACTCCCAACGGTACTGCCTCCTGCATCAAAATTCCTCTCTGCCTTACCGCCATAATAGCATCTTGGTCATTAATTCCTCCTGCCATCGCCACGGCACAGTACTCACCAAGACTTAATCCCGCGGTCACATCCGGTCTGATTCCTTTGCTTTCCAACACCCTCGCCATCGCAAGACAGGTAGCTACAAGCGCTGCCTGTGTATATTCTGTCCTGTCAAGCTTCGCATTTTCTTCAAAACAAAGTTTCCTCATATCAAGCTGCAATGCTTCCGTTGCGGTATCGTAAATGTATCTTGCCACTTCACTATTTTCATAAAAATCTTTCCCATGCCGGCTTTCTGTACGCCTGCCCGGAAATCAAATGCTGTGCTTACTCATAAAAGCCGGTTCCATTTCATCAATGAATCTGTCTCCCTCACCAGTTTTTCAATCAGTTCTCTGCAGGTCATCTCTTCTTTGACCATTCCTGCAATCTGACCTGCCATCACACTCCCGTGTACAACATCGCCTTCTACTACTGCCTTTCGCAGACCTCCAAGCGTAAGCAGCTCCAACTCTTCAAAAGAGGCTCCTTCTTTTTCCAGACGAAGATACTCTTTTGTCATCTGGTTTCGAAGTGCACGCACCGGATGACCGGTTGTTCTGCCTGTCACTCTCGAATCAATATCCTTTGCCTTTAAAATACATTTTTTATAATTTTCATGCACCTGAGACTCTTTTGTCACTACAAAATGTGTTCCCATCTGAACTGCTCTTGCTCCCAGCAGAAACACTGCGGCAATTCCTCTTCCATCCGCGATTCCTCCGGCTGCGATGACCGGAATTGAAACCGCATCTACAATCTGAGGCACCAGAACCATCGTCGTATTCTCTCCGATATGACCTCCGGCTTCTGTCCCTTCTGCCACAATCGCATCTGCCCCGCAGCGCTCCATCCGCTTTGCCATTGCTACCGATGCGACAACCGGAATCACTTTCACCCCCGCCGCTTTCCACATCTGCATATATTTTTCAGGATTCCCAGCCCCCGTCGTCACAACAGGGACTCCTTCCTCGACAATAATCTTTGCCACCTCGTCCGCATTCGGACTCATAAGCATAATATTCACACCAAATGGCTTGTCTGTAAGCTTCTTCACTTCTCTGATCTGCTCACGCACCCATTCTGGCGGCGCACTTGCTGCTCCAATCAGTCCCAGACCTCCGGCTTCTGATACGGCGGCAGCAAGATGGTATTCTGCAACCCAGGCCATACCACCTTGAATGATTGGATATTCAATTCCTAATAACTTTGTGATCTCTGTCTTCATCATCTTGTTCCTTTTCTATTTTTCCAAATATGCTACCACCGCTCCAATGGTTGTTAATTGTTCTAAATCTTCTGATGGAATCTCTTTTTCAAACTCTTCCTCAAACGCCATTACCATCTCGAATAAATCTAACGAATCTGCTCCCAAATCTTCTTTAAAAGAAGTCGCCTCTGTAAGTGTCTCTACATCCGCTCCCAATGAATCTGCTACAATTTCTTTTACTTTCTCTAACACTTTTTTTCTCCTTTTATCTCACTTATTTTTGATTCTGTTTTTATGTAATCCCAAAGGGAAATTACCACTCTAACAAGCTTGCTCCCCACGAGAGTCCTGCTCCAAATCCTGCCAGGACAAGCTTTTGCCCTTTCTTTAGTCTGCCTTCCCGATTCATCTCGTCTAACAATAACGGAATACTGGCAGAAGATGTATTTCCATACTCCTGCAGATTCATCGGAAATTTTGTCAGCTCTACCTTCATCCTTTTGGCAACCGCCTCCACAATCCGCCGGTTTGCCTGATGTAATATAAAATAGTCAATATCTTCTGCCATTAAGTGATTGTGTTCCATCACTTCTGCGATGCAAGCAGGAACCTGTCTTACTGCAAATTTAAAGACCTCCTGCCCATCCATTTTCATAAACGAGCCTGTGTCGCACGTCAGCGCTTCTCCCTTGCTCCCATCGGAATGTGTCACCATATGGTATGACTCTCCCTCTTCTGCCCTGAGTACCACTGCCCCCGCTCCATCTCCAAACAAGATACAGGTGCTTCTGTCTTTCCAGTCCACGAGGCTCGATAAACTCTCCGCCCCGATCACCAGTACATTTTTATACATGCCGCTTGCGATATAAGCCTGCGCCGTATTATATGCAAACAAAAATCCCGTACAGGCTGCATTCAGATCAAAACAGGTCGCATGTACTGCATGAATCTGCTTTTGCACTTCACACGCCGTGCAGGGCAGAATCACATTCGAAGAAATCGTAGACACAATCAACAAATCGATTTCTTCCGGCAGCATCTTTGCCGATTCCAACGCTTTTTCCGCGGCTTGTGCCGCCATCGAAACCGTCGTGTCTGCCTCCACAATATGTCTCCTGATTATTCCTGTTCGCTCTTGAATCCACTCATCCGAGGTATCCACTATCTGGGACAGATTATGATTATCCAGATACCTTGACGGTACATAAGAACCCGTTCCACTTATTTTTCCTATCATTATTTTTCTCCAAACTATATTGTTTTTGTTTTCTTATATTTTTATTCTAAAGTATTTTGATATTCAAAGTATATCATAATATTTGTTCTTGTCAAGAGAAAGCTTGACATTGTGTGAAATATCAACACGTTTCATTCAAGTTTTTTTGTATATTATCATATTTTCTATTGCCATACACACATTTTTGTGGTAATATATTTTTTGTTAGCGGAAATGTCGGAATGGCAGACGAGCTAGATTCAGGTTCTAGTGTGGGTTACCACGTGTGGGTTCAAGTCCCATTTTCCGCATATAACTAAGATGCAGAAGCCTTTGATATACAAGGGTTTCTGTATTTTTTTATTTTCAGAAATCGTAAAAAGGAGTATCAATTATCTTCTAATCAATACTCCTTCTTACTTCGATTCTTCAATCATTCTTTTACCCTTTCTTCATTTTCCCATCTTTTCATTTCTCTTTCTAACATCTGCTTCCACAATCCTTAATAAGAATTGACATTCTCACTAACCAACCGTGTCTTGCAAATCCGAATTCCGAAACTATAATGGTTTTTCTTATGAGTGAAGTCCTCATTCTCTTACTATTCTGGTGGTCCGTACCTCCTGTTATAGATTTGCCTCTCCGATTCCGATATCTTCAAAGCTCTTACCAACAATAAATAAATTTAATAAAAAGATATTTTTATCTGTTATTAACTTTATTTATTTTGTTTATACCGTCATTATATCATTATTTTTATATTTGTCAATACATTTTTAATTTTTTTAAAATTTACAGATTTTTACACTTATCTTTTTAATCTCTGCTCATATATCCAAAAAACAGCAATCGCCATTCTGCATGCAAGCATGCCAATGTCAATTGCTGTTTTTATCAGACCGTGAACTACCCACACTTTCCAGTTAGATCATTTCACTGTTCTTTCTCATATTTTTATATTCCGCAACAGATCTGTCAAATGTTTTGATATGTCCAAACAACCAGTCTACCACTCTTTTATTCACCTGTGCGACAAACGCATCCGATGGTCCTTCCTCTTCCTCTAACATCTCATGAAGATCATCGATTGCTTCCACAAATTCTTTGTGTTTTTCCTTGTGTTCTTTTATTCCCGGATATTCAATCTCTTCCTGAAGCTTTTCCTCTTCTTTGAAGTGATAATCCGTATATGTTGCCAGATAATTGAGCATCTTTACTGCTGTTGCTTTTTCACTTCCTTTTTCACAACTTCTAAGCAAATCCTGAATTTTCCCAATCAGTTCTTTGTGTTGTTCATCAATCATCTCATTCCCTGTTACTAAGCTTTCATCAAATTCTACATTATACATTGTGTTTACTCCCTTTCATTTTATATTTACACTACATTCCCGATTCAATCTCGCTGATCAGGCTGATATTGTTTTCCTCTACCATGCTCAATTCTACTGTATCCAATAGCTCACTGATCGAAAGTGTAGGTGTATACCATGATTTACTTTGGAAATATGCATCCAGATCATCCACTCCGAAGATGGCACCATGTCTTGCATAAATCTCATTTCTAGCAATACGCAATTCCTCTTTTGTATGTCCTTGAACCTCTTCTCTTGTCAGTTCTGTTGTCCCACTGTTCGGGAAAATATAATCTGTCTCTGTCGGCTCACTTACCGGTTCGTCTACTGTTCCATTCGTCTGATCTTCCGGGTCCTTCGTATCCGTATCTTCCTGTTTTTGCTCCTCTTTTTTTGGAACTTTTCTGTTCTTCCGTCACTTTCGGCTTTTCTGATGACGGCTTTTTCTTTTCCGGACGATTCGCCACCACGGCAATCACTACTGCGACAATCGCAAGCACTACTGCTGCTCCTGCCAGACAGACAGCAATCTTTTTATCCAGTCTTTTCTTTTTTTCATGCGCAATGATCTCTTCCTGTATCGGATTCCAATCATCTGCTTTATAATAGACAACCGTCTTTTTCACACCTGCAAATTCTTTTCCGCTCAGAGAAATAGAATGTCCGTGCAGCTCAAGTGCCTTGCAGATATTATAATATATATTTTGCGCACTGGTTATACCAAGGCAATGCTCAACTCCCCATTTACGAAGTGCCAGACAAACCGCCTCCACAGAAAATGTATCGCAGCGTTCCGTGCTCTCACCACGCTCTTCCCATGCATTCTCTATCGCTTTTTTGAAATATTTTCTTGTATAATTCAATCGGTTAATGATCACGCCCACACTACAGTCCATCAGGTCCGCAATCTCATCCATTTTCAAATAATCAAAATAAAATGCAAACAGAGTTGCCTGATACAAATCCGGAAGCTGCTCCAAACTTTTGCTGATAACATCTACATTCTCATTCAGATGCTGCTTTTGCTTCGGATTCAGCTCCTCCTCTTCCATCTCCACAAAAGCTGCTTCTCTTTCTTTTCTCTTTTTAAAATGCTCGCATCCAATCCGATACACATGCTTTCCGAGCCACTCATATAAATTATCCAGCTGTATCTCATCTGCGGACCGATACAAATCCACATATACCGTCTGCATAAACAGCTTGATATCTTCCTCATTTTCAAAATACTTTTCGCACGTAGATAGACAAAGTTATACGTCTGGGAGTAAATATAATTCAATCCGTCCTCTTCTTTTTGTTTCATCTGCCAAACGGCATTTTCCATTCCGTTCTTCATATCTGCTCTCTCCTGTTAGTTATGTCCTAGAGTATATTACTACTCTTAGTTTAACATGTTGCAGATAGGTAGGCAATATCTACTTCATTTTTATATTTTTCATGTAGACCGACACTGAGAACAGATAACATATAAGGAAGAAAATTCCTATGATCACAACACTTAAAATGTTGATTTCAAGTAGTTATGTGCGCATCATATTTCCTAATACTTTCACAGAAAAATAAGAGGATATCGCCATCACAAGGAACGGTGACAAATAGGCAAACCGAAGTTCACACGCAATTTCTTTTTTTACAGTTCTGCTGCCCACGCCAATTTTGTCCAAGATAGCATAGCGTTCCCGCTCTTCAAATGCATCATTATAAATCTTCACAAAAATGATACTTCCACTCGCAAGTATGAATACCATAAACATGAAAATACACACCGAATAAATAATCTGAATCCAGCTTGCTTCCTGATCATCAGGATCAATTTTAATCAATCCTGCACAATCTACGCTCCCTTGCAGCGCCGCTACAGAAACCTCAAAATTTTTTACATCTTTAATTCTATAATTATACACATAAACTTCTTCGCCAATATTTTTCAGACTTTCATATTCATGATCATTGACAAGATAAAATTCTGTCATTTCCTGCAAATATCCAAGATACGGCTCCGTGGTCACATCTGCACATTCATAGGTCTTATCATGAATCTCTATAGCGTCCTCTTTCCTATCCGTAATCAATGACAGCAGTAAATGGCACTTTCATATGGACGAAGCATACCTTCCTCACCATCTTCCGAATAATTGCAAATCAATACCTCTCCACCCTGCCATTCTTTTAGCAGTGTACACGGAACTGTGTTCTCTGTAAAGTTTGACACTACAAGCATCTGTTTTCCTTGATATTCTCTTACATAAGCGAAAATATTC
>ENA-OPZZ01000995-OPZZ01000995.1-human-gut-metagenome-genome-assembly--contig:-NODE-995-length-19540-cov-10.436718_pt1 | contig 19540 bp, 21 predicted proteins | sample MGYA00242487_ERZ504511 | MGnify/ENA primary metagenome ERZ504511 (study PRJEB26092, sample SAMD00036241) | human gut metagenome | host: Homo sapiens | study: EMG produced TPA metagenomics assembly of... | reverse complement strand
CACCTCCTGAACCAGTTCCAGATAGCTGTCTGCCCCCTTGCTTTTTCCATCATAGGCAAAGATACTTACACCCTCCGATGCTGTTTCTGCAAGGCTTTCTGTTCTCGGAATCGTCTGCTCAAAAATCTTAATGTCACTTCCGTATGTAGTTTTGATTGCCTGTTTGTTTCTCTTTGCATTATTGTAACGGCAATTATCCATTGTGAATAAAATACCTTCTATCTGTAAATCCGGGTTGAACCTCTGATGGATTCCCTTAACTACTTTCAGTAATTCCATGAGTCCATCTGCCGCATAATATTGTGGCTGCACTGGAATCAAGACACTATCTGCTGCACTCAAAGCATTGATTGTCAGCATTCCCAGGGATGGCATACAGTCAATCAGAATATAATCATACTCGTCCTTCAGCAAGTCCAGATATTCTTTCAACACTTTTTCTCTGTCCTCTATTGTAAATAAGGACATATCCATTCCGGCGAGCAATTTATTGGACGGAATCAGGTCAACACCCTCTTCATGGTGCAGAATTGCTTCTTTCGGATCAAATTCCAGTCCCATGATAATGTTCTCCATCATACTCTTTAATGTTACCTTGAGATTTTTAGGAAATCCCAATCCCATTGTCAAATGCCCCTGTGAATCAGCATCTACCAGCACTACTTTTTTCCCTGACTTCACCAGTCCGGCTCCCAGATTGATTGTTGTCGTTGTTTTGGCTACTCCGCCTTTCTGATTTGCAATAGCAATTACTCTACACATATATACTTTCCTCCGATTTACTCTTTTTCTTCTACTTCAACATAAACACGAAAATATTTGCTTGTCCCTTTGTTCGCATAAGCCTCTGATACTTCCAGAACATTCAGTTCCTTATGTTTTTCCAAAATACGACGGAACCATTGAATATCCTTTAAAGTACCCTGTAATCTAATTTTCAGCATATATATCCTCCCAGTCTTTGTAAAAACAATACTCTGGATAACGGATTTTAATGGCTTCCCAGAAATACCGGGCATATCCGCAGCAAAACAGATCTTCTACGGTATAATACTGACACTCTTTTAACTGATCTTCCTCTGCCTCATAATCTCCGACACTTGGTGTTCCATTGCAGTAAAGATTAAATGCCATGCGGACGATTCGCAAACTTCCACTGGTCTGCCATCCTTCCTGCAGGCATTCCGTTTTTACACATCCAGTTTTAAAATTATAGATTTTATCCACATTATTTCTTGTGTCTCTGTCGATACCCAGGCAATAAACCAAAGCCTGATGATAGACATCCTGATATCTGCATTTTTCCAGATATTCCATATAAAATTTTTCGTGTTCCTTGCTCTTGAAAGTAATTGTGCAAGAATTGCTATTCTCTGCTCTTAACGCTGTGTTTGTCATTGCTTCTTCTCCTTTAAACTGTTATTTTTACTTTAATTTGGATTTCGACTACAACAAAAAAGGACACTTCCCTAAAATTTCTCTTAGGAAAATGTCCTTGCGATACATTTATAAAGTTCAATTCATAAGCACAACAACGTAATATCAAGTGTTATCACGTATTATACAACAAAAATTTGTTGTACTTCTGTTGTAGTATGCAACTTTTACAAACACATTTTTTGATTTTTAGTATAACTTCGCACCAGCCGGGATATGGTCATCAACCATCAGAAGATGAAGTTTTTCTTCTCCTTCTTCTTCGTGAATTGCACTAAGTAACATTCCACAAGAATCAATTCCCATCATAGCTCTTGGCGGCAGGTTTGTGATAGCAATCAGTGTTTTTCCAACCAGTTCTTCTGGCTCATAATAAGCGTGAATACCGCTTAAAATGGTACGATCTGTGCCTGTTCCATCATCCAGAGTGAACTGTAACAGCTTCTTGGATTTCTTAACAGCTTCACATGCTTTTACCTTTACAGCTCTAAAATCCGACTTACTGAAAGTATCAAAATCAACCATTTCTTCGAATAACGGCTCAACTTTTACCTTGGAAAAATCAATCTTCTCAACTGTCTTTGTTTCCTGTGCTGCATTGTTTGCTTCGTTCTTTGCTGCGCCCTGTGACTTCATTGTCGGAAACAGCAGTACGTCTCTGATTGCCTGGCTGTCTGTAAGAAGCATAACCAGACGGTCGATTCCGTATCCGATACCACCTGTAGGCGGCATACCAATCTCCAGTGCGTTCAGGAAGTCTTCATCTGTGTGGTTTGCTTCCTCATCACCGGCGTCAGCAAGAGCATCCTGTGCTTTGAAACGCTCTCTCTGGTCGATCGGGTCATTCAGCTCGGAATATGCGTTACACATTTCCCATGTATTACAGAAGAGCTCGAAACGCTCTACCTTGCTCGGATCAGAAGGTTTCTTCTTGGTCAGCGGAGAAATTTCGATCGGATGATCCATGATAAATGTAGGCTGGATCAGTTCTTTCTCACAGTACTCCTCGAAGAACAGGTTGATGATATCACCCTTCTTGTGGTGTGCCTCATATTCAATATGATGCTCGTCAGCAAGCTTTTTAGCTGCCTCATCATCTGCTACTTCATCAAAGTCGATTCCTGCATATTTCTTAATTGCTTCGTTCATTGTCATTCTGGCGAACGGCTTACCAAGGTCGATTTCCACACCATTATAAGAAATCTTAGTGGATCCGCACACTTTTTCTGCCAGATAACGGAACATGGACTCTGTCAGTTCCATCATTCCCTCATAATCTGTGTATGCCTGGTAAAGCTCCATCAGAGTGAATTCCGGGTTGTGACGTGTATCAACACCCTCGTTACGGAATACACGGCCAATCTCGTAAACTCTTTCAAGTCCACCAACGATCAGTCTCTTCAGATAAAGCTCCAGAGAGATACGAAGTTTAACGTCTTCGTTCAGTGCATTGTAATGTGTCTCAAACGGCCTTGCAGCTGCACCGCCGGCGTTGGAAACCAGCATTGGAGTTTCGACTTCCATGAAGTCACGTCCTGCAAGGAAGTTACGGATCTCTTTGAGGATCTGGGAACGTTTGATAAATACATTCTTGCTGTCCTGATTCATGATAAGGTCTACATATCTCTGACGATAACGGGTATCTGTGTCAGTCAGTCCGTGGAATTTCTCCGGAAGGATCTGTAAACTCTTTGTCAGCATAGTCATTTTTTCAGCATGGATAGAGATTTCGCCTGTTCTTGTTCTGAAAGCAAAGCCTTCCAGACCGAAAATATCACCGATATCAGATTTTTTGAAATCTGCATAGGATTCTTCTCCGATTGCATCTCTTGCCACATAGACCTGAATATTGCCCTGCAGATCCTGAATATTACAGAAAGAAGCTTTACCCATGACACGTTTGAACATCATACGACCGGCGATTGCTACGTGGATCGGGTTCGCATCCATGATTTTTCTTCTTTCTTCATAGTCCTGTTTGAGGACTTCTCTTGCCTGTGCTTCATCAAGACCTTCTACATCTGGAGTCTTGTGGTCTTTTAAGATCTCTGCCTCATGCGCTTCATAGAGATTCTTTACCTCAAGTGAGTGATGTGTCTGGTCAAATTTTGTGATCTGAAACGGGTCCTTGCCATTTGCCTGCAAATCTGCAAGCTTCTCACGACGAACCTTCAGCAGCTGGTTTGTATCCTGCTTCTTCTGCTCTGCCACTTTGTTGGCCTCCTTCTGTTTTTTGACTTATTTAAACGTTTCTCTGGATCTCCAGAACCTTGTATTTCATGATTCCCATTGGCATTTCTACATCAACAACATCTCCTGTATGTGCACCGATCAGAGCTTTTCCTACTGGAGATTCATTGGAGATCTTACCTTCCAGGCTGTTCGCTTCTGTAGAACCAACGATCTTTAATTCCATATCTTCATCGAATTCATAGTCATGTACTTTAACCTTGCATCCAACGTTGATCTTATCAAGATCTACTTCATCTTCTACAACGACTTCTGCATTTTTAAGGATTTTTTCGATTTCTTCGATTCTTGCTTCGATGTCTCTCTGCTCATCTTTTGCTGCATCATATTCAGCATTCTCAGAAAGGTCACCCTGTTCTCTTGCTTCTTTGATCTTACCTGCAACTTCTTTTCTTTTTACTACTTTTAAATCATGCAGCTCATCTTCCAGTTTTTTAAGACCTGCATATGTTAACAAATTCTTCTTTTCTTCCATAATCCTTACACCCTTTCAAAATAGCCGGATATTTATTGGATATATATTCCCGGAATAATTGCTGTCTACATAACTTCTCAAAACATCATACCTCAAAACGGGCAGACTTATTCTAGGATATTCACAATTTCTGTATTATACCCAAATCTGTATACCTTGTCAAGAACCAAAAAAGCCGGAATTCCGCGATTAACCGCGAATTCCCAGCTTCTGTAATTTTCCTTGTTTTATCTCTGAACAGTAACATCCAGCAGCTTTTCCAATTCTTCATAGCTGCTGACCAGATTGGAATCTCTGCGCAGCCCTGCACTATGTCTCATTCCTGAAGTATACCATGCAATATGCTTACGCATTTCACGGATTCCGGTAAATTCACCTTTCAGTTCGATCTGCATTCTTGCATGACGAAGAATCATCTCTCTGATTTCTTCCCAGGATGGACGCGGAAGCAGCTCTCCCGTAGTAAAATAATGGTTCATCTCACGGAAGATCCATGGATTTCCTCTCACTGCGCGACCAATCATGATCCCATCACAGCCTGTCTCACGCACCAGTGCTTCTGCTTTCTTTGGAGAATCCACATCCCCGTTTCCAATGACTGGAATAGATACCGCTTCTTTGATCCTGCGGATCGTATCCCAGTCCGCTTCGCCTGCATAATACTGCTGTCTTGTTCTTCCGTGGACCGCAACTGCAGCTGCACCGGAATCCTCAATGATCTTTGCAATCTCCACTGGATCTACCGGATATCCCTCAAAACCAATACGAATCTTCGCCGTTACCGGTTTCTTCACCGCATGAGAAACTTTTGTCACAATTTCCCGGATCAGTTCCGGATTTTTAAGCAATGCAGACCCCTCTCCGTTGTTGACTACCTTCGGGACCGGGCAGCCCATATTGATATCCAGGATATCAAATGGCTGTTCTTCGATACTTTTTGCAACTTCTGCCATCAGATCCGGTTCACTTCCAAAAATCTGCATGGAAACCGGATGCTCCACCGGATCGATCTGCATAAGAGAGATTGTATTTTTATTATGAAAAGAAATCGCCTTTGCACTGACCATCTCTGTGCACAACAGACCTGCCCCCTGCTCCTTGCAGAGAATACGGAATGGAAGATCCGTAACTCCAGCCATTGGTGCCAGAATAAAAGGATTCTCGATCTCTACAGAACCAATTTTCCACTTCATTTTCATAAGTGTTTCCATAGATCAGCTTTCCTTACCTATCATTTCGCCATCATCTTCGATGGTCTCACCAAGGAAAAATACCTTATAATACATTTCCAGAGACTGCAGAAGTTCTCTTTTTTCGGTCTGCAGCTGTTTGATCTTAAGAACACTTCCAATATCATCATACATGGCATCGGAATCCAGTGCCTCTGTTTTGAACTGCAGACTGCCATTATCATCAAACTCCAGTGTCAGGATTCCGCCGATATCTTCGGTATAAAGGACACACATGATATGCAGTTCCTGTTTAATCGATTCCGGAAGAGAATCAAAATCCTGATTAAAATAATATTTCTGCTCATAAGCGCTTGCACCGCAGAGCACAACATTTTCCTGATACATATAAAAACTCCTTTGTTAAATATGTTCCTGTCCGCAGCAACTTAAATATAGCTGTACAATCCTCTTACAGACACTTCTCCGGAGCACACTTTACGAATCTCTCCGCTCTGCACACGCACCAGAAGTGCTCCATCTTTATCGATTTCCAGAGCCACGCCTTCATACGGGCTGATCTTATCCAGAACGCGGACCGGCTGGCTCTTATTTGCCAGCAGCATGTTATAATCATCCAGCATCATGGAAAGATCGCAGGTTTGGACAAATTTCTCATAATTGATTTCAAATTTCTCCATAACAAGCCCGATCAGACGGCTTCTGTCGTATGTTTTTCCCGTTTCCAGGTACAGAGAGGTCGCTTTGTCTTTCAGTTCATCCTGAATTTCTTTCAGATTTACATTCAGTCCGACACCGATCACCACTTCTCGGATCTTTCCATCCTGCACTCCCATTTCTGTCAGGATTCCGCAGATTTTCTTGTGGGAAACGACCACATCATTCGGCCATTTGATAGAAACTTCCACACCAAGCTCGCACACTGCCTGCGCTACGCTCAATCCCATTACAAGTGTCAGCATAGACGCATATTGCGGTTCAAATTCCGGTCTCAGAAGAATGGACATCATCACTGAACTTCCCTCCGGTGCCGTCCATTTACGTCCCAGCCTTCCCTTACCGGCAGACTGAAATTCTGCAACTGCCAGTGTTCCGTGTTCCGCATTTTCTTTTGACATGCGCTTGCACCACTCATTTGTGGAATCTGTTTCCTTTGCAAAATGGACGGTTTTGCCCGCCCATTTTGTGTTTATCTCTTTTGAAATTGTTTCTTCATTATAGATTGTAGTTATCATTTGTTCTCCGGCTCTCCAAGAGTTGCCACCATAACTGCTTTGATCGTATGCATACGGTTTTCTGCTTCATCAAATACATGAGACTGTGCAGATTCAAATACTTCATCTGTCACTTCCATATCTGTCAGGTTGAAACGTTCTCCCATTTCCTTGCCAATCTTTGTCTTGAGATCATGGAATGCTGGCAGACAGTGAAGGAAGATTGCTTTTTCCCCTGCATTTTTCATAACATCAGCAGTTACTTTGTATGGTGTCAGGTCTTTGATACGCTCTTCCCATACTTCATCCGGCTCACCCATAGATACCCATACATCTGTATAGATTACATCTGCATCTTTTGTTCCTGTCTGTACATCTTCTGTCAGAGTCACACTTCCACCGGAAGCCTCTGCATAAGTCCTGCACAGATCTACAAGTTCCTGATTCGGGAAGTATTTCTTTGTTGTGCATGCTACAAAATGCATTCCAAGCTTGGAGCATGCGATCATCAGTGAGTTACCCATGTTATAACGGGCATCTCCCATGTATACCAGACGGCGGCCCTTGAGATCTCCAAAATGCTCACGGATGGTCAGCATGTCTGCCAACATCTGTGTCGGATGATATTCGTTTGTCAGTCCGTTCCATACCGGAACGCCTGCATATTTGGCCAGTTCTTCAACAATATCCTGTCCAAATCCTCTGTATTCGATTCCTTCATACATTCTTCCGAGAACTCTTGCGGTATCGGCAATACTTTCTTTCTTGCCGATCTGAGAACCGGTCGGATCCAGATATGTACTGCCCATTCCAAGATCATGAGCAGCTACTTCAAATGCGCAACGTGTTCTGGTGCTTGTTTTCTCAAAGATCAGGGCAATGTTTTTGCCTTTATAATATTCATGAAGCTCTCCTGCTTTTTTCTTTGCTTTTAATTCAGCAGCGAGATCGATCATGTAAGTGATCTCTTCTGGTGTAAAGTCTTTCAGTGTAAGAAAATTGCGTCCTTTTAAGTTCATAACAGTTACTCCTCTTTTTTCGTGTTTCTTTAGAAAAAATTATTCTTCTGTTTTCTTATCCTCAACAACGATCTCTTTCAGAGATGATGCAAGTCCTGCCAGTCCCTGGATCTCAGACGGGATAATGATCTTGGTAGCCTTACCATCTGCTGCCTTTCCAAATGCTTCCAGGCTCTTCAGTGTAAGTACTGCCTGATCTGCCCCGGCTTCACGGATCATACGGATACCTTCTGCATTAGCTTTCTGAACTTTCAGAACTGCCTCCGCCTGTCCTTCAGCCTCTTTGATCATACGTTCTTTCTGCGCTTCTGCTTTCAGAATCGCAGCCTGTTTCTCAGCTTCCGCATCGAGGATTGCAGATTCTTTTTTACCTTCTGCAACAAGGATCGTAGATTTTTTCTCACCTTCTGCGCGGAGAATTGCTTCACGTCTTTCACGCTCAGCCTTCATCTGTTTCTCCATAGCTTCCTGGATTGCTGCCGGCGGAATAATATTTTTCAGTTCCACACGATTTACTTTGATTCCCCACGGATCTGTTGCCACATCCAGGGATGCACGCATCTTAGTGTTGATAACTTCACGAGAAGTCAGCGTTTCATCCAGTTCCATGTCACCGATGATGTTTCTAAGGGTTGTCGCTGACAGATTTTCGATTGCCATGATCGGATTTTCCACACCATATGCAAAAAGCTTTGGATCTGTAATCTGGAAAAACACAACAGTATCGATCTGCATTGTTACGTTATCTTTGGTAATAACCGGCTGTGGTGGAAAATCCACAACCTGCTCTTTCAGATTGACTCTTCTTGCCACACGGTCAATAAATGGTGTTTTGAAATGAATACCTGTGTTCCATGTTTCTTTGTATGCACCAAGACGTTCTACAACGATTGCATATGCCTGTGGCACAATACGGATACAGGATGCCAGGATCCAGAGTACAAGTACGATGAGTACTATAAAAATAATAATTCCTGCCATGTTACTTACCCTCCTTTTCTTCTTTCACAATCAGTTTTACTCCCTGAACAGCTTCAATTGTTACAACTGTCTGTTCCGGAATCGTTACTTCATCAGAAGATGTTCTCGCCATCCATTCAATATCATTGATACGGACCTGCCCTGTCTGCTCCAGATTATTGATCTTCTGAATCACAACAGCTTTTTCTCCGATCAGGCTGTTTACATTGGTCTTTGGCACACCCTTATTCATATATCGAACTGCCAGTGGTCTTGTAAAAATCAGCAGGACCAGTGAAATGACTAAAAACAGGATCCACTGCACCAGTATACCTGCACCTGCGCCTGACGCAATCGCTGCGACCAGTGCGCCTCCTGCAAACCAGATCGTAGTCAGTCCTACCGTGATTGCCTCGATCACAAGAAAGACCGCCAACACGATCAGCCACATTAAAGGTTCCATCTTATCCCCTCCTCTGCCTTGCCGCCTCATACATGAGTATTCCGGCCGCCATAGCTGCATTAAGGGATTCCACCTGCCCGCACATCGGGATCCGGATCAGACAGTCTGCTGCATCCGCTGCCTGGTCTGTAAGGCCCTTTCCTTCGTTTCCGATCAAAAACGCAGTTCCGTCCTCATAGGATTCCCTGTCATATGAGTTTTTACCCTGTAAATGTGCGGCAAAAAAGCGGATTCCTCTTCCCTGAAGTTTCTGTTTTAATGATACCACATCTTCCACATAGAAAAAAGGAATTCTGTAAACAGATCCCATCGTTGCGCGAATTACCTTTGGGTTTGTAATATCCACACAGGTTTTTGTCAGGAAAACCCCACTCACTCCGGCGCCTTCTCCGGTTCGGATGATCGTCCCTGCATTTCCGGGATCCTGCAGATCCTCCAAAACCATAAGAAGTGGTTTTTCCTCTTTCAGAAGATCTTCCAGTTCGTAAGAAGGCTGTCGGAGTACGGTAAGGATTCCCTGTGGCGTCTGTGTATCACACATCTGCCTGAACACACCGTTCTCAACTGCATCCCAGGAAAATCTCCGTACCTTTTTCATTACTTCTTCATCTTCGAGCATTGATTCTGCCACATAGATTTTCTCAATCCAGTCATCCGGTGCCTCCAGGAACATTTTTCTTCCTTCTGCAATGAAAAGTCCCTGTTCTCTTCTCACCTTTGCCTTCTGATTCAGCTTTATTATATTCTTAACCTGTGTATTCTGTGCACTGGAAATCATTCAGTTACTCCTTTAATCCAGAACGGAGGCCGCCTGACGGTGGCCTCCGCTGTAAAAACGTCGTATTTTTATTTTTATAGTTATGAGAAAGTGAGTTACATACTTCCCACATATATGGGGATACATCTTTCTGCATAGCAAGTGCTTCGTTAATATCGAAGTCCATGAATTCACCATGACGATATCCAACAACTCGACAGGATTTACCCTGTACAAGAAGGTCTACGGCAAGTGCACCCATCATAGATGCATATACACGGTCTTTACATGTCGGGCTTCCACCACGCTGCATATGTCCGAGGATCGTTGCACGTGTCTCAATACCTGTAGCTGCTTCAATACGTCTTGCCATAGCCTCAGAATGACCGATACCCTCTGCATTTACGATGATATGGTGTTTCTTTCCTGCTTTACGGCTTGCGATGATGTTGTTGATCAGCTTCTGCTCATCATAATCATATTTCTCAGGAATCAGGACATCCTCTGCTCCGTTAGCGATACCACACCACATAGCAAGGTATCCTGCATTACGTCCCATAACTTCGATAATACTACATCTTTCGTGAGATGTGGAAGTATCACGAACTTTATCAATTGCCTCCATTGCTGTATTTACAGCTGTATCAAATCCGATTGTATACTCTGTGCAGGCAATATCCAGATCGATCGTACCTGGAACACCGATTGTGTTAATTCCAAGATTAGCCAGCTTCTGTGCACCTGCAAAAGAACCGTCTCCACCGATAACTACCAGTCCGTCGATCCCATGTTTCTTGCAGATTTCTGCACCACGCTGCTGTCCTTCCGGTGTACGGAATTCTGCACATCTTGCTGTATAAAGAATTGTACCACCGCGTTCGATCGTATCTGATACGTCTCTGGCAGTCATATCAACGATTTCTTCATTAAGAAGACCATTGTATCCTTTATAAATGCCTTTTACATTCAGTCCGCTGCTCAGTCCTCGTCTTACAACAGCACGGATCGCAGCGTTCATTCCCGGCGCGTCACCGCCACTTGTAAGTACACCGATGGTTTTTATCTGTTTCTCTGCCATGATTCATTCCTCCATCTCCAGGCTTCCTTTCATCGCTTGCATAATAATAGGAAACCTTGTTATCTGTTCTACACATATTCGTTGTATAGTGTAAAGCATTTTTAGAAGTTTTTCAATACTCTTTCCACAACTTTAACGTTGGAATCTCCATATTTTTTCTTTAATTCTTCTAACAGAAAATCGCTGATCTGCACATGGTATCCTGCCGGAAGACGTTTTATCGCCTTCACATCTTTGAGGTAGATTACTACCGCAGAAGTTCCCACTGAACCTCTCAGATAGTTCAGAAGTTCCTGCTCTTTCTGTGCATAATCCTCACGGTCTTTAAACTGAATCCAGATTTCTCGTGGTATATCATCAAAAGCGCGTACTTTTTCCAGAATTAACTTACTCGGCTTATCATCTTCTGCATTGACACGTCCCTGGATAAAGACTCGCGCATCTTCATTGATCAACGTCTGCCATTTCTCATAATCTCTCGGGAATACAACGATCTCCACAGTTCCCATCAGGTCTTCTACCGTCAGGAACGCCATCACCTTATTGTTTCTTGTATACTTGATCGTCTTCTCTGTGATCATACCACCAATGATCACTTTCTGACCGTCATAAACCTTCGGAATACCAGTTTCATCGTCCGGCTGGAAATCAATCGTTCTCGCTGAGATCATCTTTTCCATAATATTCCGGTATTTCTCCAGAGGATGTCCACTCAGATAGATTCCAAGAACATCTTTTTCAAAACCAAGGATCATATCCTTATCATATTCTTCCACATCCGGCATCCGGATCTCATAATCTTTTTTATCTTCTTCACTGACCAGATCAAACAGACTCATCTGTCCTGCAAAAGAATTCTTCTTCTCCTGCGCGATGCTGTCCACGATCTGACTGTAAACAACCATTTTCTGGCGACGGTTGCCTTCCAGACAGTCCAGTGCCCCGGCTTTGATAAAGTTTTCGATTGCACGTTTATTTACCGTTCCTGTCAGACGCTCGATAAAATCTTTGAGAGAACGGTATTCTCCGTTTGCCTCCCTCTCTTCCACCAGGGCATTGATCACCGGGCGTCCCACACTCTTGATCGCAGAAAGGCCATAGCGGATTGCCCCGTTATCAACCGAGAATCCATATGCACCACGGTTCACATCCGGCGGCAGGATCTTAATGTTCATCTTCCTGCATACCTGAATATACTCTGCCACTTTGATCGGCATTTCAATCACAGATGTCATAAGAGCAGCCATGAATTCGACCGGATAATAATATTTCAGAAATGCCGTCTGATAAGAAACTACAGCATACGCTGCCGCATGAGACTTATTAAATGCGTATTTTGCAAAATCGATCATATCGTCATAAATCTTATTTGCCGTCTGCTCCGGAATTCCATTGGCAATACAGCCTGGTACGCCTTCCGCTTCGTTTCCATAAACAAAGTTCTGGCGCTCCTTCTCCATAACAGCCGCTTTTTTCTTGGACATCGCACGACGTACCAAGTCGCTTCGTCCAAGAGTATAACCTGCCAGATTACGTACGATCTGCATAACCTGCTCCTGATACACGATGCATCCATATGTCGGTTTCAGGATCGGCTCCAGCTGCGGACAGTCATATTTGATCGTATCCGGGCGATTTTTTCCCCGGATATACTGCGGAATAAAATCCATCGGCCCCGGACGATACAGGGAAATTCCCGCGATCACATCTTCCAGGCTCTGTGGTTTCAGTTCCTTCATGAAGTTCTTCATTCCTGCACTTTCCAGCTGGAACACACCATCTGAATGGCCTGTTCCAAGAGAATCCAGGACTTTTTTATCATTATAATCGATATGCTGCATATCCAGCTTCACACCGGTATCCTGTTCTACCAGATGTACCGCATTCTGGATAACAGTCAATGTACGAAGTCCCAGAAAGTCCATTTTCAGAAGTCCCAGTTCTTCCAGAGTTGTCATTGTAAACTGGGTAACGATCGAACCATCCGATGCTCTGGAAAGCGGTACATATTCTGAAACATCCTTCTGACTGATCACAACACCTGCTGCATGCATGGAAGTATGGCGTGGCAATCCTTCCAGACGTTTCGCTGTATCGATCAGTTCATGGATTTCTTTATCCTCTTCATATACCTTCTTAAATTCCGGATTCATCTGCAGAGCTTTGTCAATCGTAATATTCAGCTCCTGTGGAATCATTTTGGCGATCGTATCCACCTGCGCATAAGGCAGATCCATCACACGTCCGACATCCCGGATAACGCCTCGCGCTGCCAGTGTACCAAACGTAACGATCTGAACGACACAGTCATCGCCATATTTTCTTCTGACGTAATCAATAACTTCCTGTCTTCGTTCAAAGCAGAAGTCAACGTCAATATCCGGCATGGATACTCGTTCCGGGTTGAGGAAACGCTCGAACAGCAGATCATAACGAATTGGATCAAGCTGTGTGATGCCCAGTGTATATGCAACCAGGCTTCCCGCTGCAGATCCACGTCCCGGTCCGACCATGATATCATGATCACGGGCATATTTGATAAAATCCCACACGATCAGGAAATAGTCAACGTATCCCATGTTCCTGATCGTCGTCAGTTCATAATTCAGCCGCTCTTTCAATTCCTCGGTCACTGGCTGATAACGTTCTTCCAGTCCTTTGAAGCAAAGCTCATTTAAGTACTCCCAGGAAGTATATCCGTCCGGAACGCCAAATTTCGGCAGCTTGGTTACACCGAATTCAATCTCTACATGACAGCGCTGTGCAATCTTATGTGTATTTTCCAATGCTTCTGTCGCATATGGAAAAAGACGTTCCATCTCTTCCGGAGATTTTACATAATACTGACCGCCCTCATAACGCATACGATCCTGATCTGCCAGTTTCTTACCGGTCTGCAGGCAGAGCAGGACATCATGTGGCTGGGCATCCTCTGCAAGGGTATAATGTACGTCATTTGTTGCAACCAGATCAATTCCGGTCTCACGGTGCATCTTAAGAAGCTGCTGGTTTACATTCTGCTGTTCCGGAATGCCATGATCCTGTAATTCCAGGAAAAAATTTCCTTTTCCAAAGATATCCTGGTACCGAAGTGCGGCCGCTTTTGCATCTTCATACATACCTCTTGTAAGGAATCTTGCCACTTCACCTGCAAGACACGCACTCAACGCAATGATTCCCTCATGATATTTCTCCAGAAGCTGCAGATCCACACGCGGTTTATAATAAAATCCTTCCACAAATCCCTTGGAAACGATCTTCATCAAATTACTGTAACCCTGGTTGTTCTCTGCCAGAAGAACCAGATGGTAATAACGGTCTTCTCCACTTCCTGCTTCACGGTCAAAGCGGGAGCCCGGCGCAACATACACCTCACAGCCCAGGATCGGATTGATTCCCGCAGCTCTTGCCGCACGGTAAAAATCGATCACGCCGTACATCACACCATGGTCCGTAATAGCCGCACTGTCCATGCCAAGTTCCTTGACACGGTCCACATATTCTTTTATTTTATTCGAACCATCCAGAAGACTGTATTCTGTATGGACATGAAGATGTGTAAAGTTCATACTCTCATCCTTTACCTGTTATTTCACCAGATAGATCCTGCGGTCTTTGATCTGAATTTTTCCTTCTTTAAGAAGATGTCCGACTGCACGCTTAAATGCATTTTTACTTAAACCGAATTCTCTGCGGATCACTTCCGGTGAAGCCTTGTCATCAAAAGGAAGTACTCCTGCAAATTCTTCAATGATCTCCAGAACATTTTCCGCATCTTCGTTGATCTGAAGATATGCTTCCTGACGGTCACTGACATCCATCTTTCCATCTTCTTTGACTCTGGTCACACGCAGGTCAAGAACAGTACCAGGACGATATTTACCTTTTGCTTCTCTTGCAGGGATCAGTGCAGAATATTTATTATCGACTGCAACAAATACTCCAAAATTCTCGCTGATCTGGTATACACGGCCTTTTACCTGGTCACCTTCTTTATAAGGTGTTTCTTTGGACAGGTAAGGATAAACTTTCATAGTTGCACAGAGACGGCTGCTTTTATCCACATAAACAGCTACCAGACATTCCTGCCCCTCAAAGATACGAGTTGTCTGCTCATGATATGGAAGCAAAAGATCTTTTTCCAGTCCCCAGTCAAGAAATGCTCCGATTCTTGTTACCTGTTTTACTTTCAGAAGTCCTGCCTGCCCCACCATAAGAAGTGGTTCATTTGTTGTCGCGATCAGACGATCCTGAGAATCTTTATAAATAAAAACTTCCAGTTTATCTCCTGCTTTTGTCCCTGCCGGAACCTGTTTGGCCGGCAAAAGTACCTGATGCTTTGTATCTGCATTCATATCTTCTGCAAGATATACGCCAAACTCTACGGACTTCACAACCAGTAATGTCTGTTTCTTTCCTAATTCGATCATATTTTTCCTCCAATTTTTATTTAAACTCAACAACTGCATACGGTTCACCCTTCTGTAAGCTATAGTAAAAATTTTAAAAAATATCTTTCAAATTAAAAACTCCTTTTTGGAGTTTTTATTCAATAATCTTTCTAGGACATTTTTCTTTACATTTTCCACAATGAATACATTTTTGTATAATCGATATGTGCTAAAAAATCATCTACTGTAATTGCTTGAGTTGGACATACCTTTGTACATAGCATGCATCCAAGACATCCTGCTTTACAATTTTTATTAACAATAGCTCCTTTATCATGACTATTGCATCTAACATGACTATTTGCTTCATAAGGTACCATTTCAATAAGATGTTGTGGGCAAACATCCATACATTTTTGACATGATTTACATTTATCCTGATCTACTTCAGCAATACCATCAATAATATGAATAGCATCAAAAGCACAAGCTTTAACACAACTTCCATACCCAATACAACCAAAACGACACTTTTTATCACCACTACCAGGAACAATGGCGGCACTTAAACAATCATGAATACCATCATATTGATATTGTGTTTGAATTTGATCACAAGTTCCTTTACATTTTACATAAGCTACTAAATGTACATGGTTTTCTACTTCTAGATGCATGATTTCACCTATTTTTTTAGCAACTTCTTCGCCCCCCAACAGGACATTGATTGATGGGTGCTTCTTTTTTAGCAATGGCACAAGCAAGTCCATCACATCCTGGATAGCCACAAGCCCCACAATTATTACCTGGAAGAACTGCCCTTATTTTTTCTTCATTTTCATCTACTTTCACTTCAAATTTTATACTTGCTAGCGAAAGTAAAATTCCAATCAGTAAACCTATTATTCCTACAACAAGAATTGAAATAATCATATGCATTCCTCCTAAATTAATCCTGAAAAGCCAATAAATGCAATTGCCATAAGACCGGCAGTAATTAAAACAATGGGTGAACCTTGAAGTACATGAGGAATATCATTATCAGCAATTCTTTCTCTTATACCAGCTAATATTGTAATAGAAATTGTAAATCCTAAAGCTGTTCCAAATCCAGCAACAACGCTTGTAATAAAATTATAATGATTTTGTACATTTGTTAAAGCAACACCTAAAACTGCACAATTCGTTGTAATCAATGGTAAGTAAACACCTAATGCATTATATAAAGCTGTTGAGTATTTTTTTAAAAACAATTCAACAAGTTGTACTAAAGCAGCAATAATAAGAATAAAAGTTACTGTTTCTAAGTATTCTACATGTAATAAAACAAGTAAACGATATAAAACGTGAGTAACTGCAGAAGTAATCGTAATAACAAAAATAACTGCACCACCCATCGAAAGAGCTGTTTTTGTTTGTTTAGAAACGCCTAAAAATGGACATAATCCTAAAAATTGTGATAAGACAACATTATTAACTAAAGATACACTAATGAGTGTTAGTATAAGTGTTTTCATTTTTCAGGATCCTCCTTTAACAAGGATTTATTAATTTGGCATTGACTACCATGACAATGTAAACAATCCCCTCCACATTTTAAAGATGAATTTTGTACATTTGTTGCACTAGGTAGCTTTAATTTATTTTGAATAGCTGTTAATAAAGCTAAGATAAAGAATGCTCCTGGTGCCATTACAAAAATAGTAATTGGTTCAAAGGAAATAGGTAAAGTCATTGAAAATGCTGTTCCAGAACCTAAAATTTCTCTTACTAAACCTATTGAGGTTAATGCGAGAGTAAAACCTAACCCCATTCCTAATCCATCCATTATAGAAAGAAGCGGATTATTTTTAGAAGCAAAAGCTTCTGCTCTTCCTAAAATAATGCAATTAACAACAATTAAAGGAATATAAATACCTAATGTATCATATAATGAAGGAATATATGCTTGAAGTAGTAATTGAACAACTGTTACAAGTGATGCTACAATCACTATATAAGCAGGTATTCTCATACGACTAGGAATTATTTTTCTAAGTAATGAAATAACAAAATTAGACATAATTAAAACAGTCATAGTTGTAAGTCCCATTCCCATTCCATTCATTGCTGAGGTTGTAACCGCAAGAGTTGGGCACATACCAAGCATTAATACAAAGGTAGGATTTTCTTTAATGATTCCATTATATAAAGGTTTTAAATACTTCTTCATATTTTCATCTTCCTTTCAATAAATCATAAAAATCTAAGGCTCCATTGATTCCATTTGTCATTGCTTTTGAAGTAATTGTCGCTCCTGATAAAGAATCTACTTCATCTTCATTTTGTTTACCATTTTTAACGACTTGGAAATGATCTACTTTTTTCCCTACATACTGATTTCTAAACTCTTCATTTTTAGCATTCATTCCAAGTCCTACTGTTTCATCAATTGATAAAATTTCAACTCCTGTAATTTCTTTTTGAAGGTTGATACCAACAATGATTTCAATATCTCCACCAAAACCATCATGATCAACAACTTGAATAATATAGCCTATACCCTCTTTTTGTTTAAAAGATTTTAAAGCTTTTTCAATTGTTATCCCATTTTACCATACTTATTTTTTAATTGTTTAGCTAATCTATTGATTTCTTTTGAATTAATTTCTTTAAATGATGTTGCTTCTTTCATGACTTCTAAATAAGCTTCTTGTTGACTTTGTTGAGCTTGTTTTTCAATAGGGCTTATGAGTAATTTGGTAAACATAACCTAAAACACCACCACATATAACTGTAATAATACATAAAATAAGAATATCTTTTATTATTTTCTTCATTGATAAACACCGCCTTTTAAAGTGAATTTATCAATTAAAGGTACTAATAAATTAGAAAGAATAATGGCATAAGAAACACCTTCTGTACTAGTTCCAAAAAAAACGAAATAATCCTGTTAATACACCTAATAAAAATACCATAAATAAGTTGTCCTTTTTGATCCATGGACTTGTTACATAATCAGTAGCCATAAAAGAATGCCCCTAAAATAAAGTCCTCCTCCACAAAGCTCACAAGCTAAATAGTAAAAATCAAAAGAACAAGGTGAAAATAATAATGTAAAAATAGAAAAAGTTATGATATAAGTCATTGGAATTGTTAATTTAATAACTCCTTTAATAAGTAAATAAACAACTCCTATAAGCAAAGCAACCGTAGAAGTTTCCCCTATTGTTCCAGCAGTATTTCCAATAAACATCCTTATTAAATCAAAGCTTTCTCCATTTTTTAAAATTGCAAGTGGCGTTGATGAAGTCATCCCGTCAAATGCAAAATTTGTCATTCTTCCAGTAAAGGAAATCAATAAAAAACATCTTGCTGCTAAAGCTGGATTCATAAAATTTTGTCCTAAGCCTCCATAAAATTGTTTAACCACAATAATAGCAAAGAGACCACCAATAACAGGAAGCCATAAAGGAACTGTTGATGGTAAATTTAAAGCAAGAATAAGTCCTGTGACAACTGCTGATAGATCTTTGATGGTAATTGTTTTTTTCATAAAACACTCATATAAATATTCTGCTAAAACACATGTTGTTATCGTTGTTACAATAATCAATAAAGCATTTATTTTAAATTGAATAATTCCAAATAAAGTAGCTGGTATTAAAGCAATAATGACATCTAACATAATAGAAGATGTTGTAACACGATCTTTAATATGCGGTGAAGCAGAAACATGTAGTAATTGATTCATGAATAACACCTACTTTCTTTTATTAATAGAGACTAAATATTTCATCTTCTTAAATGCCTGTGTCATATTTCTTTTTGCTGGACATGTATAGCTACAACAACCACATTCTATACATTCCATTCCACCATTTAAAATAAAGGCCTCTGTATCATTTTTTGTTGCTATTTGATAAAGTTTTTGAGGGACTAATAAACTCGGACACACGTCTTTACATCGACCACAACGAATACATGCAGAAGGTTCAAAAAGGGATACTTCATCTTGTACAAGTGCAAGTAAAGAACTTGATGTCTTAGTTACAGGTATATCTAAATGAATAAGGGCACTTCCCATCATTGGACCTCCACAAATAAGTTTTTGAACTTCAGATTTGAAACCTCCTAATTGTTCAACGATCCATTTAAAACTCGTTCCTATAGGAAACTTCAATATTCTAGGTGTTATTCCATCACCCGAATCGTCATTACTTTAGAAATTAAAGGTTGATTATAACGAACCGCTTGATTAATAGCAATCACTGTTGCTACATTATCAACAATACATCCTACATCTAAAGGAAGCATTTTAGAA
>ENA-OPZZ01000994-OPZZ01000994.1-human-gut-metagenome-genome-assembly--contig:-NODE-994-length-19555-cov-4.551369_pt1 | contig 19555 bp, 15 predicted proteins | sample MGYA00242487_ERZ504511 | MGnify/ENA primary metagenome ERZ504511 (study PRJEB26092, sample SAMD00036241) | human gut metagenome | host: Homo sapiens | study: EMG produced TPA metagenomics assembly of... | reverse complement strand
GGAACATTGGATAAGTATGTTCCGGATGGAGATTACGTTGTAATCAAATTTGCTCGTTGGGCATTTGAAAAATTCAAAGGTGTAGAGGACAAACTTGGTACTCAGATGCGCGCCGTAGGTGAAGTTATGAGTATTGGTAAGACATATAAGGAAGCATTCCAGAAAGCAATCCGAAGCCTTGAGACAGGTCGCTATGGACTTGGACATGCAAAAGATTTTGATACAAAATCAAAAGAAGAATTGTTGAAAATGTTGATTACACCGACTAGCGAACGTCATTTTATTATGTATGAGGCACTTCGCAAAGGTGCAACTATGGATGGAATTATCATGAATTGACAAAAGTAAAACACTGGTTCATTGAACAAATGAAAGAACTTGTGGAAGAAGAAGAAGCTCTTTTAGCTTATAAAGGAAATCTTCCTTCCGATGAAGCTTTAACTGCAGCGAAAAAAAGACGGTTTTTCAGATAAATATTTGAGCCAGATTTTGGAAGTAGATGAAGCCGATATCAGAGAAAAGAGAATCGAGATTGGTGTAGAGGAAGCTTGGGAAGGCGTACATGTAAGTGCTACGAAAGACAATGCTTACTACTATTCAACATACAATGCAGAAGATAAGAATCCGGTAAGTGAAGAAAAACCGAAGATTATGATTCTTGGCGGTGGACCAAACAGAATCGGACAAGGTATTGAGTTCGATTACTGCTGTGTACACGCTTCTCTTGCACTTAGAAAACTTGGATTTGAAACAATTATTGTAAACTGTAACCCAGAGACAGTATCTACAGATTACGATACATCTGACAAGTTGTATTTTGAACCACTTACATTGGAAGATGTACTTAGTATTTATAAGAAAGAAAAACCGGTTGGAGTAATCGCGCAATTTGGTGGACAGACTCCATTGAATCTTGCTGCTGATCTTGAGAAAAACGGTGTGAAGATTCTTGGAACAGCTCCTTCTGTAATTGATCTTGCAGAGGATAGAGATTTATTCCGTGAAATGATGGAAAAATTAGATATTCCGATGCCGGAATCAGGAATGGCTGTTAATGTAGAGGAAGCATTGGAAATTGCTGAGAAGATTGGTTATCCGGTTATGGTTCGTCCGTCATACGTACTTGGTGGACGTGGAATGGAAGTTGTATACGATGCAGAAAGCATGGTTGGATACATGAATGCTGCAGTTGGTGTGACACCGGATCGTCCGATTTTGATCGACCGTTTCTTAGGACACGCAACAGAGTGTGAGGCGGATGCAATCAGCGACGGAACACATGCATTTGTGCCGGCTGTAATGGAACACATTGAGCTCGCGGGAGTTCATTCAGGGGACTCTGCTTGTATCATTCCGTCAAAATATATTTCTGAGGAAAACGTAAAAACAATTAAAGAATATACAAGAAGAATTGCAGAAGAAATGCATGTAAAAGGTCTTATGAACATGCAGTATGCAATTGAAAACGGAAAAGTATATGTTCTTGAGGCGAACCCAAGAGCATCTAGAACTGTGCCGCTTGTATCAAAAGTATGTAATGTCAGAATGGTGCCTCTTGCAATTGATATTGTGACAAGTGAATTGACAGGAAGAAAATCTCCGGTACCGGAATTGAAAGAACAGGATATTCCTTACTATGGAGTAAAAGAAGCTGTATTTCCATTTAATATGTTCCAGGAAGTAGACCCTGTACTTGGACCTGAGATGCGTTCAACAGGTGAAGTACTTGGACTCTCAAGATTTTACGGAGAAGCATTCTTTAAAGCACAGGAAGCAACACAGACAAAACTTCCGTTGGAAGGAACTGTGTTGATTACGGTAAATGACAAAGATAAAGATGAAGTAGTTGATCTGGCGAGAGACTTCGCGGATACAGGATTCAAGATTCTTGCATCTAAGCATACAGGAAAATTGATTCAGGATGCCGGAATCGAAGTAGAGATTGTGAATAAACTGCAGGAAGGAAGACCAAATATCCTTGACCTGATCACAAACGGAAAGATTGATTTAATCGTTAATACTCCGATTGGAAAAGACAGAAATGTAGATGATAGTTATTTACGTAAAGCTGCAATTAAGAAAAAAGTGCCGTATATGACAACAATGGCAGCAGCGAAAGCAACTGTAAGTGGTATTCAATCATTGAAGAAACCGGGCTGCGGTGAAGTGAAATCATTGCAAGAACTTCACAGTGAGATTAAAGATAAATAAAATATGTTAAAATAAAACTCTGATTTTTGTTGTGGTAAAAGTCAGGGTTTTATTTTTTAGTAGTAGTCTCCTTTTTTTACAATTATTTAAAAAAAGTGTTTACAGAAACAAGATAGAAAAACAAAGAGTTAAGGATTATTTTTTATATATCAGATAAAAATATAGTTAAAAAAGTATGAGGAGACAAAAATGAAGAAAAGAAGCAGACAACTGGCAGTTTTGGGAATTATCGGACTGCTGGCAGTTCAAGGGGGAAGTATAGAAACTAAAGCAGCAAAACAGTTAGCACCATCAAGTGTGAAAGCTCCGACATTGACAATTACAGAAATTCTTCCTGACAGTTCTAATGTAGAGGGAGCCGATGCATATGAATTTGTGGAAATCTGTAACAATGCAAACAAAAGTATTAATTTGAAAGACTATCGTTTGTCATATACATATCCGGATACGGGAGTGCAGACTGTATGGTGGGAAACTGCAGAAGATAAAATTCTCGAACCAGGTGAAACTCTTATATTTTGGATTAAAAATGGTTCCAACGATGGTCTGACACTTTCGGATTTTAATAGTAAATTTGGTGTCAGTTTAACAGAGGATCAATTGATTGACATCTCTGTTGGAGGAATGGCAAATAGTGGAAAAAGAGGCTTGTGCCTTACGACTAATGTAGGCGATATGGTAGATAATGTGGTGTATAATGATAATAATGCAGATAATACAACAGCAGATAAATCTATTACTTTCCAGAATCAGTATGTAAATGATGTCTTTACAACAGCAATGACTTCTGACGAGGAAACACCTACTCCTGGCACAATTACAGATAAAGAAAAAGCGATGTACCAGGCATCGATAACAGCACCGGTGAAACAACCGGCAGTAACAGATTATACAGAAACGACATTTAATAATGAAACAGATTCTTTGGCATTTTCAGTGGAAGCTATTTCTGAAGAGTCTACAGTTAAAACAGTCACATTATATATGGAAGACAGTAATCAGTCAGATTATAAGAGTTATAATTTGACACGAAGAAGTGCGGGGGAAAATCGCTTTGAAAGGATATTGAGTAATGTTGATCTTTTAAATAAAAAGAGTTTTTCGTATTATTTTGAAGTGAGCGATGGATATTCTGTCATTACAACGGAAGAAAAGACCGTTAATAATACAGACAGTGAAATGTCTCAAGGGTTAAACCTGAAGAACGGTGATGTCATTACAGACAAACAGCAGATTATAGCAAATGGTTCGCAGCTGCTTATAGATGGAACTGACTATTCAAGTAAGGCTCAGAAATCTATTAGCGGCAGCGGAAAAATTGCTTTTGAAGCTACAGACACGGATGTATTCTTCAAAAACGCAGTGGCAGTAGACGGAGATGTGGTAGGAGTATTCAATGAGGGAACGTATAGTAATGTTGCAACTTATGTATACGATATAAATGCGGACAAGTTTGACGCAGAGAAGAAAACAATTACTGTGGAATTCCATGCGGGAAATAAAGCAAACGTATTAGAGCATAATATTGAAAATAACGATGACTTTACGCTTCGCAATATTCGTATGATTTTGCCGAATGGAAAAACACTGACACCAGTCTCTTATGAAGCCAAGAAAGGTTTAGGTGAAGTGGAGCATGACAATTTGGATCAAGTTCCAAAAGTAAATGTTAATATTCCGTCACAGGAATCCAATATCTCAATGGGAGACGGTGCTTCAAAATATGAAATTCTATATGCAAATTTCCAACTAGAGGATAGTGACTTTGAAGCTATGCGCTATCTTTGGGATACAACAGAAACCACGGATGGAGAGCATACCGTATCCAATGGAGATGAGCAGGTATCGGTAACAGTAGACAATACCGCACCGGAGATTACAAGCAATATTGAGGAGGGAAAGCAATATCACAATGGAACAATAGAGGTTACAAGTAAGGATGCAATTAGCGAGAGCGTTTCAACAGTAGTAACACTTGACGGTAAAACAATTTCTGTTCCGTATGATTTCCGTGCATTGGAAATGGTGGCAGGTGAACATACGATTCAAATTACAGCAAGAGATCAGGTGGGAAACAGTGCACAAAAGGAAATTCATTTTACTACACCGGAAGAATCTGCAAGTCTTGAGGAAAATGTATCACCGGAAAATGGAATGACTGTAAATAGGGCACCGGTTCTTTCTGTGACACCAAAAGACGAAGCAGGGGATGAAATGACTGTTACCTTCAAGAAAGGTGAAAAATATGAGCTGGGAGATACCAATATTGTACAGGACAGTGGTGTAAGTGCAGAGAGTGGAAGCATTGAAAAGGCATTTGAGGAAAATACAGGAAATGGATTTCCTTACGACAGTTTCCAAATACAGCTTGATGAAGAGGCAAATGAAAACACAGTCATTACAGCTCAATGGTCAGGAGAATCAAATAATACCAAGACATTTATGTATGTGTATAACACAGAATCAGAAGAATGGGAGAAGGTAGATGCAAAGCAGACAACAGAAGGTGATAAGATGACACTGGCAGGAGAAGTTGTCTTGAAGAATCATATTGTAGACGGAAAAGTCAGAGTGATTGTGCAAAATGGAGAAGGATACACACCACCACAAAATGGTGATATTCCAGAGATAGCTTCTTATGCAATGAACGAAACTCCGGATAATGTGGAAACACATAATCAAAACGATACTCCACGCGAAGACTATGATTTTACCTTTGCGGTAGAGAGTGATACACAGTATTATAATGAAGATTATGATGGAAATACTGATCAGTCTAATGACGGACAATATCAGCATCAGATGAATATTCATAATTGGCTGCTTGGCAACAGACAGAGAATGAACATTCAGTATTTGTTCCATGATGGAGACATCATTGATGATGAGCCGAATATACAAGAATGGGAACAGGCAGACGCGGCTTATAAAAAATTAGATGTGGCTAAATTCCCGTATGGAGTTCTTGCGGGAAATCACGATGTGGGACACTTAAATGGAGATTATTCAAACTATACACAGTACTTTGGAGAAAATCGTTATTTATCAAATCCATGGTACGGTGGAAGTTACAAAAATAACCGTGGTCATTATGATTTGATTTCTGTAGACGGAATTGACTTTATTATGCTTTACATGGGCTGGGGTATCGGAGATGAAGAAATACAGTGGATGAACGATGTGTTGGCACAATATCCGGAAAGGAAAGCGATATTGAATTTCCATGAATATTTGCTAGCAAGCGGTGGACTTGGCGAGGAACCACAGCGAATCTACGATGAAGTTGTCTCGAAAAATGAAAATGTCTGCATGGTTCTTTCCGGACATTATCATAATGCGAAGACAAGAATTGATACATTTACAAATGCAGATGGAAGTACAAGAAAAGTGTACAATATGCTGTTTGATTATCAGGGACTTATGGAAGGAGGAGCCGGATATATAAGACTGATGCATTTTGATGTAGAGGGACAGCGTATGATTGTAAGAACATTTACCCCTTCTTACGGTGGATCAGATTTTAGCAATTATGGAGATTACGATGCAAAACCATCAGAAACACCAAATCCCGGAAATGAGTTTTCTGTAGAAAATGCTAATTTAAATGATGCAGAAAGCTTTGAAGTGCCATTTTCTGAACTTGGAATTGTTCCAAAAGTGAAAACATTGGAGACAGATGATTTTAAAGTAAATGTGTATAAGGAAGATGTTATAGGAAGTGTAAAACATGTTGAAAGTGGAACAACAGCATCCTATGAGTGGAAAGATGCACAAGAGGGTATCAATGGCTGGTATGCTGAAGTTACAGATGAAAACGGAGGTTTGTCCAGAACGAATGTTTATTATGTAAATGTGCAAACAGATACAGAAAAGCCAGTGCTAACGGTTCCGGAAAAAACAGTTTTAAAAGAAGGCGATACTTTCGATGAAATGGGAGGTGTTACTGCGAAAGATAATGTAGATGGTGATATCACTCATAAGATTATCGTAACAGGAAAAGTGAATACCAGCGTAGCGGGCACATATGAGCTTGTCTATGAAGTAACTGATGCAGCAGGAAATAAAGCACAGGTTACAAGGGAGATTATAGTAGAAACAAAAAGTGCTGCAGATTTAAATTCACAAGACACAAATAAATCGGAGGGAAGCAACAACCATGTTTCAACAACACCAAATGCTGATATAAAGAGTCAAAGTAGTGTTAAAACCAGTGATAAATCGAATATTAAGACGCCATTGCTTTTCACAGTTTTCTCTTTAGTAATTGGAGGCGTGTTTGTAACCGGAATAAAAAGAAGAAAATAGTAGCAATTATAAAATATCTGTATTTCATTTTGTTTGAATTTGTGTTATAGTATTTCAAGAATCAAACGATTGAAAATATTATGATAAATATGAAAAGCATAAATAAAGAAATGAGCTGCATCCTGTGATGTGGCTCATTTTAGTAGGGAGCTGAACATGAAGACAATTTACAATTATCTGAACGAATATAGTGAGAGTGATTTCTATGGAATGCATATGCCGGGGCACAAAAGAAATGAAAAAATGATGGAGAATGATCTGCCTTATAAAATTGATATTACCGAAATAGATGGGTTTGATGATCTCCACCACGCAGACGGGATCATTCGGGAGGCGCAGGAACGTGCAGCGAGATTATATGGTGCAGATGAGACACATTTTCTTGTAAATGGAAGTACGGTTGGAATTCTGAGTGCGATTATGGGAGTGACTGACAAAGGAGACCAGATTCTTGTAGCCCGTAATTGCCACAAATCTGTGTATCATGCCATTTATTTAAATGAGCTGGAACCGGTGTATGTCTATCCGGAATACGATGAGAAAACAGGATTAAACGGGGAAGTAAAAGCAGATGAGATTGCGTTGTTATTGGAAAAAAATCCAAATATCAAGGCAGTTATGATTGTATCACCGACATATGACGGTGTGGTATCTGATGTGAAAAAGATTGCAGAAGTGGCACATGCACATGAGATTCCGTTGATTGTGGATGAGGCACATGGAGCACATTTTGGATTTGATCCGTATTTTCCGAAAAATGCGAATGAAAATGGTGCAGACATTGTCATACATAGTGTGCACAAGACACTTCCATCGCTCACACAGACCGCATTGCTTCATATCAATGGAACGTTTGTAAATAGAGAAAAAGTGAGGATGTATCTACACATGTTACAATCCAGCAGTCCGTCGTATGTATTGATGGCAAGCATAGATGAATGTATGGAATTGATTGAAAAAAAAGGTGAGGATATCTTTTCGGCTTATGTGGATAACTTGCAAAAAATGCGGGAAGAGTTGGGAAAACTTTCTTGTTTGAGGCTTGTCGAGACTTCACATTATGACTGCTCTAAATTTGTGATTTCAGTGAGAAATACAAATATTTCAAGCAGAGACCTTGAAAAAATATTGCGTAGGAAGTATCATTTGCAGATGGAGATGACCTCGGGAGACTATGTGCTTGGAATGACGGCAGTAGGAGACACGAAAGAAGGATTGGAAAGATTTACACAGGCATTGTTAGAAATTGATTGCTCCTTGTCTGCCATGAACAAACAACGAGTGTGGAGAGAACTTCCGAGAACGAGACTTTGTGCAAAAAGTTCTGACGTACTGCATAAAAAGTGCGGAAAACTTTGTGGATGGAAAGAGAGTATCGGAAAAATTTCGATGGAATATGCGTATTTGTATCCACCCGGAATCCCGATTATTGTGCCGGGAGAGCAGATTACGGAGGATGTGATTGCATATTTGGAGATGTATGAGCAGTTAGGATTTTCGATTGAAGGTCTGGAAGTGGATAAACAGATAAAGGTGTGGATAAATGAGTAAGATTTTTTATTTTATGGGGAAAAGTGCCTCCGGGAAAGATACAATTTTTAAACAGATCAAAGAGAGGATGCCAAATCTTAAGACAATTGTAATCTATACAACACGTCCGATTCGAGAAGGTGAGCAGGAGGGTGTGGAATATTATTTTGTCGATGAAAAAAGATTGGCTGAGCTCGAAGCACAAGGGAAAGTAATCGAGCTTCGCGCATACAATACGGTACACGGAGTGTGGAAATATTTTACGGTGGATGACGGACAGTTTGACGGAGATGAGAATTACATTGCAATCGGGACTTTAGAGTCATATGCAAAGATGCTCGCATATATGCGGACGGACTCATTGGTACCTATATACATTGATGTTGACGATGGAGTGCGATTGTTAAGGGCGGTAGAACGAGAAAGAAAACAGAAAGAGCCAAAATACGAAGAACTGTGCAGGAGATTCCTTGCAGATGCAGAGGATTTCTCTGAGGAAAACTTACAAAGAATGGGGATAACTCACCATTATTTTAATGACAATATGGAAAACTGCATCCAAGAAATTATGCTATGTATTCACCAAGAATTATGATATAATGTTCACGTAAGCAAAGCGATGGCAAGGTTGCACGTCGAGTGAAACTGTATAAGAAAGTGCGTAATAGAAAGGTAATAATATGAGCGGATTTAAAGATGTTGTAGGACACAAAGACATAATTCAATATATACAAAATGCCGTAGAGCAGGATAAAGTATCTCATGCATATATCTTAAATGGCGCAAAAGGCTCTGGAAAAAAGATGCTTGCAAAATTATTTGCAATGACTCTGCAATGTGAGAACAGCCAGTCAGAACCTTGTGGTGAGTGTCGTTCCTGCAGGCAGGCAGATAGCGGGAATCAGCCGGATATCATTACGATACAGCATGAAAAGCCGGGGTCAATCAGTGTAGATGATATACGAGAGCAGCTCAATGGTGACATTATGATCAAGCCATACAGCAACCGCTATAAGATATACATTATTCCGGAAGCGGATCTGTTGACTGTGCAGGCGCAGAATGCACTGCTAAAAACGATTGAAGAGCCACCGGAATATGCCATTATTTTTCTGCTGACAGAGAATGCAGACAGTTTGCTGCCGACAATTCGTTCAAGATGTGTCATGTTGAAATTGAGGAATATTAAGGATACTTTGATTAAAAAGTATTTGATGGAGCAACTGCATATTCCGGATTATCAGGCAGATATCTGTGCCGCATTTGCACAGGGAAACATGGGGCGTGCCATTATGCTGGCAACGTCAGAACACTTTAATGAGATTAAAGAAGAAGCAGTTCAGTTGTTAAAATATATTGATGAGATGGAACTGAACGAGATTGTCAGTGCGATAAAAGAGATTAATAAATATAAATTAGAAGTGACAGATTATCTGGATCTGCTTACTGTCTGGTACCGGGATGTTCTGCTTTATAAGGCAACAAAAGAAGCAGGAAAAGTTGTATTTGGTGACCAATTGACTTACATCAAGGAGAAGGCAAGCAAAAGTTCTTATGAGGGAATTGAGATTATTCTGGACAGTATCGAAAAGGCGAAAACACGCCTGAAAGCGAATGTAAACTTTGATCTGGTAATGGAATTATTGTTGCTTACGATAAAGGAGAACTAGAATATGACAAGAGTAATCGGAGTAAGATTTCGTCCGGCAGGAAAGATTTATTATTTTGCACCAGGTAAATTTCACATCAGACAGGGTGACAAAGTAATTGTGGAGACAGCAAGAGGCATAGAGTTTGGAACTGTTGTGACAGGACCGAAAGAAGTGAAGGACGAAGAGGTCATGCAGCCGCTAAAATCGGTAATTCGAATTGCCACAGAGGAAGACAAAAGAGCGGAAGAAAAGAACCGAGAGAAAGAAAAAGAGGCATTTGAAATTTGTCTGGAAAAAATAAGAAAGCACAATCTGGATATGAAGCTGATCAATGCCGAATATACATTTGACAATAATAAAGTGCTGTTTTATTTTACTGCAGACGGAAGAATTGATTTTCGTGAGCTTGTAAAAGATTTGGCAGCAGTATTTCGTACAAGAATTGAGCTGCGTCAGATTGGTGTGCGTGATGAGACAAAGATTCGGGGCGGAATCGGAATTTGCGGACGTCCGCTTTGTTGTCACACATATTTATCAGAGTTTGCACCGGTATCAATCAAGATGGCAAAAGAACAGAACCTTTCTTTGAATCCGACGAAAATTTCCGGTGTGTGTGGAAGGCTGATGTGTTGTCTGACCAATGAGGAAGAGACGTATGAAGAATTGAACAGCCGTCTTCCGGCAATCGGGGACACAGTTACAACGAATGAGGGCTTGAAAGGAGAAGTACAGAGTGTCAGTGTGCTTCGCCAGCTTGTAAAAGTAGTTGTGACGTTAGAAAATGATGAGAAAGAGATTCGCGAGTACAAAGTGGATGAGCTGAAATTCAGACCGCGAAAGAGAAAAAATGATGTGAGACTTTCCAAAGAAGAGATGAAGGAACTTGCAGCATTGGAGAAGAACGAAGGAGCGTCAAAATTAGATGATAACTAATCTGAAATCAGACGAACGTCTGGATGACTTACAGATTAACGGGTATGAGATCATACAGCATCCGGGGAAATTCTGTTTTGGAATGGATGCCGTATTACTTGCCAATTTTGCCCGTGTAAAACAGAAAGAATGTGCGCTGGATCTTGGAACAGGAACAGGGATCATTCCCATTTTACTTACGGCAAAGACCGAAGGGATGCATTTTACCGGACTGGAGATACAGGAAGAAAGTGCTGACATGGCAAGAAGAAGCGTAGCCCATAATCATTTGGAAGAGAAAGTTGACATTGTGACGGGAGATATCAAAGAGGCAGCCGAATTATTCGGACCAGCCTCTTTTGACGTCATAACAACAAATCCGCCATATATGATTGGACATCACGGTATTGAGAATCCGTCGGATGCAAAGGCAATTGCAAGGCATGAGGTGCTTTGTGATTTGAATGATATTTTGCGGGAAAGCGCAAGAATTTTAAAGCCGAGAGGTCGATTTTATATGGTGCACAGACCGTTTCGATTGGCGGAAATCCTGTCAAAGATGATACAGGTAGGAATTGAGCCAAAACGTATGAGAATGGTACATCCATTTGTACATAAGGAACCGAATATGGTGCTGATTGAAGGAATGCGTGGGGCGAATTCACGTATGCGCGTGGAGCCGCCATTGATTGTCTATAAAGAGCAGGGCGTATATTCAGAAGAATTGCTTTCGGAGTATGCGATGAAATAAGAAGGAGGCACAAATATGTCAGGAAAGCTGTATTTGTGTGCGACACCGATTGGAAATCTCGAAGATATGACATATCGTGTTGTGCGTACATTGGGTGAGGTGGATTTGATCGCAGCGGAGGATACGAGAAATAGCATAAAGCTTTTGAATCATTTTGGAATTAAGACTCCGATGACAAGTTATCACGAATATAATAAGATAGAAAAAGGTAAAAAGCTCATTGAGAAGCTGAAAGATGGGATGCAGATTGCACTTGTGACGGATGCAGGAACACCGGGGGTATCAGATCCGGGGGAAGAGCTTGTGAAGATGTGCTATGAGGAAGGGATTGAAGTCACATCTCTGCCTGGAGCAGCAGCATGTATTACGGCATTGACGTTGTCGGGACTTTCGACAAGAAGATTTGCGTTTGAGGCATTTCTGCCGACAGATAAAAAAGAAAAGCAGTCTGTATTGAACGAACTTGTAAATGAGACACGGACAATGATTTTGTATGAGGCGCCGCATAGACTTGTTCGTACACTGCGGGAACTGTTGGAGAGACTTGGAAACCGAAGAATTACGGTGTGCCGGGAATTGACCAAAAAGCACGAGACTGCATTTGCAACAACAATTGAGGAAGCACTTGCATATTATGAGGCAAATGAGCCAAAGGGTGAGTGTGTGCTTGTCATTGAAGGAAAAAGCCGCGAGGAACTTCGTCAGGAAGAAGTTGCAAAGTGGGAAGAGATGAGTATAGAGGAGCATATGGACTTCTATTTGGATCAAGGTATGGATAAGAAAGAGGCAATGAAAAAAGTGGCAAAAGATCGGGGAATCGGGAAACGGGATGTGTATCAGATGCTTATTTCGTAAGATTCGTCGACTTGACGAGACAACTGAAAAAAATTTGTTCAACTTTGGCATAGACCCTAATTGGCTTTTTTTATATACTTTAGAAAGAGTTAGAAAACGAAAGCTTTTAGGAGGAAGATTGAAATGGCAAGTTTATCATTGAAACATATTAATAAAGTTTATCCAAATGGATTTGAAGCAGTTAAGGACTTCAACCTTGAGATTGAAGATAAAGAATTCATCATCTTCGTAGGACCATCAGGATGTGGTAAATCTACAACACTTCGTATGATTGCAGGATTGGAAGATATTTCTTCTGGAGAATTAAGAATTGGAGATAAGTTAGTAAATGACGTAGAGCCAAAAGACAGAGATATTGGCGATGGTATTCCAGAACTATGCGTTATACCCACATATGACAGTATATGACAACATGGCATTTGGTTTGAAATTAAGAAAAGTGCCAAAAGATGAGATTGACAAGATGGTTCGTGAAGCAGCTAAGATTCTTGACTTGGAAGCATTATTAGATCGTAAACCAAAAGCATTATCAGGTGGACAAAGACAGCGTGTTGCTATGGGACGTGCTATCGTTCGTAATCCAAAAGTATTCCTTATGGATGAGCCTTTATCAAACCTGGATGCAAAATTAAGAGGACAGATGCGTATCGAGATTTCTAAATTACACCAGAGATTAGGTACAACGATCATCTACGTTACACATGACCAGACAGAGGCTATGACACTTGGAACAAGAATCGTAGTTATGAGTGGCGGTATTGTTCAACAGGTAGATACACCACAGGTATTATACGATACACCATGTAACTTATTCGTAGCAGGATTCATCGGATCACCACAGATGAACTTCGTAGATGCAGTATGTAAGGTAAAAGGAGATAAAGTTTATCTTCAAGCAGGACCTTCTGCAATTGAACTTCCACCAGCAAAAGCGAAAAAACTCATTGAAGGAGGATATGATGGAAAGACAGTTGTACTTGGTATTCGTCCGGAAGATGTACATGATGAGCAGATGTTTATTGAAGCTTCACCAAATACAGTAATCGAAGCTACAATCCGTGTATACGAGATGCTTGGTGCTGAAGTTTACTTATACTTCGATTACGAAGGAACAAGTATGACAGCAAGAGTAAACCCAAGAACAACAGCAAGAACAGGCGATACAGTGAAATTTGCATTAGATGCAGAAAAAATTCACGTATTCGATAAAGAAACAGAAAAAACAATCACAAACTAGTGAGAATGAAGTTTTAGGGCAAGGTGGAAATCCTTGCCCTTTTTGTGCGATAAGGAGTGACTATGGAAAAGAAAGTAATTCAGAAAAATCTTATCAGGGATTGTCTCCCGACGGTGTTTTCACTGATGCTGTCAGGACTTTATTCCGTAATGGACGGATTATTTGTAGGACGGGCAGCGGGAGATACCGGACTTGCAGCAGTTAACCTTGCATGGCCGCTTGTTGCAGTGATTACTGCAACAGGGATAGGGATTGGAAGTGGCGGCAGTGTTTTGTTTTCGAATTTAGCTGGAAAAGATGAGAAACAAGAAAGTGAAAAAACGTATCATCTGACGGTGTGTCTGCTTGTGGGAGTCGGAATTTTATTAAGTGTAATATTGTTTTTGACGTATCCGATCTTATTACAGCTTCTTGGTGCAAGAGGAGAGGTACTGATGCAGGCTGAGGCCTATGTGCAGATTATTATTTTAGGATGTGTTTTTCAGATCATCGGTTCAGGAATGATACCGTTGCTTCGAAACAGAGGGATGGCAGTCAGCGCTATGGTGAGTATGGTCACAGGGATGTTCGTAAATCTTGCATTGAATTATGTATTCATTTTTAAAGTGGGACTGGGAATTCGGGGAGCTGCTCTTGGCACGATTGCAGCGCAGATATCCGTGATTTTTATTTGCATTTACTTAATTTATATCAAAGGAAAAACAAAGGTACAGTTGGTTTGGAACTGGAAAAGAAGTGTGAAAATTTTTCAGATTGGGGTGTCTGCATTTGGACTGTCTCTGGCACCGTCGATTGTGCTGATTTTTACAAATCTGCAGTGCCTGAAATACGGTGGTGATGCAGCGGTTGCGTGTTATGCAGTGATTTCTTATATTGTATTTCCGGTGCAGTCGATGCTGGTAGGTGTGGGAGATGGTTCTCAGCCGCTTATGAGCTTTTACTGTGGCGCAGGAAAACGAGAGGAACTTGCGTATATTAAAAGAGTAGCGTCAGCAAGTGTCATTGTTTTAGGAGTAGTTATGCTTGCAGTTGTCGTGTCAGTATCGGATTTCTTTCCGGCTATTTTTGGAATGTCAAAGCAGTCAGAGCAGTTTTTTCATGTGGGAATGAGAATTAGTGCGGTGTCGTTTTTGTTTACCGGACTTGCAAAATTTCATATATCTTATTTAAATGCAACATTGAAAGTAAAGCCGGCTATGGCGTTGATCTATGGGGAGACATTGATTGCGGCACCGATATTTCTATTTTTATTGCCGGCTGTGTTCGGGATTATCGGAATTTGGTGGTCGCTTGCGGCGACGCAGGTTATGATGCTTTTGTTGTATCAAATTGTAAAAGAATTAAAAATTACAGTTGACAGAACCTAAAAAAGTTGACTATAGTATTTTATAGATAAAAGGGAGTAACTAGCGTTACTAAACGTTTACGATGTCGTCAATACGATGAATTTCATCCGTATCGTAATGAAATAGTGAGACTTTTATTGCATAATTAACGTGCAATAAAGGTCTCTTTTTATTCTCTTTTGTAATTTTTTATAAAAAGGGTGAAAATGTAAACAATAGAGACTAGGTAGTGCACGGAAGAATGGAGGATTTTGGAATGAAAAATTATTATCAGCTCTCACAAAATGAAGTGAGGCGGGAAGTCAATGGAAAAGAAGAGGCATTGACTTCAAGTGAAGTGCAGCAGAACCAGGAAAAGTATGGTCTGAATGAACTTGTAGAAGGAAAAAAGAAAAGTACGATTCAGATATTTCTGGAGCAGTTCAAGGATTTCCTTGTCATTATTTTGATTGTTGCAGCAGTCGTATCGGGGATACTTGGAGATGCAGAGAGTGCAATTGTTATTTTGATCGTAATTACGATTAACGCAATTCTTGGAACGGTTCAGACAGTAAAGGCAGAACAGTCGTTGAATAGTCTGAAAGAATTATCGGCGCCACTTGCGAAGGTACTCCGTGATGGCAATGTGATTCAGATTCCGTCAAAAGAGGTAACAATCGGTGACGAAGTTTTTCTGGAAGCAGGAGATTATGTTCCGGCTGATGGACGTATTTTGACAAATGCGAGTTTGAAAATTGACGAAAGTGCACTGACAGGAGAAAGTCTTGCGGTAGAAAAGTCAGAAGATACGATTACTGGCGAAGTGCCATTAGGTGACCAAACCAATATGGTATTCTCAGGAAGTTTTGTGACATATGGACGTGGTTCTTTCCTTGTAACAGCTATTGGAATGGATACAGAGGTAGGTAAGATTGCTACACTTTTGAAGACGACATCTGAAAAGAAAACACCTCTTCAGATGAACTTAGATGAATTTGGAAAGAAATTATCAATTGTAATTTTAATTTTCTGTGGCATTTTGTTTGGTGTAAATGTATTTCAGGGAGTCAACATCGGAGATTCCTTTATGTTTGCAGTAGCACTGGCTGTTGCAGCGATTCCGGAAGCGCTTAGCTCTATCGTGACGATCGTGCTGTCATTTGGAACACAGAAGTGGCAAAAAGAGCATGCAATTTATCCGTAAATTACAGGCAGTGGAAGGTCTTGGAAGTGTATCGATTATCTGTTCTGACAAAACTGGAACATTGACTCAGAACCGTATGACTGTAGAAGATTATTATGTAAATGGAAAACGAATTCCGGCGGCAGAGATTGACCGTCAGGCGCTTGGACAAAAAGAACTTTTAAGATATAGTATTTTATGTAATGACTCTACAAATGTAGATGGTGTGGAAATTGGGGATCCGACAGAGACAGCCCTGATTAATCTAGGAACAAAGCTTGGAGCAGAAGCAGGGTATGTAAGGGGAAAATTCCCTCGTACAAGTGAGATTCCGTTTGACAGCGACAGAAAATTAATGTCTACAGCACATGTGCTGGAGAATGGACCGGTTATGGTGACAAAAGGTGCGGTGGATGTACTTTTAAATCGTGTTACAAAGATTCAAAAGGGAACAGAAGTCTGTCAGATTACACAGGAAGATAAAGAAGCGATTGAAAATCAGAATCAGGAATTTTCAAGAAGCGGTTTGCGAGTACTTGCGTTTGCATATAAACCGATTCAAAAAGATCAGGTGCTGCAGTTAGAAGATGAGGATGACTTGATATTTGTGGGATTGATTTCGATGATGGATCCGCCGCGAGAAGAGTCTAAGGCAGCAGTTGCAGATTGTATCCGTGCGGGAATCAAGCCTATTATGATTACGGGAGACCATAAAGTAACAGCGGCAGCTATCGCAAAACGAATTGGTATTTTGAAAGATGAATCAGAAGCGTGTGAAGGCTCTGTGATTGATAATATGTCTGATGAAGAATTGATGGATTTTGTAGATGGAATTTCCGTATATGCGAGAGTTTCTCCAGAACATAAGATTCGTATCGTGCGTGCATGGCAGAATAAAGGAAATATTGTTGCGATGACAGGTGACGGTGTAAATGATGCCCCGGCATTGAAGCAGGCGGATATCGGTGTTGCGATGGGAATTACAGGAAGTGAAGTATCAAAAGACGCAGCGGCAATGGTATTGACAGATGATAATTTTGCAACTATCATCAAAGCAGTTGAAAATGGAAGAAATGTATATAAAAACATCAAGGGTTCTATTCAGTTCCTGCTCTCAGGTAACTTTGGTGGAATTCTTGCAGTATTATATGCTTCGCTGGCAGGACTTCCGGTTCCGTTTGCCCCGGTACATCTGTTGTTTATCAACTTGTTGACAGACAGTCTTCCGGCAATCGCGCTTGGACTGGAGCCGCATACAAAGACTGTCATGGATGAGAAACCGCGTCCGATGAATGAATCGATTCTGACAAAGGACTTTTTGATTAAGGTTGGAACAGAAGGTTTCTGTATTGGTCTGATGACAATGTTAGCATTTTTGATTGGTTACCGTGGCGGTGATGCAGTGCTTGCAAGTACGATGGCATTTGGTACATTATGTACAGGAAGACTTGTACATGGATTTAACTGTAAATCAGACAGACCGATGATGTTCAGTAAAAAATTGTGGAATAATATTTACTTGATTGGTGCATTTTTGATTGGCTTTGTATTGATTACAAGTGTATTGACAATTCCAGCATTACAGAATGTATTTAAGGTTGTTCCGTTGAATGTGACACAATTATTTACTGTTTATGGTCTTGCACTTTTGAATCTTCCAGTGATTCAGCTTCTGAAATGGATTCGTAAAAGACGATAGGAAGGCGAGTAAATGAATTTGGATAAGGAAACGATTAAGAAAATAAGAGGATTGATTGTTTTTACAGCAATTATACTGATTGGGCTATGGAACTACGAAGTAGTGCTAGATGGTCTTGGTTTTATCGGCAGAGTGATTTTCCCGTTTGTACTTGGTGGTGCGATTGCATTTGTACTCAATGTGCCAATGCATTTCATTGAGGAAAAGTTTTCGGAAATAAGAAAATGAAGGAGAATAAATGGGCAAAGAAATTTGCCAGACCTGCAAGCTTTCTGATTACGATTTTGTTTGTACTTGGAATCATTGGAATCGTTGTGTTTGTCGTAGCGCCGGCGCTGGGAGATACGGCGATGAATCTTGGAAGAAATATTCAGGCGTTTATTCCGCAAGTACAGAAGTGGGCGGAAAATATTTTTCAGGATAATAAGGAAATCGTGAAGTGGATTGGCAGTATGGAGTTCAAGTGGGATGAGATGATTAAAAGCGGTATTGATTTCTTTAAAAATGGTGCCGGAAGCGTGCTTGGATCTACATTTGAGGCTGCAAAAAGTATTGTAAGTGGTGTGACGACATTCTTTATTGCTTTTGTATTTTCGTGTTATATTCTGCTTCAGAAAGAAAAGTTAAACGTACAGGTTCGCAAGGTGATGTACGCATTTATGCCAAAGGACTGGACAGAGATTTTGCTTGCGCTTAGCTCACTGACGTATAAGACTTTTTCTAATTTCTTAACCGGACAGTGTGTTGAGGCAATTATTCTTGGAAGTATGTTTTTTGTGGCGATGACAATTTTTGGAATGCCATATGCACTGTTGATTGGAATCCTGATTTCATTTACGGCATTAATTCCGATTTTTGGAGCATTTATCGGATGTGTAATCGGAGCACTTTTGATCTTTATGGTGAATCCGATGCAGGCATTGATCTTCGTGGTAATGTTCCTTGTATTACAGCAGATCGAAGGAAATTTGATTTATCCGCATGTCGTTGGAAATTCTGTGGGGCTGCCGTCTATCTGGGTGCTTGTTGCAGTCAGTATTGGAGCGAGCTTGATGGGCATTGTCGGAATGTTGATTTTTATTCCGATTGCTTCGGTGGTTTATACATTGTTTCGTGGAATTGTACATCGGAGATTGAAAGAAAAAGAGATAGAAGTTTAAATTGGGGACGTAGTAAAATTTAATTTTACTACGTCCCCAATTGAGTATTGTGGTGTCCCAAAACGAAAATAGCCCTGTCCCTTTTTGACAAGTTAAAAAAAATTTATTAAAATAAATTTGTAGTTTTTTGAAAAATTTTTAGAGGTAAAATAATAAAATGGAAAAAGATTTTCAAAAGTATGAGTATAAAGTAAATGACAACAAAGCCCGAATTACAGGAGCTTTTTGGAATAGTATGGCTATAGAAGTACCAGAAAAAATTGATGGATTTGAGGTGACGGAGATAGGAGATTATGCATTTTTCGCAACCAATCGGGGACGTAGTAAAATTAAATTTTACTACGTCCCCGATTGAAGAAATCATCCTTCCAAACTCTATTAAAAAAATTGGGCGATATGCATTTTACAATTGCCGCAATTTAAGGCGAATACAATTTTACAATACGTTGAAAGATATCGGTGCGGGAGCATTTACGGGGTGTCACAAGGTGAGGGAGATTGATGTGACTTTTGTGGAGAATGAAAAATCTTGTCTGCGTGAGCTTTTGATGGAATTGCCAGAGGAGCAGACAATTTTTTATCACAGTAAACAGGGGGAAGCGAAACTGATATTCCCCAGAGATTTTTTTGAGGAGGCGGTCGAAAATACGCCTGCGAGGATTTTGGAGACACACACGCATGGAAGTGGTATGATGTACCGGAATTGTTTTGTTCGGCAAGAACTTCAGTTTCATC
>ENA-OPZZ01000992-OPZZ01000992.1-human-gut-metagenome-genome-assembly--contig:-NODE-992-length-19568-cov-6.106270_pt1 | contig 19568 bp, 14 predicted proteins | sample MGYA00242487_ERZ504511 | MGnify/ENA primary metagenome ERZ504511 (study PRJEB26092, sample SAMD00036241) | human gut metagenome | host: Homo sapiens | study: EMG produced TPA metagenomics assembly of... | reverse complement strand
GCATTTGTATGACGGGCGGTGTGAAACGATACACGTTTATCAATTTTAGCCAAGCCGCCAATATGTTAATTCCTTATTAATATTAGAATTGTCTTTCAACTTGAAAAAACTATTGAGGTCATCTTTATAGCGTTGTAATATCTGGATTCCTTTACCCTCAAATAATAAATATAAAGGAAGGCGTACCTCCATACCTGTTTTGACAGATTTGTATATTATCCAAGTCTCCTGATGGAACTCAACATATTTGCGAGGTCAGATTAGTGAAATCAGAATATCGTAATCCAGCATAACAGCAAAATAAAAAAGCATCTTTTGTTTTTTGCAGTCTCGTATATCTTCCAGTCAGCTGCAAATTCTCAAATTTGTGTAACTCTTCCGGAGCTAAGTGTGTATGGCTTCCTTCTATACTTTTAATTTTATATTTTCTAAAGGCATACTTCTGTATATCCATATACTCCTTATTTATTGCAACATTAATATATCGTTTCAGATGCTTCATGTGCTTGGCAATAGTATTAAGGTGATAACCTTTAGATTGCAGGTAATTATCAAATGAAGACACAAACTCAAATGTCAAATCGGTAAATAATACCTCTTTCTTGAACTCCTGAAGTAATTCAAGCGTGGAAAGGTGATTTTGACGGGTACTTTCTTTCAAAGAAGAATTGGCTATCTCCTCTTTAAAAAAAGTCAAAAATGACCTTCCAATTGCTTAGAGGTTTATCAATAGAATTTTTTAATAAATCTAACGATTATGGACTTTCCCTGTTGCCATAGTCCAAGTTCTGTTTGCTCAATAGCTGCTATATTTTCATATAACATTACGATTCAAAACATTCGCATTAGGATGATTCTTCACCATTTTTCGTTTGGCATCCCACTGTTCCGGTTTGAGATATATTTTGGTGGAGAAATACATCTTTTTCCTGTTCAGATAGGCTTCTACCTGAACTAATGCCATTCCTCTTTTATTCAATCTCTTCTTTCTGTTAAACACAAGGTTGTAACTGATCTTTTCCATACTTTCATTTTTTAATTAATAATAGAACAAATTAGACGTAATTCTGTGCTATATCAGAGGCGAATAAGCATTAATATCTCTAAAAAATAAATCTTCAAATCACTTGGTATTCACAAAACTTTAAATTAAATGCCACTTTTTTATTCGCTTTTTCACGAAAAAAGCAAAAAGAATGGCTTTTAAAGGTGTTTTATGACTAAAAACGAGTAAAAGAAATATTAAAAGAGGCATTTTGCTTATGCAAAGTGTCAATTGCTGTTTTAGCAATCAAAGCTTTTGGTTGAAAAAAATATGCTTATCGGCATAAATACAGCTTGTAAAATAACAAAATGTTATATTTGCAACCATTTTTTTATTAATATAATTGCTAGTTTCAGTTTTATTAATATATTTGCAAATTGTTAGAGTAAAGATACAAATAATGTAAAGTTAAACTTTAAGAGAGAATTTATGAAAAGAAAATTAATGCTGTTATTGGCATGCCTTTTTGTGGGCATAGGCCTAGTAACTGCCCAGACTCAAAAGGTCACAGGCGTTGTGATTTCTGAAGAAGACGGGCAGCCAGTTGTTGGCGCTTCTGTGTTGGTAAAAGGTACCACTCTGGGTACAATCACAGATGTAGATGGTAATTTTAATTTGTCGAATGTACCAAGTTCTGCAAAGACTTTGCAGATTTCGTATATTGGTATGCAGACACAAGAAGTGGTGATCAAACCAACTTTAAAAGTTGTGCTAAAGTCTGATTCCCAAAATCTAGATGAGGTTGTAGTGACAGCTATGGGGATTAAGCGATCGGAAAAATCCCTAGGTTATGCCGTATCTAGTGTGAAGGGAGATGAAATAACTAAAGCACGTGAAAGTAATGTACTTAACTCATTGTCTGGTAAGATTGCGGGACTGCAAATAGCCCAATCATCTGGTACGGTAGGTGGTAGTTCAAGTATACAGATTCGTGGAGCTTCGTCTATTGGTACCGTTTCTTCTCCTTTATTTATTATTGACGGGCTTCCAATTGACAATGGTTCCTATAACCCTGACAGAACTAATGGTATAGTTGATGTCGGTAATCGTGCAGGGGATATTAATTCAGATGATATTGAATCTATCAATGTATTGAAGGGAGCAGCTGCAACAGCATTGTATGGAGCGCGTGCAAAGGATGGTGCTATCGTTATTACTACTAAGAAGGGAAAGAAGAACTCACCGGTGTTTGTAACAGTAAACTCTTCTACACGATTTGAAAATGTACTAAAGTTACCTGACTTTCAAAATGAATATGCACAAGGCAGTTATGGTGTATATAATGTGAAAATGTTGAATGGTTGGGGACCGAAGATCTCATCGGTACAAGATCAGCAGTTTACAGATTACAAAGGTGACAAAGTGACTTTGAAAGCAAATCCTGATAATGTAAAGGATTTCTATGAAACGGGAAGTGAGTTATATTAATAATGTATCAGTTGCGGGGGGTGGTGAAAAAGGCGGACTTCCGTTTGAGCTTTACTTCTACTAATCAGACTGGTGTTGTACCTGGATCTGACTATAATAAATACGCTTTTTCTGTCAATGCGGGTATGAATTTTACTAAGAACTTCACAGGTCGTATTTCTGCTCAATATATACGTTCCGACTCTGAAGGTCGTCCAGCGCAAGGTGCAAATGATAGTAACCTACTGATTCCATTGATTAATGGATTGCCGAGAACTATTGATATACATGATATTCAAAAGAATTGGGTGGATGAGAATGGAAAGCAAATCACATTAGATCCGGAAGGTAAAAGTAATAATCCATATTGGATTATTAATAAGAATAAGTTTACCAATAATTTAGATCGTATGATTGGTAATATCACATTGACTTATAAACCGATTGAAGGACTGACTATCACCAATAATGCCGGAACAGATTTTTACACAGAAGGAAGGCGTAAGGTATATGCAAAAGGTACTGTAGGAGCCTTGAACGGAAAGTTCCAGACTTGGAATTTGTATAAAAGAATTATAAATAATGACTTAATGGTTTCTTACGAGAAGACTTTTGCAAATGACTATCATTTTAAGGTAATGATGGGGCATAATCTCTATCAGGAGGAATGGAAGAATGAAAATGTGCAGGCGCAGAATCTGGTTGTTGATGGGCTATACACATATACTAATGCGAAGTCTACTACTCCGGTAAATTATTATGAAAAGAAACGTCTTGTTGGTTTATATGGAGATATTAGTTTGGGATACAAAGATATGCTTTTCGTAAATGTAACAGGACGTAATGACTGGTCGTCTACTCTACCGATCAATAATCGTTCCTATTTCTATCCTTCCATAAGTGGTAGTTTTATTTTTACGGAGTTGATGGAAAACAAAGATATTCTGAATTTTGGTAAGGTTCGTTTGAGTTATGCTAATGTGGGTAGTGATGAAGATCCGTACAATTTGGCATTTAAATATACTCCCGCTAGTACTTACTTTTTGCAATATCTGGGTAATGTTAACACTTTCCCCCATATGGGATTAGTTGGCTTTACGGGACCTCGTGTCTTACCAAATGAGAATTTGAAGCCGCAAAATCAAAGTTCTTTTGAAGTTGGAGCTGATTTGCGTTTCTTCGGTGGAAAAATTAGGTTAGATATGACTTATTATAGCAATATTACAAAGAATCAGATTGTAAGTATTGATGTCCCATTGTCAACAGGCTACTTTGCCAATAATATTAATGCCGGGAAGATTGCCAATAAAGGTGTTGAAGTAACTTTGGGGTTGACTCCTGTGGAAACACGTGATTTTAAATGGGACCTGGATGCAACATTTGCTTCAAATAAGCAGACAGTGGAGGAGTTAGCTGAAGGACTTGATGAATATACGTTAACGAGTGGACTGAGCGGTTTACAAATTAAGGCTGCTAAAGGAGATTCGTTTGGCTTGTATGGCACGGGTTGGAAACGTGATGACCAAGGAAATTATGTGATTAATTCTAAAACAGGTTTGAGAGAAACTGTTAATAACGTGCGTTTAGGAGATGTATATCCTGATTTTACGATGGGAATCAACAATACATTTACTTATAAGGGAGTTACCTTGAGTTTCTTGATTGATATCCGTCATGGAGGTTCTTTGTATTCAGAGACTGTAGCTAATTTAAGAAGTAGCGGTTTGGCTGCTGAAACAATAGCTCACCGTGAAGATGCTTCCTTTATTGAGCCGGGTGTAATCCTTCAGGATGATGGAACATATAGACCTAATGATGTTCCTGTGAAAAGTATGCAGGATTATTGGCAGCATATATCCAATTCTAGTAATAATGAAGGGAATATCTATAATGCATCATTTGTAAAACTCAGAGAGGTACAGTTGTCTTATAGCTTCCCGCGCAAATGGTTCAAGAGCTTTTTTGTTAAATCATTGGATTTAGGTTTTGAGGCACGTAACTTATGGATTATTAAAGATCATGTGCCACATATTGATCCGGAAGCTAACTTCTTCGGTCCTTCTCAGATTGGGGGTGGTGTAGAGTTTAACAGCATACCTTCTACCAGAAGTTTTGGATTTAATGTCAGATTAACATTGTAAGATTTAAACGAATATGATAATGAAAAAGAAAATATTAACATACGCATTGAGCGCTTTGGCATGTTTAACTTCATGTAGCGATTGGCTCGATATTAACCATGATCCCAATACTGCCGAGAAAGTTGATCCCGGGTATTTGTTTAACTATGTAGCTGTAAACTGGGCTGGAACACGCACTGGTGGTGACTTTTATATTCCTTTATCTATGAGTTCGCAGTGTCAAGTTGATGGTGGACTTGATTACGGTGGCTGGGATGAATCTGTATATACTATTTCTCCTTATAGTACAGGGAATGTCTGGAAACATTATTATTCTGTAGGTGGCAATAATTTGATGTTAGCTATTAAAAATGCAGAAGAGTCAGAACCGGTGAATCACAATGCTATTGCGCAGTGTAAGATTCTTTTGGCTGAGCATATGTATGAGGCAACGATGTTGTGGGGAGATATTCCTTTCACAGAATCCTGGAACGGAACAATTAAATATCCGAAATTTGATTCTCAGGAAAGTGTATTGAATGGTGTTTTGTCATTACTTGATGAGGCATTACAGCTTATAGATCTGAATGATGCTAATGCAATTGATGAGTACGATATCTATTACAAAGGTGATATGAACAAATGGATGACTTTGGCAAAGTCTTTAAAGTTCAGAACATTGATGGTTATGGTAGATAAAGACCCTTCTAAGGCTGCTGCTATTGGTACGTTGCTGCAGGCTGGAGGAATGGTTGCATCAGCAGCGGACAATTTGGTATTTCCTTACTCTACAGATCCGGGTAACCAGAACCCTAAATATGAACTTATAGAATTGGTTGGGGGGACACAAATATTGTTCTTTGCCAGCAATTATATGTTGAAACCGATGCAAGAACGTAATGATCCCCGTATTCCCTGTTATTTTGAACCGGGTGCGGATGGTGTATACCGGGGGTTGGGTAATAGAGAGGCTGCAAAGACGGATGATGAAGAAAATCTACTGTCATCTGTTGTAAGTAACTACCTTTTCAGAAGAGACGCTCCGGAATTGATTTATTCTTGTCAAGAACAGCTACTTTTGGAAGCAGAAGCTTATGCGCGCGGATTAGGAGTTGCTCAAAATCTGTCGAAAGCTAATGAACTGTACCTGAAAGGAATTCGTGAAGCATGTGCTTTTTATGGAGTTGCGGAATCCGATATTGATACATATGTTACAGGTTTACCGGAATTGACAACGATGACCCAGGAAAAAGCTCTGTATGAGATTCATATGCAGCAATGGATTGATTTGATGGATCGTCCGTTTGAGGAGTTTGTACAATGGAGGCGATCTGGTACTGCCGGAAACGAGGTCCCGACATTGCAAGTCCCGGAAGATGCAACTTCAAAAGAATTGATCAGAAGATGGGAATATAGTCCTGAAGAAATGACAGCTAATATTAATGCACCGAAAGAATCTCCGAAAATCTGGGAAAAACTATGGTTTGATTTATAATTGAATTACCATAAATGATACGAAAAAGAGGACAATAAAACATTGTCCTCTTTTTTTTGTTATATTTGCGCCCACATTATTATATATAATAGAAGTAAAGAATGAAAGAATTTGTAATATCCGAAGCCAAAGTAGAAACAGCAGTGCTTGTAGGACTCATCACACAGACGCAGGATGAGCGTAAAACAAACGAGTATCTGGATGAACTGGCTTTCCTTGCCGAGACGGCTGGGGCGGAAGTTGTGAAACGATTTACACAGAAGTTGCCGACGGCTAACTCTGTGACTTATGTTGGAAAAGGAAAGTTGGAAGAAATCAGACAATATATCCATGACGAAGAGGAAGCAGAACGTGAAGTAGGAATGGTCATCTTTGATGATGAGCTTTCTGCGAAACAGATTCGTAATATTGAAGCTGAACTGAAAGTGAAGATACTGGACCGTACTTCACTGATTCTTGATATATTTGCCATGCGTGCGCAGACAGCCAATGCGAAGACACAGGTAGAACTGGCACAGTATAAATATATGTTGCCGCGTTTGCAGCGGCTTTGGACTCACTTGGAACGCCAGGGAGGTGGTTCCGGTGCCGGTGGTGGTAAAGGTTCCGTGGGACTTCGTGGTCCGGGTGAAACACAGCTTGAGATGGACCGCCGTATCATCCTGAACCGTATGTCATTGCTGAAAGAACGTCTGGCGGAGATTGACAAGCAGAAAGCTACCCAACGCAAGAATCGCGGACGCATGATACGTGTTGCACTGGTTGGTTATACCAATGTGGGAAAATCAACCATGATGAATCTTCTCTCCAAGAGTGAAGTGTTTGCGGAAAACAAACTGTTCGCTACTTTAGACACTACTGTGCGCAAAGTGATTATCGATAATCTACCGTTCCTGTTGTCAGATACAGTAGGGTTTATTCGCAAGTTACCTACCGACTTGGTAGAATCTTTTAAATCTACCCTGGATGAGGTACGTGAAGCAGATTTGCTTGTGCACGTAGTCGATATTTCCCACCCCGGATTTGAGGAACAGATTGAGGTGGTGAACAAGACCCTGGCAGAGATTGGAGGCAGTGGCAAACCTATGATACTTGTATTTAATAAAATAGACGCTTACACCTACGTGGAGAAAGCGCCGGACGACCTTACCCCCCGAACAAAGGAAAACTTAACACTCGAAGAACTGATGAAGACGTGGATGGCAAAAATGGAGGATAACTGCCTCTTTATTTCCGCCCGCGAACGAATCAATATAGACGAACTGAAAAATGTAGTTTATCAGCGAGTGAAAGAATTACACGTTCAGAAATATCCCTATAACGATTTTCTTTATCAGACCTACGAAGAAGAGGAAGAATAATCAATATGCTAATGTGCTGATGTGCCAATTGGTTGCGCATACTGCATCAGAATTGGCACATTGGCATATGGGCACATTAACACATTATTAAGATGAAAGACTATCGTAGATTGACTGAAGATGAGATACTTCAGTTGAAGAGCCAGTCATGTCTGGCCGATGATTGGGGAAATGTATCAGTGGCAGAGGGTTTTAATTGTGAGTACGTCCATCATACCCGTTTCTCGGGTGAAGTAAAACTGGGGGTATTCGAAGCTGAATTTACATTGCCGGGGGGAATCAAGAAACATTCGGGATTACGTCATGTGACGTTGCACAATGTGTCGGTGGGCGATAACTGCTGTATTGAGAATATACAGAACTATATTGCTAATTATGAGATTGGCAGTGACACCTTCATTGAGAATGTAGATATTATTTTAGTGGATAGGTTAAGCACTTTTGGTAATGGGGTAGAAGTGGCTGTCTTGAATGAAACAGGAGGCCGTGAGGTGTTGATGAACGATAAATTGTCTGCGCACCAGGCATATATTCTTGCACTCTACCGCCATCGTCCCGAGCTGATAAACCGTATGAAATCTATTGCGGATTATTATTCCAATAAACATGCTTCTGCTGTCGGCAGTATTGGCAATCATGTGATGATTCTCAATACGGGCTCGATCAAGAATGTCCGGATTGGTGATTACTGCCATATCTGTGGGACCTGCCGCTTATCCAATGGCAGCGTCAATAGTAATGTGACGGCACCTGTACATATCGGACATGGTGTAATCTGTGATGACTTTATCATCTCTTCCGGCTCTAAAGTGGATGACGGCACGATGTTGACTCGTTGTTTCGTCGGACAATCCTGTAAACTGGGACACAATTATTCCGCTTCCGATTCTTTATTCTTCAGTAATTGTCAGGGAGAGAACGGTGAGGCATGTGCTATTTTTGCAGGTCCTTTCACTGTGACACACCATAAATCTACTTTATTGATTGCCGGTATGTTCTCGTTTATGAATGCGGGTTCGGGGTCCAATCAGAGTAATCACATGTATAAGTTAGGTCCTATCCATCAGGGAACGATGGAGAGAGGAGCGAAGACCACTTCCGATTCATATATCCTGTGGCCGGCACGTGTCGGGGCTTTCTCTTTGGTAATGGGACGTCATGTTAATCATGCCGATACTTCCAATCTTCCTTTCTCTTACCTGATAGAGCAGCGGAATACCACTTATCTGGTTCCGGGAGTTAATTTGAGAAGTGTAGGTACTATCCGTGACGCACAGAAATGGCCAAAGCGTGATAAGCGAAAAGATCCGAACCGGCTGGATTATATCAATTATAACCTGCTGAGTCCTTATACCATTCAGAAGATGTTTAAAGGACGTTCCATTTTGAAAGAATTGAAACGTGTATCCGGTGAAACTTCAGAGATCTACTCCTACCAGAGTGCTAAAATCAAGAACTCTTCTCTGAATAACGGAATTCGTTTTTATGAAATCGCCATTCACAAGTTCTTGGGAAACTCCATCATAAAACGATTGGAGGGTATTAATTTCCAGACCAATGAAGAAATCCGTCAGCGACTGAAACCTGACACGGAAATCGGACTTGGCGAATGGGTGGATGTTTCCGGACTGATTGCTCCCAAGAGTGAAATCGACCGATTGTTGGATGGTATTGAGAATGGAACAGTCAATCGTTTGAAATCCATCAATGCAAGCTTTGCAGAAATGCACGAGAATTATTATACCTATGAATGGACATGGGCTTATCATAAGATTCAGGAATTCTACGGCCTGAATCCGGAAACGATTACAGCACAAGATATCATCGGTATCGTGAAAGCGTGGCAGCAAGCTGTTGTCGGATTGGATAAGATGGTATATGAGGATGCCAAGAAAGAATTTTCGTTGTCTTCCATGACCGGATTTGGTGCTGACGGCTCCCACGACGAAATGAAGCAGGATTTTGAGCAAGTACGCGGTGATTTCGAAAGTAATACCTTTGTGACTGCCGTCTTGAAACATATTGAAGATAAAACAGCTCTTGGAAACGAGTTAATCAAACGGATTGAAGCAATCGAATCATAATAGGAGTGGCAGATGGCGAACTGTGGATGATAAACAGGATATGATAAATAGCAAACTGTAAATAAAATAGTGAGCGGTGAACGGCAGATGTCAATGAATGGCATAGCTTGTTTACCGCTCGTTGTTTATTGTTTATGATTGTCTTTTGCTGTTCCTGCTTTTCTCCGTTATTCATTCTTAATTCTTCATTCATCATTCGCCATTCTTCATTCTTAATTACTACCTTTGCCACACTAATTAACATTACGTAATAAAATAAGAAACTTATGGCAACACCTCCGTTTAAGTATCAGCCCATGTTTGAAAAGGGAAAAGATACAACTGAGTATTATCTGCTTACAAAAGACTATGTATCAGTAAGCGAGTTTGAAGGAAATCCTATCCTGAAAATTGAGAAAGAAGGTTTGACTGCGATGGCTAATGCAGCTTTTCGTGATGTATCATTCATGCTTCGTCGTTCGCACAACGAACAAGTTGCTAAGATTCTGAGTGATCCGGAAGCAAGTGAAAACGATAAGTATGTGGCATTGACTTTCCTGCGTAACGCGGAAGTTGCTTCAAAAGGTGTACTTCCTTTCTGTCAGGACACTGGTACTGCTATTATCCATGGTGAAAAAGGACAGCAGGTATGGACTGGATATTCTGATGAAGAAGCGCTTTCACTGGGCGTATATAAAACATACACTGAAGAGAACTTGCGTTATTCACAGAATGCGCCTTTGAATATGTATGATGAGGTAAATACAAAATGTAACCTCCCTGCACAGATTGACATCGAAGCTACCGAAGGTATGGAATACGAATTCCTTTGCGTAACAAAAGGTGGTGGTTCTGCCAACAAGACATATTTGTATCAGGAAACAAAAGCGATCCTGAATCCCGGTACACTGGTTCCATTCCTGGTTGAAAAAATGAAAACATTGGGAACAGCCGCTTGCCCTCCTTATCATATCGCTTTCGTGATCGGTGGAACTTCTGCTGAAAAGAACTTATTGACAGTGAAGCTGGCTTCTACTCATTTCTATGATAACTTGCCGACTACTGGAAACGAATATGGCCGTGCATTCCGCGACATCGAACTGGAAAAAGAAGTTTTGGCAGAAGCTCACAAAATTGGATTGGGCGCGCAATTCGGAGGTAAATATCTTGCTCATGACGTACGCATCATCCGTTTGCCTCGTCACGGTGCTTCTTGTCCGGTAGGCTTGGGAGTATCTTGCTCTGCCGACCGTAACATCAAATGTAAAATCAATAAGGAAGGTATCTGGATTGAGAAACTGGATTCAAATCCGGGCGAACTTATTCCTGTAGAACTGCGTCAAGCAGGTGAAGGTGATGTTGTAAAGATCGACCTGAACCGTCCGATGCCTGAAATCCTGAAAGAGCTGACTAAATATCCGGTAGCTACTCGTCTGTCATTGAACGGAACGATCATCGTAGGTCGTGACATCGCCCATGCTAAACTGAAAGAACGTTTGGATCGCGGCGAAGACTTGCCACAATATATTAAGGATCATCCTATTTATTATGCAGGTCCGGCAAAAACTCCGGAAGGCATGGCTTGTGGTTCTATGGGTCCTACTACAGCAGGACGTATGGACTCTTATGTAGAACTGTTCCAAAGTCATGGCGGCAGCATGGTCATGTTGGCAAAAGGTAACCGTAGCCAGCAAGTGACAGATGCTTGTAAGAAATATGGTGGTTTCTATCTTGGTTCTATCGGAGGTCCGGCAGCTATCCTAGCACAGAATAACATCAAGAGCATCGAATGTGTGGAATATCCGGAATTGGGTATGGAAGCCATCTGGAAAATTGAAGTAGAAAACTTCCCTGCATTTATCTTGGTGGATGATAAGGGTAATGACTTCTTCAAACAGTTGAAACCGTGGAATTGCACAAAATAACCGGTTTTAACCTGTTGGGATAAAACTTTAAGAAGAGGCTAAATGCCCTGAATTTATAAAATCCCCTCACTCTGCAATGTAGTGAGGGGATTTCATCTTTTGAGGACTTAAAGACTTTCCGGATATTTATTTTTGTAGTGTAGATATCAGCCTTTCATCATTTGTGATTACTTATTCTGTTCTTTTTTCCATTTTTCATATCTCTTCAATACCTTACTACCATCTTTGTTATACCAACTATAACCATTCCGGCGCTCATGCCCGATTTCCGATATATCATATTTTTTAATGCCGTCACGGTCGCAGAAAAAAGGCCGATTCGTTTCCAGTTCATAAAAACGTGCCCAGAGAGTTGGACAGTCTTCACAGGGAACCATACGATAGTCTTTTTTACCTTCACCGTTAGTGAAATATTCCTTCTGTATTCCTTTTATTTTAGACTTTTGGAACCATTTGATTGCTCCTTCTATGGATTTTACAATGTCTGTGGATGGATTAGGAAGTGACATCAACAGCAATACAATATTGTCCGACTCTTGTCCGCTTAGTGACGGAAGTTCATAAGCACGTGCTTTGCAGGGTTCCAAAGTGACACGGTCGTGTTGGGCGCACCATACTGTTAATTCACCATTTTGGCACACCTGCGTTTTGAGTATACACTCTATACCTTTGTTAAATGCATTGCGTGCTTGTTCGCAGATATTGTCAGGAAGAAAAGTATATGGAGCTTTCTTTTCGTATATGCTCCGAAGTTGATTCATGACTCTCACCATTGCATTGTCATTGTAGGTGATTTGTACATAATAACCTTTGGGACGTGGATAAAATTGAGGCCATCCTCCGTTTTCATACTGCGATTTGAGCAGATATTGAATACCGTTCAGCACTCCTTCTTTATATTTCTCTTTCTGTGTAGCCAGATAAAGTCGTGCCAGATATTCTATTTCTGTCGTGGTAGCATTGTTGTCAATGGTGCTTTGGTTGGTATCTTCTTTGGCTTTTAGTGCTGCCTTATATTCTTGTTCCGTCAGTTCTGCCGGCATATAGATATTCTTGGGCCAGCCTCCGGTAGTTTGTTGATACAGTAACACGTTGTCACCAATGCGTTGGGCTTCTTCTGTCTTAAAAAATCATCGTCAAATTTGGGAGCGATGTGTACCCATTCTTTGTAGTTTTGCTGTTTTCTGTAATCTGTTGCTTTTTGGGCTGAGGCATTTGTCAGGATAAAAAGTAATAGTAAGAAAAGACTTAGTTTTCTCATGGCTTTTATTATTTAATGTTTTTATGGTATGCAAATGTAGAAAGAAAGAAAAACAACGATATGTAATAACTGTTTTTTATGCAGTAAAAATTGGGTTAACCTTCCCGATAAGAAGATTAACCCAATAAAAAAATAAATGGAAACTACTTCCTTATTCCAGATACTTCGTAATCTTTCCGCTGATTTGCAACAGGGATATTTCGCAAAGTTTCGTATTGTATTCGGCAGAGAGGATGCGTTCCTCTGCATCTAACAAACTTTTTTGTGCTTCGCGCACCTCAAAACCGGAGAGGTCTCCCTGTATATAGCGATCCATGGCAATATCGTGATTGTCTTTGGCAGTTATCAGATTCTGGCGTTCCAGATTCAGCAACTGAAGATTGTTGCGATAGGCTTGCCATAAATTGCTAAGATCGGACCGGAGTGCCAATTCCAGGTCTTGTCGTTCCAGGCGGCGATTCTTGAAAGCCAGACTTGCATTTCTCTTCTCGCGGCGGCGATTACCATCGAATATGTTAAATCCTACCGTTATTCCGGCATTGAATCCTAAATCGCCTCTTCTGCTGTTCGCATTGATGTCATACTTATTAAAGGTATATCCATATCCGGTATTTAGTTTGAGGTATGGATAGTTGCGCGAATTTATTTTTTTATAGTCCAGTTGTGCGAGTGTAGTATTCTGGTCGGCTTTTAGCAGAGAAGCATTAATGCTCAATGTCGAATTCCATAAATCTTCAAACTTCAGGTCGCTGTGTACGTCAATTGTAGAATCTTTGATAATGATATTCTGATTGACGTTGTTATTGGCCATTAACTCATTCAGTTGGATACGTGAAGAGTGCAGAAGTTCCTGTTGCTTGATGTATTGGGCACTGTCTGCATTGAAGTCCACCTTTGCTTGCTGATAGTCCAGTCCCGAGAATTTACCAACCAGGTGGCTTGCTTCTGCAATACGTAAGCGTTCTTTGGAGAGAGACATTGCATAGCGGAAGTTGGCCAGACGTATCTTCTGCTGAATATAGTTATAATATTCGGAAGTCAGTTCGGCTATAAAGTCCTCAATGGCAATGCGAGTATTGGTTTCGCCTTGGCGTTCCAATTCTTTCAGTTGTTTATAGGTCGTACTGATATTGAATCCGTCAAAGATGGTCCAGTTCAGATTGAGTCCTACATTGACAGTCTGATCGTATACTCCGGTGTTCTTTGTAATTTCTCCGGTAGCACGGGCTTTCGTTTCAATATTGTCCAGATTTCCGGTGTATCCCGCAGAAAAGTCCAGCGTAGGCAGATATCCGGCATTTCCCAGCGTTGCATTATTCTTGCTGATCTGCTCTTCATTATGTACGATGCGTAGAGAATAATTGTTTTGTAATCCCTCCTCCAGGCAATCTTTCAGGGTACGTATCTGTTGTGCCTTTGCAAAAGAGACTGATAAGAAGGCACATGCAATGGTTATATAAATGATGCGTTTCATGCAAATTCCTTTCTGTTTCATTCTTGTAATTTTTTGATTCGGTTAGTCGAAATGTAACTGTAAATAGCCGGTACAATGTACATCGTAAGCAGAGTGGATACGACCATACCACCCACCACTGCCGTACCCATGGCGATACGCTGGTTACAACCTTCTCCGGTGGCAAATGCCAGCGGGATAAGTCCCAAAACCGTAGAGGCGCTTGTCATCAGAATCGGACGGAGGCGTTGTAGTGCAGCATCTTTGATGGCGCTCATTTTATCCTCTCCGGCTTCCTGTTTCTGATTGGCAAATTCTACAATCAGGATACCGTTCTTTGCCACCAGACCGATCAGCATGATAATACCGATCTGACTGAAAATATTCATCGTAATATCTCCGAAATACATGAAGACCAAAGCTCCGGCAATAGCCAGCGGCACTGTCAACATGATAATCAATGGATCTTTGAAACTTTCAAACTGGGCTGCCAGAATCAGGTAAATCAAAAGGATAGCCAGGATAAAGGCGAACATCAGACTGGAGGAACTTTCACGATATTCTTTCGAGTCTCCCGACAGGGCAGTGCGGAAAGTATCGTCCAGTGTTTCCTTGGCAATCTTATCCATCTCGTCCAAACCTTGCCCGATTGTTTTTCCATCTGCCAATCCTGCAGAAATCGTAGCTGACACAAAACGGTTATAGCGATATAACTTTGGAGGAGCAATACCGCTTTCCAACTCAATCAAGTTATCCAACTGAATCATATCCCCACTGTTGCTACGAACGTAAATTGCTTTCAAGTCAGCCGGCTTGTTTCGTTGCTGGCGGTTGATTTCACCAAGAATCTCATATTGCTTACCGTTCATATAGAAATATCCCATACGCTGACCGCTCAATCCATATTGCAGCGTTTGAGCAATATTTTTGGTACTTACTCCCATAATACTGGACTTGTCGCGGTTGATCTGGATACGTGCTTCCGGCTTACTGAACTTCAAATCGACGTCCGCCATCTGGAAGACAGGATTCTCATATACTTTAGCCATAAACTTAGGCAGTACTTCTTCCAACTTTTCCAAATTGGTAGCCTGAAGTACATATTGAACAGGCATACTTCCACGACGTCCACCAAAAGAAGACTGTTGTTGCACGAATGAACGCGCCATCGTTTTCTTCTGCACCGCTTTCGAAATCTTCTCGGCAACTTCCATCTGTGTGTAGTTACGGTCTTTCATGTCATGCAATGTGATACGCACGTTTCCGCTACCACTAGATACACGGGCAGTCACTGATTCCGCATCAGGAAGAATGGAGTCTACCAGCTGATTGATATCTTCCGTATAATCCCGGATATATTCATAAGTGACACCTTCTGCTCCTCGTGTATTGATACTGATTTGCGAACGGTCTTCAAGTGGAGCCATTTCCGCAGGAACTGCATTCCATAGAATACCAATCAGGCAAATCGTGATGAAAGTAAATGGGAGAGCGATCCAGCGTTTGCCGAGGAAAGCGGCAAGTGACCGACTGTATAGCCGGTTCATTCCTTCAAAGAATGGTTCTGTTTTGGCATAGAACCAACTCTGCTTTTCCCGTTTTATGAGCAATTTCGTTGCCAGCATCGGTGTGAAAGTCAATGCGGCAAATGAGGAAATAATAACCGAACCGGAAATTACGATACTGAACTCACGGAACAGTCGTCCCGTCATTCCGTCCATAAAGACGATCGGGAAGAATACCGCTACCAGTGTGATAGTCGTTGAAATAACGGCAAAGAAAATTTCTTTGGCTCCTTCTATGCCTGCTTCTTTCGGAGCCATTCCTTTCTCAATACGGATGTATATATTTTCCGTCATAACGATGGCATCATCTACCACCAGTCCCACCGATAGTACGATGGCGAGCAAGAAGACACATTGATGGAGAATCCGGCCAGATACATGACGAAGAATGCACCGATGAGGGAGACAGGAATTACGATACAAGGCACCAATGTAACGCGCCAGTCACGCAGGAAGAGGAAGATAATGATAATTACGAGTACAAAAGCCTCATACACCGTTGACTTTACCTCATTGATAGACGCACGGATAAACTTGGTATTATCAAAACCGTAGTTATAGTGTACGTCTTCCGGCAAGTCCTTTTTCATCTGCTCCATACGCTGGTATACCGCATCCGCAATCTCAATATGGTTGGCTCCCGGCTGTGGAATAACAACGACACCTACCATCGGAACACCGTTCATTTTCATATAACTCTTGATGTCGGCAGGTCCCAGTTCGGCACGTCCGATATCACTGAAACGGACAATACGGTTATTCTCTTCTTTGATAATCAAATCATTGAATTCATCTGCGGTATGCATCAATCCCAGTGTTCGGATAGTCAGCTCGGTGGTATTTCCTTCGATACTACCGGAAGGAAGTTCCACATTCTCATTGTCTACGGCGTTTTTAACGTCGATAGGAGTGATTCCGTAGCCGGCCATTTTAACCGGGTCGAGCCAGAGACGCATGGAGTAACGCTTTTCTCCCCAGATAGATACACTACTTACATCGGAAATGGTCTGTAACTGTTCTTTTACAGTCAAGTCCGCTATTTCACTTAATTCCAACAGGGAACGTTTATCACTTTGAAGAGCAACCATCAGGATCGGTTGGGCATCGGCATCCGCTTTTGAGACAGTCGGAGGGTCACAGTCGCGAGGCAGATAACGTTGGGCACGTGAAACCTTGTCACGCACGTCGTTGGCTGCTGTTTCCAAATCGACGGACAACTCAAATTCTACTGTAATACGGCTTTGTCCCTGTTGACTCACACTGGACAAAGAACGGATACCGGGAATACCGTTGATATTCTGTTCCAACGGTTCGGTTATCTGGTTCTCGATAACATCGGCATTAGCTCCCGGATAAGAGCAACTCACGGAAATGATCGGATTATCCACTGACGGATATTCGCGGACACCCAGATAGTTGTATCCGATGAATCCGAAAAGGAGGATAATGATCGTTAATACTGTGGCTAATACCGGGCGACGTATACTTAATTCGGATATATTCATAGGGCGCTGGTATTATTAATCAATATTGTCAAGTGTGACTGCAAGTCCGGTGCGGAGCTGTAGTGTTCCTGAAGTAATGATTGTATCTCCTATGTGCAGCCCTCTTATTGCCTGTACTTCAGATGCCGTGCGGATGCCGGTAATAATATCCACCGGTTCGGCTTTTCCTGATTTATACAGATAGACTTTATCCTTACCCATTTCCGGCACGATTGCTTCTGTAGGGATGGCTATTGCATTAGGAATTTCTTCCTTTTTCAATAATACGCTTGCGTAACGGCCGGGAAGTAAGGTATGATGAACATTCGGGTATAATGCACGAGCGGTAAATTGATGCAGATTCGGGTCGATAGCCGATTCTACAGCGTATACTTGTGCACCGAAAGCATCCAACGTTCCTTCCACACTGAAGTTGAGGTTAGTTCCCTTCTTGATTTGCTTGGCATAACGTTCCGGTACGGAGAATTCCACTTTCAATGGAGCGATTTTGGTCAGTTTGGCAACCACGGTAGTTGGAGAAGCATACGTACCGACACTGACTTGTCGAAGTCCGATAATTCCGTCAAACGGAGCACGAAGTTCAGTCAGTTCGATATTGGTTTTTATAATTTCTATGTCGGCGTTCAGGGTAGCTAAATCCGTCTTAACCTGTTCGTAGGCTTCTTTACTGACAGCATCCCGTTTCAACAAAGCGTCCTGACGGAATACACGGTCTTCTGCCAGTTTCAATTGTGAAACCAATCTTTGCAATTGCGCCTGTAACTGTCGGTCGTTTACCTTGGCTAGTAATTGACCTTTCTTTACGGCTGTTCCTTCTTCGAAGTTGATTTCTACAATTTTTCCCGAAGTCTCGAAAGATAAATCCACTTCTTCGTCGGGCAGAAGCACACCGGTAGTGGTAAACTCATCTGTCAGGGATTGCGGTTTTATGACCTTGGCATTTACATTTAGTACTTGTTTCCCTCTTTTCTGATTGCCGCTCATTACTTTGTCGGCGGCTGCTAGTTCGTCGTTTTTTTTCGGTAATTGTGAGTAGATTCCTCCACCGATGATTCCGGCACCAACAAGAATAATGATGCCCCACTTAGTCTTCTTATTCATGGTTTAGTATTGTATATAGCAATTATATTATATGTCATCAAAGATTAGACTTCTCCCAAAGGGAAAGGTTTAAAGAAGAAAAAAGTAAAAAAGAGTTAATCAGTAGGCAGCCCGGTATTTCCCTTCCTCTTTATCTTCCAACATATTTAGATAAGAGGTATAGCGGGATTCGCTGATGAGATGTTCTTCCACTGCTTTGCGTACGGCACATCCCGGTTCATGACGGTGGGTGCAATTACCATATTTGCAGTCGGCAGAAATTTTGAATATTTCAGGAAAATAGTGTCCGATCTCTTCTTCCTCCATATCGAATGTGCCGAAGCCTTTGATGCCCGGAGTGTCGATAATATAACCGTTTCCTTCTACGGGAAACATCTCGGAGAAAGTGGTGGTATGCATTCCTTTGTTATGGTAAGAAGAAATCTCGCCGGTTCTGGTTTCTATGCCCGGCAGTATGGAATTGATAAGAGTTGATTTGCCGACTCCCGAATGTCCGGAGAATAAGGTAATTTTGCTTTCCAGAGCTTTCTTGATTTCCTCCACTCCATTACCGTTCTTTGCGGAAACTTTGAAGCAGGGATAGCCGATCTGTGTATATAAGTTGATGAGTGCGTCCAAATAGCGGAGTTCGTCCTCGTCGTAAGCATCTACCTTATTAAATACCAGTTTGACGGGAACACGATAGGCCTCTGCGGATGCGAGGAATCGATCAATAAAAATAGTGGAAGTTTCGGGATAATTGATCGTTACCACCAGCATACACTGATCGAGATTGGCGGCAAGGATGTGGGATTGTTTGGAAAGATTGGAAGAACGGCGAACGATGTAGTTCTTTCTATCTTCTATTTCGCTGATAAAAGCAGTGCCTTCCTGATTAAGTATAATCTGAACACGATCGCCTACTGCTACAGGATTAGTGCTGCGAATCCCTTTCAGTCGGAAATTACCTTTGATTTTACATTCGATAGATTGTCCGTCATCGGTTTTCACCTGATACCAACTACCCGTGTTTTTGATTACTAATCCCTTCATTTATTTAGTTGATAGTTAATAGTTGATAGTTGAGAATTGGTTGCATTATCCAGTAACTGCATAGTAACTATCAACTCTCAACTATCAATTCTCAACTAATTAAACAGTCATAATTTCTTATCCTTTTCAGCCAGCATATCATCGATTTGCTTGATATACTTATCATGGATTTTTTTGCAGTTTGGCTTCCGCATCTTCTGTTCGTCTTCTGCCAATCCGTCTTTTACAGTCTTTC